>LSQX01320709.1_pt1 | contig 11887 bp, 10 predicted proteins | sample 654561 | NCBI WGS metagenome assembly LSQX01 (sample SAMN04489861, study PRJNA283612) | anaerobic digester metagenome | isolation source: 4 biogas reactors fed with cattle manure at either 37C or 55C with and... | place: Denmark: Kongens Lyngby | collected 2014 | reverse complement strand
CGCCGAGCTATGACATCTAACCTGACCACTTGACTATCAATTACTGCCATTATGGACTTATTCCCTCGAAGCGATATTTTGACGATTTTTACTCAATGGGTTTTACACCCATATGTGCTGAAAGCCTTGATATATATGGGTTTTTCGCACACTCACTCTTTCGCCCTAGTTATCAATACTACCGTCTCAACATGGTTTGTCCATGGAAACAAGTCAACCGGTTGAACAGCCTGAATCCTGTAGCCTGCTTCCTGCAGGATCGCCGCATCACGGGCCAAAGTGGCTGGATTGCAGGACACATAGACGATCCGTTTTGTTTGCATGGTGACTATCGAGTCGATCACGGCGCGTTCGCAGCCCTTGCGCGGCGGATCGAGAACGATCAGGTCCGGGTTCCATCCATTTTCAGCTAACTGCGGCAAAAGCTTTTCAGCCTGGCCGGCCAGAAAATCGGCGTTGCTTAGGTCGTTCAGCCTGGCGTTGTCGCGAGCGTCCCGGATCGCTGCCTCGACGATCTCAATGCCCAGCACCTTCCTGGCCTTCTTTGCCAGCTGCAGGCTGATCGATCCCGTTCCGCAATAAAGATCAAGCACATTCTCATTTCCTTGCAGGTTAGCCATTTCAATCACCTGCTCAAACAATTTCTCTGTCTGACGCGGGTTGACTTGAAAGAAAGCCTGCGGCGATATACGGTAGGTTAGATTTAGAATCTTCTCATCGATCCAGCCCTGACCGTAGACGATCTCGTTATCCGCCGTTTGGATTGTATTTCCCTTTTGGGTGTTGCGATTCAGAAAGCAGCAGGTCAAGTGAAGCGGCGGCAACGCAGGATCCTCATGTGCCCCGATCGCATCAACCAGGTTTTGGATCAGCAAGTCCCTGCTCGTGATGTCCGTCCCGTTCAGTACCAGCCCGACCATGACATCGCCGGTAGCAAAGCCGAGCCGGATCACCAGGTGCCGCAACAAGCCGGTATGGTCTTGTTCGCAGTACGGTTCAATATGGCTGGTGCGAATATAGTCGCGGACTACGGATCTAATTTTATCGCAGACGGGTGGCTGGACCTTGCAGATGCGCGCATCCACCACATCGTGACTGTTGGGCGCGTAAAACCCGATTTTCGGCTCCTGGCTCGTGCCGCTGACCGGCAGCTGCACCTTGCTGCGGTAATGCCAGGGATCCGCCATGCCAAGGATCGGGCGCATCGTGTTGTCGATATTGGTTATTTTCCCAATGCGGGTGAGCGCTTCCCGCACCTGGCGCTGCTTGAGATTTAACTGGGCGCCATAGGCCAGCGTCTGCAAAGTGCAGCCACCACAGTCCGCCGCATAGATGCAGCCGGGCTCGATGCGATCAGGTGAGGGCTTATGTCGTTTGATCAGCCTGGCCACAGCATAGCGGCTCTTCAGGACCTCGATACGTACCATAACCTGGTCACCAGGTACCGTGTTGGGGACAAAGACCGTCAGCCCTCCGGCGTGGCCGATGCCATGTCCTTCGTGGCTGATGTCCGTCACCTCAAGATCGAGCGGATCGCCCTTTGTCAGCGCCTGGTTCTCCGTCATGCTTCTGCCTCGCCTGGCGTTTGCAGCAATTCCCAGATGACCTGTCCGTCCGTTTCGCCCAGGTCGATGTTGAGCGCCCGGGCCAAGGTCGGCGCGACGTCCACGATCGGGCGGCGCTGCACGGTCGCGCCCGGTTTAAACGACGGTCCCGTCGCGATGAGCGTCGGCTGAGGCCCCTTGTCCGGCAAGTGCCCATGCGTCGCCCGGCCGAAGCGGTAGTCAGCCAGGTCAAACGACCGGACAATCGGCCGCCGCCAGTCGTTGCCAAACGACGTGAAACCGTCGCTTTCGATCACAAAGGAAAAAGCGCCATCCAAATGCTCCTTTTCCCGGATTTCCTCGCGGGTGAATACCTCGCTGATCCCATAAATGCCTTCATCCCTGAGGTGCAGCAGCAGCTGATGCACTTTTTTGTGCAGCGCCTGGTTGTTCGGATTCTTTAAATAAACATGCGCGGACAGCGCCGCCGACTTGCTGAACGCGTCCCAGTCCCGGAACTGCTCCTCGTCATCGACCTGGATCAACCCATGGTCGCGCAGGATGACGTTGATGTTCAAAACCCGCTTGATCTCCAGCTGACCGTGATCGCTCAGGTTGATGATGTCCGTCTGTTCAAGGACTCCGGCTTCACGGGCCGCATCCCTGATCATCGTTGTCCAGTTCTCCGTATGGTCGAGCATCTCATCCACCAGGCTTGAGAACAAGCCCGACTGGTGGCGCGCCCCGTCGATCGCCGCCGGGTGGACCGCCAGCAGATCCGGCTTGAAATGGCGCAGGATGTCACAAGCGACCCGGATGACAAACTCATCTGCCGCCGGATGCTGGCGTTCATGTCCGCGCAGCAGGTGCAGATTGGGCTTGACAGCCGCCTCCATGACCGCTTCGCTGGTGCCGGAACGGCGGAACACATCCTCGAGGTCATCCTGGGGCGACTGAGACCAGTACTCGGCCACCAGGTGGTCGATATCCGGATCCAGGCCCGAAACCGGCCAGAAGACCGCCGCGGTCGTCAGCCCCGCCTCTTTGGCTGCTGTAAACAGCGTCCGCACCTGGTTGTCCCGGGCAAACCAATGCCAGGGCGATGCCAGGACGCCGATCTCCGCCAGCTCGTTGTTGATGATGCCGTGCTTGTCCGGGTACTGCCCCGAGATGATGCTGGCATGGACCGGGTAGGTGATCGACGGATAGATCGTCCGAAGCGTCCGGACGGCGGCGCCGCGCTGGAGCAAGCTGCCGAAGGTCGGTTTTTGCCTGAGGGTTTCGAGGTCTTCCCAGACCATGGCGTCGTGGGACAGGATGATCATCTTCTTGTTCATGCAGATTCCTTTCAGCTGTTGTCTTTGGCCTGATGCCAGCCGTATGCGCCGACCAGCTCAACGAAGGCCACCTTCTCAATCACGCGCTCCGCCAGTTTGCCGGCCGCGTCTTTTGTGATCAGGAGCAGATCCTGCCAGCCGCGCGGCCCCACTGGGATAACCATCCGGCCCGGCGACGCCAGTTGACCGACCAGCGGCGGCGGGACGGTGCCCGCCGCGGCGGTCACGATGATCCGGTCGAAGGGCGCCTCCTCCGGCCAGCCGGTGCCTCCGTTCCCCGTCCGGAAGCGGACATTCGCGTAGCCCAGGCGGACCAGCCGCTCCTCGGCCTGGCGCGCCAGCTCAGGGATGCGCTCGACCGTGCAGACCATCTGGCTGAATGGCGCCAGCAAAGCGGTCTGGTAGCCTGAACCGGTCCCGATTTCCAGGACCCGGCTGCCGGGTTCCGGATCGAGCAACGCCGTCATTTCCAGAACCAGGGTCGGCTGGGAGATCGTCTGGCCGTGCCCGATCGGCAGCGGTTCGTCAAGGCCGGCCAGATCCTGGCACATTTTGTCCAGGAATTGCCTGCGGTCCAGGTTTCTGAATGCGTCCAGCAGCTGCCTTCTGTCCATGGCCACCACCCCCGTCTGTCACGAGGTCTGCTCGTGCTTGCCCGCCGCGTCGCTGCGCGGGTCGGTGTCGACTACGGCTTTTTTGAACGGGTCGATATAGAGGCCGATCGGGCCCCGGGTCAGATCCTCCGTCGTATGGAAAATGATATGGATCGTCAAACGTCCCTTGTGGTTGATAATTTCAAAATCCGGGTACTCCCAATCGACGATCGTCGGATCGCGGCCGGTATATTCATAGGCCAGCAGCAAGTATTCCTGGCTGTCGAAATAAGTGCGGAAAAAGAAGCTGTAGCCTGCGAAGAACAGCACGACAACCACAATCGCGATCCCTATCCGCCTGGCTTTCCTGCGGTTCATCGGCCGGTTACCCCGCTCCCTTTCACTGACTGACTTGGCAGCCAACCGGATGCCGTACCCAGTTTAACATGGTTGCCCGTGAAGTTCCATCTGGCCCGACAGCACGGGAAAACAGTGTCTGTGTCCGCCGGGTGACGTTAAGATTGCAAACCTGTTTCTTTTACCGTATAATAAGCACGATTATTCCACACATGGAAGGAGCTCCCATGCGCAAAAAGCGCTTTGTTCCGGCCGAACCCCTCGTACGGCCGACAGGCACCAGCAAATCAACGATCTATCTGCATCGGCGCGCCATCGTCGCTTTTACCCTGATTTTACTTTTGGTGGGATCAGGGATGCTAGGCTTTTTACTGGGCAGAGGCCAGGATGCCGATGCCGCTTCCGCACCGGCACCGGCCGGCCAGTCTGGCATTGCTGCCGAACTCGCCAAGCAGGATAACCGCTGTGCCATCGTCGAGCAAATCAACCTGCAGCAGGAACTGGCCGCGGCACAGCAAGAAGCCGATCAACTGGTTGAATCATTATCCCGCCAGCAAGATGAAATCGCCCGTCAGCAGGATGAAATGGAGCAGCTGGAAGAAACCATTCTGGATGCCCTGATGGCCAATCTGACGGAAAAGACCATCTCCCGCTCCGGTCCCACGGTCGCCAGCTACGCCGAAAAGGCCAAAGACCTGCTCGCTTTGTCGCGTAAAGTGAAATCGTTTGAGAAGACACCTGAAGCCAGCGAAATCGACCTGACCGACTACAAGACCGCGATCAGCCGCCAGCTGGCCAATATTCCCACTCTTAAGCCCATCCCCGGAAACCTGAACGGCTACGGCACCCGTATTCACCCGATCTACCGCTACCGCCATTTCCACCCGGCGGTCGACATGGGCGCCCCGACCGGAACCCCGATCAAGGCAGCCGGCGGCGGCACGATTCTGTCGGCTGGCTACAACTCCAGCGCCGGGAGATTTGTCAAGATCAACCACGGCAACGGCTTTATCACCGCCTATTTCCATTGCAGCAAGCTCTATGTCCAGGTCGGCGACCGGGTCGCAAAAGGCGATGTCATCGCGGCCGTTGGCAATACCGGAACATCGACCACGCCCCATCTGCATTTTGAAGTCACCTTCTACGGCAGTCCGGTCAATCCGAAAAACATCATCATGGAGTAAAGCGGCTCAATGGCCGGGGCTGGGTTCATCAACAACAGGAGGCCAGAACGTGGCTGCTAACCAGAAATATTATACGCCGCCGCCCCGGCGGCGTTCCAACATCGCGGTACGCAAGGAGCTTGTACCGCCATTTGCGCGGTAAGCCAACCCATTCCAGCAGCCTGATGTCTATACCCAAGGTTGTCGGAACGGCGGTCAGCCGGGCCCTGACGCTGTTTGTCCTGATCCTGCTGATCATGGGCTTTTTACTCGGCGGTATCGGCGGCGGCATGCTGGTCGGCTACATCACCACGGCATCTCCGGTCACCACCGACCATATCAAGACCTCCAACGAGACCACGCGCATCAAGGATAGCACCGGCCAGGATGTCGCCATTTTGACCGGCAGCCAGAACATCAACCGCGAATATATCTCGTTTGCCGAAGTCAAGAGCACCTACATCGACGAAGCCTTCAAAGCCATCGAGGACGAGCGTTTCGATACCCACATCGGGATCGACCCGCGCCGCATCTTCAGTGCCGTCCTCAGCGCCTTGAGCAACGGCGGAAGTCCGTCGCACGGCGGCTCAACGATCAGCCAGCAGACGATCAAGCTGGTGTCCGGTGCCGACGAGGTCTCGGCCCAGCGCAAGGTGCAGGAGTGGTACAAGGCCGTCCTGCTCGAACAGGCGAAGAGCAAGGACGAGATCATGGAGCTGTACATCAATCTCGTCCCGATGGGCAACAGCTATGTCGGCATCCAGTCGGCTTCCAAAGCTTATTTTGATAAGGATGCCAAGGATCTGACGCTGGTCGAATGTGCCTTCCTGGCCGGTATCCCCAACCGGCCGTCGACCTATAATCCCCTGACCGAAACCGGCAAGCGCAACGCACTGCGCCGCATGCGCATTGTCCTGAGCAAGATGCACGAGCTGGAGATGATTTCCCGTTCCATGTACGAACGCGCGCTCGACACAGAACTGGTGTTCCGCAAGAAACCGGCGGCGGTTTCAGCAACCCAGGTCAATTCTTATTTTGTCGATTACGTCATCGACCAGGTTATCGAAGACCTGATGGAAAAGCGTGGCTTCTCCTATGACATCGCCGCCTTCACCGTATACAACGCCGGCTTGACCATCGAGACAACGCTCGACAGCGCGGTGCAGGCACAGGCCGAGGCCACGTTCAACGACCAGTCGCTGTTTATCACCGACATGGACAACCTTATTGACATGCCGGAAAAGCCAAACGGCAGTGTTGTCATCATCGACAACCTGGACCACCCGGGCCAGATCAAAGCCATGATCGGCGGATTCGGCCAGAAAACCGGCAACTTCGTCCTCAACCGGGCTGTCGCCGCCTACCGCTCACCCGGCTCGAGCATGAAGCCGCTGGCGGTCTACGGTCCTGCTCTTGACATGGGAAAAATCTCGGCGGCTTCAGTCTTCACGGACATGGAATACTTCCTGGACGACAAGAACCCGACTGTTCCCTATCCGAAAAATAGCTACCGGACTTTCAAGGGCAACATCTCGGTTCGCAACGCGATCAAGTATTCCAGTAACACGATCGCGGTCTACATCATCAAGTATGTCCTTGGCGTCGAGTCGGCCAGCCTGTATCTGCGCCAGGTCGGCATCGACCGGCCGGAAGACAGCGAAAATGTCAGCATGGCCCTGGGCAGCTTCGGCAAGGGCATGTCCGCCTACGAGATGGCCGGTGGCTACGCCACCTTTGCCAACAACGGGCTCTACACCGAACCGTACGCCTACACCCGGGTTCTGGATATCGGCGGCAACGTGCTGCTGGAAAACAAGAGCCAGTATGTTGAAGTGTATAAACCGGAAACGGCCTTTATCCTGACCGACATTCTCAAAGGCGTATTCACCAGCGGCGGCACCGCGGCCGGGTATGGCCTGGAAGACATGCCGGCCGCCGGCAAGACCGGTACAACCGACAACAACCGCGACAAGTGGTTCTGCGGCTATACGCGCTATTACACGGCTGCTGTTTGGTATGGTTACGACAACCTGCTGGGCTTGACGACGATCCCCAAAGATGATCAGAAAAATGCGATCCGCATTTGGCAGGATGTCATGAACCGGATTCATCAGGACAAGGAAGAACTGGATTTCATTCGGCCGGATGGCCTGATCGTGATGACAGTCTGCCCGGATTCCGGACAGAAGGTCTCACCTTATTGCCCGACCGCCGTACGCGAGTATTTTGTGCCCGGAGCCCTGATGAACCCCAGCGAACAGTGCACACTGCACGAACCGCTGCCGATGCCGACATCGTCACCGGCCCCGGAACCAATCCTGCCCGGCGATTAAGCGCCCTGACCGGCGAGAAACAACGTCCCCCGCTCCCGGCCGTCCAGGACATCGTCGATAACCCTGCTGACTGAACCATTGGCAATCACGGCATCGATACCCGCTTCGTTGGCGATACGGGCGGCGTTCAGCTTGGTGCGCATACCGCCGGTTCCCCGGCTGCTGCCCTCCCCGCCGGCTGTCGCCTCGATCGCGTCGTCGATCCGGGCCACGGTGCTGATCAGGGCGGCGTCTTCGTGGCCGTGCGGGTCCTTGTCGTACAGGCCGTCGATATCTGAGAGAATAATTAACAGATCCGCGCCAACCAGGCGCGCGACGATGGCCGACAGCATGTCGTTATCGCCGAATGTCCCATTGTGATAGATTTCACGGGTCGAGACCGTGTCGTTTTCATTGACGATTGGCAGGATCTCCCGCTCCAGAAGTGCCTGGAAGGTGTTGCAGATGTTCTCCCGCGTGACCGGGTCGTCGATGTCATCTTTGGTCAGCAGAATCTGGGCGACGACATAGTGGTAATCCGACAGCAGGCGGCTGTACATGTTCATCAGCTCACACTGGCCGACGGCCGCGACGGCCTGCTTCTCGCGCATGACCTTCGGTTTTTGCTTCAGATGCAGCCGGCCCACACCGACCCCGATCGCGCCCGACGAAACCAGGATGATCTCTTTGCCCTGGTTCATCTGGTTGGCGATCGAGCGGCACAAATGCTCCAGGTTGTTGAGATTGAAGCGGCCGTTCTCATGCGTGATGGTCGACGTGCCGACCTTGATGACGACCTTCCTGGCTTTTGCCAATTGCGCCCTGGCTTCCTGGCCGCCCTGTGTTTCCTGATTTGCCATCGTTCTGAAAACCTCCGCTTTCATCCTTTTGCCATCATAAGCCTGCCGGAGTCAAAAATCAACAACGGCTTCATTGACAGCTGTTTTCCCGGTCGCTATAATGGTCGCATGTGTTTAGCAGTGCTAAACTCTATGTTTATAATAATGTACAGGACTAGGGAGGCGGACCGCGTGAACATTGGTGAAAAAATCAAATTCCTGCGTCTGGCCAACAACCTGACCCAGGAGGAGCTGGCCGACCGCTGTGAGCTGTCCAAGGGCTTCATATCCCAGCTGGAGCGCAACATCACATCGCCGTCGATCGCCACCCTGGTCGATATCCTGGCCGCGCTGGGCACCGACCTGCCGCGCTTTTTCCAGGAGCATGACGATGAAAAAGTCGTTTTCAGCGCGGATGACTATGCCGTCAAGACAGACAGCGAGAGCGGCAGCGAGATCTGCTGGCTGGTTCCCAACGCGCAGAAAAACGCTATGGAGCCGATCCTTGTCCTGCTGGCGCCCGGCGGATCGACCTACCCGGACAACCCGCACGAAGGCGAGGAGTTCGGGTATGTCCTGGACGGCCAGGTCACCATTCACCTGGGCCAGCGCGTCATCAAGGCCCGGAAAGGGGACAGCTTTATGCTGCAGCCGCAAGTGCCCCATTACCTGGCCAATCCCGGCAAGCGGCCAGCCCGCGTGCTCTGGGTCTCGTCCCCGCCCAGTTTTTAACGGAGGTTCAGCCATGCTTAACTGGCATCACATCAAAAGACAGCAAGCAACCGAACCGGCGGCTTCGGCTGCCCAACACCTGTCCGACTCGACCGGTTCCAGCCACATCATCGAAGTCGTGGGGATCAACAAGTCGTTCGGCGATGTGCACGTGCTCAAGGACATCACCTTCTACATCCGCAACAACGAGTTCATCACCTTGCTCGGCCCCAGCGGCTGCGGCAAATCAACCACGCTGCGCATCCTGGCCGGGTTTGAACGGCCCGATTCAGGCGATGTCTTTTTCGAGGGACGCAGCCTGCTCGATATCCCGCCCTACCAGCGTCAGCTGAACACGGTCTTTCAGCGCTACGCGCTCTTCCCCCACCTGAACGTATACGACAACATCGCGTTTGGCCTGAACATCAGGAAGGTGGGCAAAGATGAAATCAGGACGCGCATCGGCCAGGCGCTGAAAACCGTGGACCTTGAAGGCTATGCCGACCGCTGGGTCGAGCAGCTTTCCGGCGGCCAGATGCAGCGCGTCGCCATTGCCCGTGCGATCGTCAACAAGCCGCAAGTTTTGCTCCTGGACGAACCGCTCGGGGCCCTGGACCTCAAAATGCGCAAAGAGATGCAGATCGAGCTCAAGGATATGCAGCGCAGCCTGGNNGAAGCCATCCGGGAAAAAGTCATGGCTTTACTGAAAATGGTACAACTGGACTGGCTGGCCAATGCCTACCCGTCACAATTGTCTGGCGGCCAGCGCCAGCGGATTGCCCTGGCCCGTTCTTTGGCGGTGGAACCACAGGTACTATTGCTGGATGAGCCCTTTGGTGCCCTGGATGCCAAGGTACGCAAAGACCTGCGCCGCTGGCTGCGCCAGCTTCATGATGATATCAACCTAACCAGTATTTTCGTGACCCATGACCAGGAAGAAGCCCTGACCATGTCCGACACGATCATTGTCATGAAGGAGGGCTTGATCCAGCAGATCGGCACACCGACCGATATCTACAACGAGCCCCGCAACGCCTTTGTTGCCGACTTTATCGGTGAAAGCAACATCATCCCCGGCCGCATGACCCGGGACTTTGCCGTCTCGTTTGCCCAGCGCTCGTTTGCCTGCATCGACCGGCGCATGGCTGAGGATGAGGTCGATGTCGTGATCCGCCCGGAAGACATTATCCTGGCCGAACCGTCAGACCAGACAATCAGCGGCCAAGTCGTATCGGTCGTCTTCAAAGGGGTCCACTACGAGATGATGGTCGAGACAGGCCCGTTTACCTGGATGGTCCAGAGCACCGACTTTTTCGCGGAAGGCGCATCCGTCGGGCTGACCTTTGATCCGGAAGACATCCACATCATGGCCAAGTCCGACTATTCGCCGGACCGCAGAACGGCCGGATCCGACCCCGGCGATACACCCGATGACCAGAACGGGGGTGACAGCTGGTGAAGTCCCTGCGCCGCCTGACCTACCCGTACTTGATCTGGATCGCCATCTTCACGCTGGCCCCGCTGCTGCTGGTCGCCTTTTACGCCTTTACTGCCTACGACGCCACCGGCAAGCTTTTTTTCACCCTGCAGGGCTTCAACAAGGTTTTTTCAACCGCCGATACGGTTGCCCTCAACATCTTCGCCCTCAAGAGCCTGTTCGGCATTGACTGGCAGGTTCCCATCTATGTCAATGTCTTCGCCAAGTCGCTGGAGATCGCCCTGTTCAGCACGATCATCTGCCTGCTGATCGGTTATCCGGCCGCCTGGCTGCTGGCGCGAGGCGAACGCGAGAACAGGCACCGGGGCAACGGCAACCTGCTCCTGTTCCTGTTTGTCATGCCGATGTGGATGAACGCCCTGCTCCGGACCTACGCCTGGCTGGCTTTGCTTGAACCGCGCGGGATCATCAACAGCCTGCTCGGGCTGGTGAATATCGGCCCGGTGCAGTTCCTTTACAACGACTTCGGCATAGGCCTGGGCATGGTTTACAATTACCTGCCGTTCATGGTCCTGCCGATCCAGTCGGTGCTGGTCAAGATCAGCCCCAGTGTCATCGAAGCCGCCGAAGACCTCGGTGCCAACCGCCGCCAGACATTCCTGCGGGTCATCCTGCCGCTCAGCATGCCGGGGGTGCTTTCCGGCATCAACATGGTCTTCATGCCGGCCATGACAACCTTCCTGATCCCGGATCTGCTGGGCGGCGGCCGCTATCTTCTGATCGGCAATGCCATCGAGCGCCAGTTCATGATTTCGCGCGACATGACCACCGGCTCGGCCCTGTCCATCCTGCTTCTGGTCTTCGTGCTGGCCAGCATGCGCATCCTGACCCGCTATGAGAAAGAAAACGACGAGGGAGGGCTGCTGACATGATCGCCAAGTGGTTCGGCCGTCTCTATATGGTGCTGGTTTTCGTGTTCCTGTACGCGCCAGTCGCGGTCCTGATCATTTTCTCGTTCAACGCGGCCAAGTCCCGGGCAGTCTGGGGCGGCTTCACCCTGGAATGGTACAGCAAGCTGTTCCAGAACCGGGACATCCTGAAAGCCTTGCAGGTGACCCTGATCGTGGCGCTCATCTCCGCCCTGGTCTCGACCCTGATCGCCACCGTGACCTGCCTGGGCCTCAACGCCATGCGCCGCAAATGGCGCCAGGCAATCATGACGGTGACTTATATCCCCAATGTCAGCCCGGACCTGGTCACCGGCATCGCCCTGATGCTGCTCTTCTTTTTCATCCGACTGCCCACCGGCTTCGCGACGCTTCTTTTAGCCCATATCGCCTTCAACATCCCCTACGCGATCCTGTCCATCTCGCCGAAGCTGCGCCAGCTGGACCGCCATCTGTTCGAGGCCGCCCTTGACCTGGGCGCCCGGCCCCGTGAAGCGATCTTCAAGGTGATCCTGCCGGAAATCATGCCGGGCATCGTCACCGCCCTGATCCTGACATTCACGCTTTCGATCGATGATTTCGTGATCAGCTACTTCACGGCGGGCAACCAGATTTCCACCCTGGCCATCACGATCTATACGATGGC
>LSQX01156444.1_pt1 | contig 11888 bp, 10 predicted proteins | sample 654561 | NCBI WGS metagenome assembly LSQX01 (sample SAMN04489861, study PRJNA283612) | anaerobic digester metagenome | isolation source: 4 biogas reactors fed with cattle manure at either 37C or 55C with and... | place: Denmark: Kongens Lyngby | collected 2014 | reverse complement strand
TTTCAGGTACGATCATCTCTATATTCCAGCTGAATGAATTGATGAGCCGAGCAATTCAAGCGGTGTTCTTTCTCTTAGCAGGAATGGTTGCCTGCTTCATCGCTAAGCGAATGTTCGGATCCTTATATTCAGTGGGACTTAGGCCGCTAAAATCAGTGACATCAAACAGCTATCTGTTGTTTCTTCCGATTGTTTTCATTGAATTATCCTCCTTGGCATTTGGGATGAGAGAGGGACTCTCTGCACTGCTTGTTTTCGTCTTTTTTGTTTTCACTGTTGCTGTCGGTTTTTCTGAAGAACTCTACTTTCGAGGATTGATTCCCAATCTTCTTATGAGGAAGAATCTGCTTGTTCCACTTCTTCTTTCCTCTTTCCTTTTTAGTGTAGGACATTTCTTTAACTTGCTTGCCGGGGCGGGTTTGGTTGAAACCATTTTTCAAGTGGTCTTTGCTTTTCTTTTTGGTATAGTCGCCCTTGAAATTCGTTTATTGACAGGGAGTTTAGTCATTCCCATCATCTGGCATATCCTTCATAACTTTATTTCTCTTGTTACGAAGGTGAATGACAGTGGAAGCATGTTGTTCGGCGTCCTACAGGGAACGGTTTTATTCTTCTATGCCATTTATTTGTGGAAAAAATACCTTGCGAATAGATCTGCGGAGGAGGAGCACAAGGTTTAGTCTTTAAACGCGACAAGGTGGGATTTATTCGCTGTGTAAAGCTCTGTAAATGAAAAAAAGTGTAGAATCTTATAGCCTGTGATTTTTGTCTCACTGGTGAACGTCAATGATCACAAAGATGCGTCAATCACATGAGAGATTACGTAGAATTTACATAGAGCAAATACTTGCTTAACTTGGCAAGATTAGGATACACTTGGACGAGTAAACGGAGCTACTCCCGGAAGGGAAATATGGTAAGGATTGAATCACTAAGTCTTCAAGAAGATGATTGAAAAACTAACGAATATATGAATAGCGGTACACGTGAAAGATTATAGATACTCACTCATTCGCAATGATCTAACCCGAAACAAAGCGGTCAATGTGACCCTTTTTGTTTTCTTATTTATCTCTACTCTGTTAATGGCAACAGGGTTTTTGGTCATTCAGCGCTTGTCAGGATCCGTTGATCAGATTATGGATTTAGCGAATCCTCCTCACTTTTTACAAATGCATGTCGGGGAGTTTGATCGGGATCAAGTCGAAGACTTTATCACTGATACAGGGCTTGTCAGTAAGTTTCAGATTCAGGATATGGCCAATATCGAAGGGGTCAATATTTCCTATGTCAGACGAGATGGCACGAGGGGAAATCTAGCTGACAGTTTACTCGATAATTACTTTGTGAAACAAAACGAATCATTCGATTATTTATTAGACCTAGACAATCAGTTGGTGGAATTAGCCCCAGGTGAGATAGGGCTACCTCTCATCTATGCGAAACGGGAAAATGTAAAGCCTGGAGATCAAGTGATGATCCATCAGCAGGAGAAGACTTACACCTATACTGTGAGGTCGATTATCCGTGATGCTCAGATGGGTTCCTCTTTATCGAGCTCCATACGATTTTTACTTCATCCCCAGGATTTTGAAGAAATCCATCGCGGTGCTCTGCGCCAAGAGGCGTTGATTGAAGTGAGGCTAAGTGACGAAGGAGATATTGCTCAGTTTGAGAGGATGTACACAGATGAGGTACATCAGATGCCACAAAATGGTGTGGCGATTACCTACTCACTGATTAAACTTGTCAACACCATCGGCGATGGACTCATGGGCGGTGTGATCATCATTGTGGGAGTGATTCTGATCATCATCTCTCTTATCACAATGCGTTTTACCGTCCTGTCGACTCTTGAGATGAGGTGCGAGAGATTGGCGTGTTGAAAGCCGTTGGTCTTAGTAAAAGGGATGTAAATAGTCTCTATCAGCTGAAATACCGGATCATTGCCCTTGTCGCTTGCTTACTCGCTGCACTGGCTTCCTTTGCTCTTTCTAAGGTCTTTATGAACAATGTTGCGTTAAACTTCGGTCTTAGTAGAGCCACACTCTTGAGTTATGTATTGCCCTTTGTAGCAGCTGGCCTGATCTATCTGATTGTCATGTTTTCTTTAAGGCAAGTCCTCAAAATCATCTCAAAAATGAATGTACTATCGGCTTTGCGCGAAGGCAGGATCCTTCGTCCAAAGGATGTACGCAAACAGCGAAGTGGACGACTATCCCGACTATTCAAGGAGCCGGAGACAAGCCTTGGATGGATCGATCTCAAGCTCCATGCGAAATCCTGGTCGGTGCTCTTCATTGTGCTCTTTCTTTGTAGCACGATTATTCTCATACCATATACTCTCTATTCAACGATGAGCTCACCAGATTTTAGCCGTTTTCTGGGTGCGTCGCGCAATGATGTAAGCGTGACGATTCAATACCAGCCCGAGCTAGAAGGTTTTGTCTCCTCGCTGCGTGAAGCAGCTAAAACAGATTCGGATATTGAGATTGTCCAGGAGTACAGAACTTTCCGAGGTCTGGTAGAAGGAGAGAATGGGTGGCAAGGTTTCTTGATGGAGACAGGGGATTATTCTGATTTTCCTATTGAAATGACAGATGGCCGATTGCCAACGAGCGATAACGAAATGGCGGTATCGCTGCTCAATCGAGAAAAGTATGGACTCTCCCTAGGACATACATTCCCTGTTAAAATTGGCGAAGTGATCGTCGAGTTTGAGATTGTCGGTGTGTATCAAGACATTACCAATGGTGGTTACACATCCAAGGTGGTTCGACAAGTAGATCGCGATATTCTAGCTTATGCTTTCTACTTGAATCTCGTTCAGGGAACGGATCAATCCGCATTTGTCCAGCGCTGGAGTGAAGAGTTCAAAGAAGCCAAAGTCCTGCCCTTTGAAGAAATGGTATCTCAAACGTTAGGGACCATTACCAGTTCACTTTTGTATGCACTGATGGCGGTATTTGTCTTGTCCCTACTGATCATTGGCCTTATCGCCGTCTTATATATCTCCCTCTGGATGTATAAGAACTATCAAGAAGATGCGACCTTATTAGCTCTAGGCTTTACTCCTGCATCCATACGTAGGATGTACCTTGTGAAAAGTGCTGTGGTGATTTTAGCTGGTGTTACTCTGGGAGCTGGTCTGACGCTTCTCTTAGGTGAATCGCTGTTGGGCGCTGTCTTTTCCTTTTTAGGTTTTGGGCTCGTCAAGATGCACTTCATCATCCAACCTTTGTGGTTTGTTCTTTTGGGCTGCCTCCTTCCAGCAACGGTCGCCTTAGGTGTTATTTTGATCACCACAGGGAAACTTGAACAAGTATCCATCATGAATATAGGAAATGTGTAGGGAGGGATCGTGAATCTCATAGAAGTAAGAAATCTCGTGAAGACTTTTGGAAATGGAGCAGTGAAAACCACGGTGCTAAAGGGCATTTCCTTTGATATGGCTGAGGGAGAATTCATCGCCATTATGGGGCTAGTGTAAAGTTTTTGTAGGTCGTCGAAAAAGAAACGTCATAGTTAAACAAAGGGGCGGCTCCCCTATGTTAGAGTGTTGTTGACCAATAACGCTTGATACATAAAGGAGCACCCCATGAATAGTATACACCGTTTTGTCCATGATTTTGTCCATGAACTCACTAAACTTTCTTTGGCTGATGAAGGAATCTCTTCCTACACCGAGAAAGCAGAAGCCCTTTTTCAGACTCATTTTCTCGACTTGGTGGCTGATCAAATCTCAGAGATGGATGATTTCTTGGCTTCTCAGCCTGAGCTTCGTTCGCAGTGGCGAGTAGAGAAGGGGCCGGTGGAACGAACTTTGGAAACAAAGGCCGGAACACTTCAATACTCTCGTCGCTACTATCGCCATCGAGAGACGAAGCAGTACTGCTACCTTTTGGATAACGTTTTGCAAGTGAGCAAGTTTTCCCGAGTGGATGATGCTCTGATGGCTTCATTAGCCTCGAGTGCCTGCAGCCACTCCTATCAAGCGGCGGCGCTAGAGGAAGCGGGTGGACGCGTGTCTCGCACGACGGTGATGCACTCCGTACGCAGCGTTCAAACGCCTGAACTTTCCTCTGTCGAGCCCCGTCGAGTCTGCACAGAGCTGCATCTTCAGGCCGATGAGGATCATGTGGCTCTGCAGCAGGGTAGGAAGAAGTCGGCTCAGGTGCGTTTGGTGGCGATTCATGAACGTAAGAAACAGGTAGGCAAAGATCGCCATGTTCTTCCCGAAAGAGAATTGATGAGCAGCGTTGGAGAGTCTCCGGAAGCGTTTTGGTGGAGGGTATTGGATCGCTTAGATGCACTCTATGCAATGGATGAGGTGGAGCGGATCTATCTTCATGGAGACGGCGCAAGTTGGATACGTAAGGGCCTGGAGATTTTACCAAGAAGCATCTTCATCTTGGACGGTTTTCATTTGGAGCGCGCGATCAGTGGGCTGTGCGGTGGTGACCCTTCGCTTAAAAGTCGTCTTCGCTCATGTCTTCATCCATGGGATGATCAGCGGCTTTGTGAGGAGGTGCAGATGCTCATCGACAGTAGCGTTTGTGACGAGAAAAAGGCGCAAAGAACCTTGGGGTATTTCCTCCGTCAACGAGAAGGAATCGAGAATCACTATGGTCTTGATCATGGAGGAAGCTGCGCAGAGGGACTGATTTCTCACGTGCTGAGTAAGCGGTTTTCTCGAGATCCGATGGGGTGGAGCACACAAAGTCTGAGAAATTTGAGTGCGTTACGAGTCTTTTTGCTCAATGGCGGAGTGGTCGATCATCGGCTTGTCAGAGAGGCGGAGGATTCGGTTAAAGAGTCAGAGGAGTGGGCAACCCATCTCCGAGTCCATCATAGAAGATGCCGAAAGGATGGGATGAAGGAGTGGAGCACGATGATTCCCGGCAGTGAGAACAGTGGAGGGGCGTTAGGCCACTGGATGAAGGGAATTCAGCGAGGAGGATTCATCCACTAAGAAAGGAATACAACCTCTACACAGGAAGAGCTGCCTTTTTTGACCTACAACAACTTGACACGGTCCATTATGGGCCAATCCGGTTCTGGTAAATCCACTTTGTTATATAATATCAGTGGGATGGATCAGATGACGAGCGGTCAAGTGACGATTGATCAAGTCGACCTAGCGGGAAAATCCGACGATGAATTGGCCGAGTTGAGGCTGACGATGATGGGATTTGTCTTCCAGAACAACTATTTGCTGAAGAACTTGAATTTGTTTGACAATATCTGCCTTCCGGGTTTTAAAGCAAAAAAGCATTCAGTAAAGGAAGTAGAGGAGCGCGCCGCTCAGTTGATGAATCGACTCGGCATCGATGAAGTGAAGTATTCGCCAATTCATCAGGTGTCTGGAGGCCAGCTGCAGCGCGCCGCGATTTGCCGCTCTCTCATCAATGAGCCTCGTATTTTATTTGCCGATGAACCGACAGGATCACTCAACTCTCGCAATGCTGGAGAAGTCATGAGTATTTTCAATCAGCTCAATCGCGAAGGTATGAGTATTTTGACGGTGACCCATGATCCTAAAATCGCTTCCGTAACCGATCGCATTATTTATTTAAAAGACGGTCAGATCGAGGCTCAACTCCAACTAGGTAAGTTAGGTGCTGGTGAGAATACTCGACAGCGAGAAGAAATGACGATGAATTGGCTGATCGACAGGGGATTTTGATGGAGGGGACCACCTAGACGAGATCTTCTATTTAGGCTATCATTTCTTGAAGTATATATCTTTAGCGATGTCACTTGCTAGCCCATGAATAGGTCAGCTCATCTCATCTTTTCTTGACATGTTCTCACTTCACTGGTAAGATATTTACTGTTAAACAAGTAGAAAGCCCCCTTTCTCACCTTGCCGGCTGAAGCCGCGGGTTCATATCATGGTATGAATGTGGTAAGATTGCGGGCTTGGGGTCCGCATTTTTTATTGGAGGTTAGTATAAAAAGGACAGAAGTCAATGAGGAAATCCGTGATCGCGAAGTTCGGCTTATCGATGTGGACGGACGCCAGATAGGCATTGTCCCCATCAGAGAAGCGCTTGAGGCAGCTGATGAGGCTAAACTGGATCTAGTGAAGATTGCTCCACAGGCCCGGCCTCCCGTGTGCAAAATCATGGACTATGGAAAGTACAAATATGAACAGGCCAAGATGGAAAAAGAGGCCAAGAAAAAGCAGCGTGTCATTCAGGTCAAAGAGATTCGCCTGAGCGTCAATATTGACGACGGCGACATGGAGACCAAAGCGCGCCATGCGATTCGATTCCTCGAGGCGGGGGACCGTCTCAAAGTATCTCTGCGCTTCAGAGGACGTCAACTCAGCCGTAAGGAGCTGGGCCTTGAGGTTGTCGAGCGATTCGGAGAGATGATCAAAGAGTATGGAGAAGTAGACAAACGACCCGCGATTGAAGGGCGGAGTGTGGTTGGCTACTATGCTCCCATCAAAAAATAGGAGAGAACCATGACCAAAATGAAAACAAGAAAGAGCATTGCCAAGCGTTTCAAGAGAACCGGCTCCGGGAAACTCAAGAGACAGCAGCAGGGCATGCGTCACAAATTAGGGCAAAAAGATTCCAACGTCAAAAGAAAACTACGCAAGAGCGCCATTGTTTCCGCCGGAGATCAGAAGCGCATCGATCGCGGGATGCCTTATTAATTATTGAAGGAGTAAAATCATGGCAAGAGTCAAAGGCGCAGTAAACGCCAAGAAAAAGCATAAGAAAGTCCTGAAGCAGGCAAAAGGTTTCTACGGACAGAAGAGCAAAGTCTTCCGTTCTGCCAATATCGCTGTCATGCGCAGCCTGCGCTCGCAGTTTGTCGGACGCAAACTCCGCAGAAGAGATTTTAGAAAACTGTGGATTACCCGTATTAATGCAGCCAGCCGCATCAACGGCATGAGCTACAGCACCTTCATGCACGGACTGAAGAATCAGGGAATTCTGATCAACAGAAAAATCCTCGCCGACATGGCCGTTAACGATCCGGCGGCATTCACAAGCCTAGTTGAGCGCGTAAGGACGAATTCATAAGATACACTTAGCGTGTATCTTTTTTTTAGGAGTGTATATGAAACACCGCGGATTGATTCTCGGATTCGTTCTGATAAGTCTACTTGCATTCTTTTTATGGGTTGTTTTTTCTAATGGCAAGGAGCCTGCAAGCCCTTCTCCCACTCAGCCAGCCTCCGAGGTCAAGACAAATCCTGATGATGTCATCGATCAGGAGCAACCCGAGATTGCTGTGCCGAGCGCGCATCATCTGATAGAGCGTAACGGGTACGTGTACGTCGGAGAGGAGGCATCACAGGTAAACTGGGAAGACAACACCGTGACAGTCTCATCTCAGCCGGTCGATATCGGATATAATAAGGACGATTTGTTTTATGGTCTTTCCGGAAAAGATCTTGTCCAAGTCAGAGGGGAAGAGACGATTGTTCTGGCGGAGGGCGTGAGCGATATCCGCTACCTTAAATCTCATATCCTTTACCTAGACAGTGAAGGAGTCCATCTCTTGAGTGTGGGGAGAAATACGATTCAACGGCTGCTCGAGAATACAGAGGAGAGACCTCTTACCTCGCTCGATCGGATAGAACTCTCAAAGGGGACAGAGTACTATGTCATTGCAGATGATACGCAGAATAACTTTGAGATCTATATCAATGAATCCAAAGAACTCTTGAGTATTGTGGAAGGAAAGTTCCTCAGCGCTTCACCGATTGATGCATTGGTCGCTTATGGGGAGGCCGATCAGCCCACGCGTCTTGGTGTGTTTTATATCGAAACATCCACGGACACACAGATGCATTTGACAAGTGAAGGGGAAGAAGTGGTCACCTCGCCGGCCTTTGATGAGCGAGGAGATATACTCTATCTGTCAAAGAGAGAGGGTATTCTATATGTGAATACCATTGTACTTGAGACGAAACAGCGTAATCGGGTCCAGCTAGAGGAAGCAGATAAATTTGTCAAAGAATTCTGGGTTGACGGTTATTATGTCATAGGATTTAAAGACCGCTTCTATTACGGCCAAGATCCTCAGACTCTTTCGTATTACGAACTACCATTTGATCAGATCCGTTTTTCCGGAGAGGATATCTTCGTTACGGAAGGCTCAACGCTTCGTGTGATACGAAAGAATCAGTACAAAGAGTATTCCTTGAAGGGAATCCCTGTGGAATTACTTCCAGTAGGCGAATACTTCTACTACACTTACAATGTGGGGACAAAGCCATTTATAAGCCGAATTAAGATTCAATTCTAGTGTAGAGGAGAACAGTATGCAGGTAAGACGGCCCGTCTTCCTGCTGGCACTAGGTTCTTGGCTTTTATGCCTGGCAGTATCTCATCCGGCGGGAGGAATTACTCTCCCGCTTTTTTGTATATTGCTGGTGCTCTTTCCGATGCGTTGGTGGGTGATTTTGCTTTGTTTTGTGCCGCTTCTCCTTCCGGTATCTTCTGTTACAGGGGAGATCGACACGGACTTCTCTATAGTAGATCAGGGCATCATCAAGCCAAATAAGATCATTCAATCAGAAGAAGGTTCCTGGCAGTATTTTGGAACGCTGAGAGAAGGGGAGTACAGCGGGATCATTTCCGTAGAGCCTTTTTCACAGAAGAATTCCAGATGGTTTTTCAATCAAGCCGCCGCATCGCGCGGATTGCAGGGAGAAGCAAAGGTAAGGGGAGAGCGTTTTCATAAAGAGATATCTCCGACTTTGAGACAGCGCCTCCTTAGGGTCTTCTACGATCGCATGGAGGGGATGGGGGAACAACAAGGGATGGCGTTTAGCCTTCTCTTTGGACTGCGAGAGGGGCTTGAGCGAGAGCTTGAAAAAGGCATAAAAGAACTCGGGATGCTCCATTTGTTCGTCCTATCAGGCTTGCACTTAGGGATTTACTACCGCAGTATTTTAAGCGGTGGGAAAGCGCTCTTGTTCCCTCGAGCGTTGACGGAGTTGATCGCCTTTTGTGTGCTGATCTTCTTTTGCTATCTGACCAACTGGCACGTTAGCGCTCTTCGCACCTTATTTCTTGCCTTTGTCCGTTCCGCCGGTTTTTATTTCAAGCGAAAACCTGATAAAACAGAGTCGCTGAGCGTCGTCTGTCTACTGCTTCTATGGATCAACCCCGCATGGGCGGGGAGCCTGTCATTTATACTAGGAACGCTTGCTTACGGTGCACTCAGACTGAGTAAGAAAAGAAAGTTCTTTTGGATGATGCTAGCACTGCTTCCCCTGCAATGGCTACTCATTGGGAAATTCTCTGTCCTATATTTGTTTGCCAATCTGCTTTTAAGCGCCCTGAGTGCTCCTATTCTTGGACTCCTCTTCGTTGCGTTTGTCTTTCCCCCTTTTCAGTCCTTGCTCAGATATCTTCTTGCCGGATTGACTCGTGGCCTGCACGTCATTAGAGACATCTCGTGGCTCCGATTAGAGGTGCCTACACCGGTTCCTCTGACCCTGATATGCATTTACCTATTGTGGTTCGTCTGGCTCCTTTTGCGAGAGAAGAAGGGCTGGTGGGAGCGCTGGAGGACAAGAGGCATCTGGTTATTAGTGTGTGGAGTGATCATCAGTTCCATGACACTCGCTATGGATAGAAGACTCAAGCGCGGAGTGACGTTTTTTGATGTAGGACAAGGGGATGCGTCTTTAATCATGACACCAAGTGGAAGAAGTGTTCTTATTGATACCGGAAGAGATGAGTCTCTCTTACGAGAGCTCAAGACGATGGGCATTCAAAAAGTGGACATGCTGATTCTTTCCCATCTAGATGACGATCACAGTGCGCTCGCGCAGGTGGTTCCCGCTCGAGACGTTTACGTCCCGATGGGTGTATCAATGGGGCATCCGCTGAAACGAGGAGACAGGCTTCAATTGGATGGAGTCGAGATATTGGTTCTTCACCCTAGCCGCATAACAAATAACAGCAATGAAGACAGTCTGGTGCTCCTCGTCAGCTGTTATGGCAGACAAGTACTGTATACAGGCGATATCGGGGCAGCGACCTTTGGTACACTGGATGTGGGGTGGATCGATGTGCTGAAATTTCCTCACCATGGAGCGGCAGGATCTCTTCATGCAGGCGCTCTTGAACGCATGCAACCTTATGTCACTATCTTGTCGGTAGGGAGAAATCACTATGGACATCCTTCTCCTGCCGTCCTAGAAGCGCTTGAGAGCAGGGGTCTTCGTTATCACAATACATGGGAATCAGGTCATTTCTTCTTTAATGAAACGGGCTTTCGCTCTTATTAACTTCGTGTTACAATTTGATTGGAGGCACTATGAATTATTACGAAGGACTCCAAAAATTGAAGGATGGCACACTTCCTTCTTGTTTAATTCTTGAAGGAAATGAACCATACCTGACGGAGGATTTTTTAAATAAGCTGACCAAAGAGATCGTGCAAGAGGGGACAGAGTCCCTGAACATGACGAGGCTCGATGGAAGCGAATTGGATCAAGAAGCACTTCAGACGGCTTTAGGCACGATGTCGTTGTTTGGCGATCGGCGCCTTGTTGTGGTTCGCAGTGCGCAGGATATAAAGTGGACCAACTCCATGAAAAAACTCCTCACGGAGAATGACTTTGAGGGGGTGACGGTTGCCTTTGTCATAGATAAAGAAGGCGGGAGTGCCCGAACGCTTCGGAGTCTTGGTACACCGGTTACATCTCAGAGTATTGATCGCAGACAGATGCACGGATGGATACAAAAAGAAGCCAAGCAAGCAGGAAAAAAGATGACGGCGGAAGCGATCAACGAGATCATTGATGGAAGTCGCTACTTTGAGTATCAATCAAAAATCGACCTTTTCTTCGTAAAAAGTGAATTGGAGAAACTATTCTCCACACCGGAAGAGATGATTGACACGGAGCGCGTGCGTTCCATGCTCTCTATCCCGGCGGAAGAGAGAGTGTTCGATATGCTCGAAGCCATCACACTGGCAAAGAGCGAGAGGGCGATGGAACTCTATGCCAATCTCAAAGCCTCAGGGGAAATCTACAGTATTCTGGCACTTCTAATAAAAAACTATGAACAACTCGTCATTGCCAGAGTTTTCTTTGAATCTTCACAGAGCCTAGATGCGCTCGGAAGCGTATTGGGTCTTCGAAGCAGCTTTGTCCTTCGCAAAATCCAAGACCGAGCCAGAGCACATGACAAGAAATACTTTCTAGCACAATTGGAGCTGTGTCTTGACACATTACACCGCAGTAGACTGGAGACCGTGGATATGGGAGAAGTTGTGGAGAATTTGATTCTGCAACTCCTGCAACGGGCAGAGAAGGAATTAAAAAAATGAGCACCACAGTAGATAAATCGAAGCTTCAACGCATTGTTGTCAAAGTGGGGACATCTTCACTGACATACCCTTCCGGGAAGATTCATCTGAGAAAGATGGAGGAACTGATTACCGTTCTTTCTGATCTGAAGAACAGAGGTCTTGAGATCATTCTCGTCTCTTCCGGTGCGATTGCCGTAGGGGTGGGAAAGATGGGATATGATAAACGCCCGGCGGATCTACCGGGAAAACAGGCGTGCGCCGCCATCGGACAATGTGAGTTGATGTATCTATACGACAAGTTTTTTTCTCAATACCACGTAAAAGTGGCGCAGATCTTACTGACAAAGGATGCCTTTGAAGTGGATGAGCGACGAGAAAATGTCACCAATACTTTCCTGCGGCTACTACAGATGGATGTTTTGCCGATTGTCAATGAAAACGACTCCGTGACAGTGGAGGAGATTATTGTAGGTGACAACGATACGCTTTCTGCTCTGGTAGCTCTCATCGTCCAAGCGGACGCACTCATTATGCTAAGCGATATTGACGGAGTATACGATAGTGACCCGAGAAAGAATCCCGATGCGATCAAG
>LSQX01027204.1_pt1 | contig 11888 bp, 12 predicted proteins | sample 654561 | NCBI WGS metagenome assembly LSQX01 (sample SAMN04489861, study PRJNA283612) | anaerobic digester metagenome | isolation source: 4 biogas reactors fed with cattle manure at either 37C or 55C with and... | place: Denmark: Kongens Lyngby | collected 2014 | reverse complement strand
GCGGTACGTGTCTGCAAGTTCATGAGCGAACTCATCTGGACGTGGTATTTGCGTCCAAGCTTCTTTGCACAATCAATCATTAGTCGTGCGTCGTGGTAGCTTGCAGCAGAAGGCTTTTCACAGTATACGTCAAACCCTGCCTTCATCGCAGCAATTGAGATAGGAACGTGTAGGTTGTTGTGAACACAGACATCGATCGTGTCAATATCGTCTCTCTTTAGCAACTCACGGAAATCTGTGTACATGTCTTTCTCGTCAAGCCCGTACCGCTCTCCCCAAGCTTTAAGACGTCTTGGGTCGATCTCAGCTACGGCTACCACCTTTGCAGTAAATCCTAACTGCCTGGCACGCATTTGGATGTTAGAGTAGATGTTCATGTGGCGGTGTGATATCTGACCTGCTCCAATTATTCCTACTCTTACTTCTCTTATTTCCTTCATTTCCTTCACTCTTTCTATATAAATTTTTCCTTACAAGGTTACCTACTTATTGTTCAATATCTTTTTTATCATTGCGACACATCGTCTTGTCATCTCGACAGAGTCGTAGCCGCCTTCGTCTTCATACTCCACTACGACATATCCATCAAAATTAGAATCGACTATTGTGGAAAGTACCTCATCATATGGAATGCTTGCCTCTTCTAAATCCTCGCTTACATAATGGCACTTAGCATGGAACTCAAAGTTCTGAGGAATTATAGACTTCAGGCCTTCAAGGTCGGCCTCCCTACGGAACTGAACAAAGCCGTATGAACTTGCAACTGCACCTAGGACCGCACTGTTCGCTCCAGCTTTTAGTAGTCTCTCTGTTGCTTCCTCCTGCGGCACCTCGTCATACCGCATCTGTGCAAGCATATCCAGCATCTCAGGCTGTGCACCGTTTGCAAGGGCCCGGTCCCAGTATGGCTTATTGGGTTTTGTAGAAAAACACCCAAAGTCGGTAATAAATCCTAAATACTGTGAACCGCATTTGTCGAACGCTTCCCTGTACTCCATTATTTTGGGAGACGTTGGAGTCTCCGGATTATGGATCTCGATGCCAACTCTGACCCCGTATTCCTCCGCGTATGGCGCAAGGCGTACCATAGCCTCGGGTCCTATTAAGTACTGCTGTCTCATAACACCGCAACCAAGGCGATGTGCACTCTTGATATCGTTTATTGCCCTGGAGAGCATCTCGTCATCGGTCAAATCTCTACCCTTTAACAGTCCCCTATCCATGTTAGCGGCATAACAAATGGGCTTAATGCCGTACTTGTCCGAATAACGGGCAAACTCTCCTGCGACCTCATCGGTCACATATGGGTATGAGGCTATCATCTGGGCTGCAACTATCTCATATCCTTCGCATCCGATTTCTGCAGCTTTACGTATGCAGTCCTCCAAACTCATATGACCTTGAATATAAGGTGTTCCAAAACTAAACAGAGAACACGCTATCTTAATGTTTGACATTGCTTCTCCCCCCCCTCTTAGAATTTCACCCGGAGTTTTTTCGTACCGCAGTTGTCGACCGGCATATACTTGTTCGGGCCAATAGCCATATAGGGCGACCTGAACATGAGCCTTAGTTCGATATCGTGCTCCCCTTCTGGTAGTCCGCCACCCTTACGCACAAAGATTGTAGCGGGCTCTGTAACCCTCCAGAACTCATTGCAGCAAGTCTCTAGCTGACAGACTCCGAATTCCTTATCGTGAAGCCTGAATCGGATAGATTCGGTATCGATCTTTTCTCCGTTAACTGTCACTTCCAGCTCCTCGATAACCGACAAAAACTGTCCCCGGTAGTAGTCCAGACGGATGTCAAACTGAAAACCAACCCTCTTACCATTTACATAGCAGTTTTCTAAACTGTCGCTTACGATCACATCAACCATATTAAACTTCATTGCGAAAGCCATGCTTCTCCTCCCCTCTCAGTACCAATAATACTATAATTCACACTAACATAACCAGACTACCTGCAAAGATAGCATGTCCATAACGCAACATACCCCGATACTTTCAGAAAATTCCTGAAGATAACTTTTCCTGCATAGCTATTTTACACTATTTTAGCGACGATTTCCACTATATTCTGAACGATTCTTTTCGAAATTTTTTCCCATTTGACATTAACCAACTGACTTATGTTTATCCTGTGATGTCCGAGTGATGCCAGATTTCCCTCAAAGGATAATGGTGTACTATTTATTACCCACTTGTATTCAAATCAAATCACATAGTGCAACATATCGCACAATTTGCATGAAAAAGTTTTGTATTGTTTTGTGGTTGAATGTTCGATAAAAACAATATAGAATAGATATGAAGAGTTGATGGAAGGGCGGATATGAATGGTAGATCATGCCGGACTTATTGAGGTGTTAGAAAACTATCCGGTTATAGCCGCGGTTAAGAGCCACAGGGACATATACTATTGCCTAACTTGTAACTGTAAAGTTGTATTCGTTCTGTATGGGAATATCAACTCAATAAAAGACATCGTACACCGTCTCAAAAACGCGGGTAAAATTGTTTTTGTGCATATCGATTTGCTTGATGGCCTATCTGCGCGGGAAGCGGCAGTTGACTTCCTGGTAAAAAACACACAGATAGACGGGATCATCTCAACAAAACCATCTCTTATCCGTTNNGCAGATCCCTCAATTGCCTTGCAATACAACGTTTCTTCGTTCTCGATTCTTTAGCATTGGAGAACATACGTAAGGCAGACCAAAATGACAGCGCAGACCTGATTGAAATTCTTCCCGGTCTAATGCCTAAAATAATCCGGAAGTTGAGCGTCGAGCTGAACAAGCCGCTTATAGCAGGTGGACTGATAAGCGATAAGGAGGACGTCATTACTGCTTTATCTGCCGGGGCAATTGCAATATCTTCAACAAATCATGACGTATGGTCTATGTAACACTTCTTAAATAAAACAAACATACTCAGGGTAGAAATATCCTGTGGTCAATATATTACTTGGTGTATACCTTGAGAGTATTAGAGCAAAGGGTAAACAGTATAGCTGTTTTCTTATGCTCTTTTTCTTTTGCCCATGCACGCTTCAGTTTAATACAAAATGTCTGGAGGACATCGAACAATGATAAATAAATATGATGTAGCCATCATAGGTTGTGGGATAATTGGCGCTTCTCTAGCCTATGAGCTAAGTCGCTACAAGACAAGAGTTGTAGTTCTGGAAAAAGAAAATGATATCTGTTGCGGCACTACAAAAGCAAACAGCGCAATAATCCATGCCGGCTACGATCCACAGCCAGGCACACTCATGGCGGAGTTGAATGTTAAAGGCTGTCAAATGGCAAAGGAACTCTGCGCCGATTTGGGTGTACCGTATCGGCAAACTGGATCACTAGTACTTGCCTTTGACGATACCGACATGCAAACTCTGAATACACTGTATCGTAGAGGTGTTGAAAACTCCGTTCCCGGGCTCCGTTTGCTCTCAAGAGACGAGCTCCGAGCTATTGAGCCGGAAGTCTCTGAATCTGCAATCGGGGCACTATATGCGCCTACTGCTGCCATTGTAAGCCCATGGGAGTATGGAATAGCACTTGCTGAAACGGCAGTTAAGAACGGTGTTGACCTCCTACTCTCGACGGAAGTTCTCTCAATAACAGATGAGAGTGACCACTGGAGTCTTCAAACAAAAGACCAAGTTATTAAGGCCGATTTTGTAATTAATGCTGCAGGTGTGAACAGTGACATAATTCACAATATGGTAGCAGAACCGGCTTTCAAGATAACACCAAGCAAGGGTGAGTACTACCTTCTTGATAAATCGGAAGGTGATAGAGTACGGCATGTGGTATTTCAATGCCCAACCGTAAATGGCAAGGGTGTGCTGGTCTCACCCACAGTTCACGGTAACCTGATCGTTGGTCCAAATGCCGTCGCTACCAATCGCGAAGATTTGGCAACCACTGGAGAGGGATTGGACTTCATCAGGAACTCCGCAGTTCGAAGCGTCCCCTCGATATCATTCGGTGAAAATATACGCAACTTCGCAGGATTGCGTGCAAACAGTGATGTCGATGACTTTATTATCGGGATATGTGCCCGACACTTTGTTGACCTTGCGGGAATAAAATCTCCCGGCCTTACTGCTGCTCCCGCCATAGCTGTACATGCAGTTGGCCTGCTAAAGGATGATGGGCTAAAGCTGGAGAATAAGGAGCACTGGAATGGAACACGCAAAAGAATACGCTTTTCTGAACTCACGCCCGAAGAAAGAGCTCAGCTTATCAGTAATAACCCGGCATACGGAAGAGTCGTCTGCAGATGCGAAACAATAACCGAGGGCGAAATAATCGATACACTGAGAAGTCCTATCCCAGCCCACACCGTTGACGGAGTAAAGAGACGCGCCGGAAGCGGTATGGGCAGGTGTCAGGGTGGCTTTTGCGCTCCAAGAATCGTGGAGATCATATCTCGTGAATATCAAATTCCACCGGAACAGGTTTTGCAGGACGGCGAAGGTAGCTTTATACTAGCTGAGCATACCAAGAGGAGGGAGATTTAAGATGCATGTCAAGATACATGATCTGATTGTTATTGGCGGAGGCCCAGCAGGTCTTGCAGCGGCGTTGAGCGCCTGGGAATGTGGAGTAAAGGATATTGTAATAGTTGAGCGGGACAAGGAACTCGGTGGAATCCTAAATCAATGTATACATAACGGATTTGGTCTCCACTACTTTAAGGAGGAGCTTACAGGTCCCGAGTACGCGTCACGTTTTATCGATATGCTCCGTGATTCGTCAGTACAGGTAAAGTTAGATACCATGGTAATTGAATTAACTGACGATAAGGAGTTACACGTTGTCAGCTCTACTAACGGGTATGAAATCCTAAAAGCAAAAGCGGTAATTCTCGCAATGGGCTGCAGAGAACGTCCCCGCGGCCCTATCGGCACTCCCGGAACTCGCCCGTCAGGTATTTTTACGGCAGGCCAAGCTCAGCGTTACGTTAACATGGAAGGATACCATGTTGGCCGCAAGGCAGTGATTCTCGGTTCGGGTGACATCGGACTGATTATGGCCAGACGCCTGACCCTGGAGGGAGCCGAAGTCCTTGCATGTGTTGAGATAATGCCCTACTCTGGTGGACTAGCCAGAAACATAGTCCAATGTCTCCATGACTATGACATACCGCTCTACCTATCCCACACAATAACCCAAATTCACGGGTATCCACGGGTTGAAGGCGTTACGATATCGGAAGTGGACGACAACCGTAATCCCATCCCAGGAACGGAGCAATATATTGAGTGCGACACGGTCCTGCTGTCGGTAGGACTTATACCTGAGAATGAACTGTCAAAGGGAGCGAATATTGCGATAGACAGCCGCACAGGCGGTCCAATTGTCAATCAAAGTTTAGAAACAAGCGTTGAAGGCATTTTCGCTTGCGGGAATGTAGTACATGTCCATGACCTGGTCGACTACGTGACTTATGAGAGCAGTGAAGCTGGTAAGTCAGCTGCCCAACGAATACTAAAAATCGCCTCTTCAAATAGTGCCGACATTACGCACAGTATCACTGATGAGAACGCGGACGTAATTCAACTGATAAACGGAAACGGTATTTCTTACACTGTACCCCAGCTGATTGACCTAAAGGTGAAGTTACATAACATTGAGGTCTTCTTCCGCACAAACCGCATATTTGGCAAAAGTACAATCCATGTAAAGGCGGGTAACAGTGAGCTAAAGCGATTTAAGCGAGTCAGGCTAACACCCGGAGAGATGGAGAAGATCGTCATTGATGAAGACACACTAAGACAGTGCATCTCAAAGGGATTTGATGAGATCGAGGTTTCGGTCACCGAGGATCCAGCAAGTGAGGAAAATGTGCATTTCCCTGTGGAGAAGACCGTGACCTTAGGGGAGGTTTTATAGTATGACTGAATTGATATGTACCGTATGCCCTAGAGGCTGTCATCTGAAGGTCTATCCCGAGGAAAACTACCGTGTAGAAGGTCATCAGTGCGCAAGAGGAGAAAAATACGGACAGGAAGAGGTAAAAAACCCGTGCCGGATTATCACATCTACCGTTTGTATAGAAGGGGCTGAACACCCGAGATGCCCAGTAAAGACAAACGCTCCCGTCCCCAAGCAAATGATTTTTAATGTAGTAAAGACCCTCAATAATGTCTGTCTTCGCTCCCCGGTTAAGGCCGGAGATATTGTAGTCGAAAATGCCTGCGGAACAGGCGTTGACTTTATAACAACACGTTCAATGTAGCCCACTAATTGATAAGACCAACACCATAATTTGGTGTTGGTCTTTAGTTTATTATGTATTTGTACTGCAGATGGAAAACTAGTACTCAAAAGGAATCTTTTGCTCTGCCTGCCATTGTCCAAGCTCGTCGGGGAGCTTCTTGTAAGCTGAGTCGGGTATTTTTACTACCTCACCACTTGTGAGCGTGACCTCAGCAAATCCGTTTGTCTTTCTGACAACAGTGCGGGTTGTACCAGCAAACTGTCCTGGTCGATCCCAGTAAATGACTTTGATGTCGTCTCGCATAAAGACCCTTTGACTGAGAGCCTTCTTCAGAATAAACCCATTCTCATACAGTTCAATGCCAGAATGAGTTATCTGCCGGACAATATAGGCTACCAATAAGACAGCTGCTACAACACTAATAACTGAAAGCACTTGTGACAGGGTAGAAGTGCCGTCCCCCCTCGGTGTCGGAAAAACAACGAAGCCCAACATGAGAAGTCCGATAACTGGATAAAGCAGGGGCATGACTAGGCCGAGACTTATTCTTATGCGTTTCTGTTTTTCACCCAGATCTTTGTTCATCTACATAACTCCTTTGTGATATTGTAAACCTAAGAAGATTATACCATATTCAAAGATATATGCAATTATTATTTACCAAAATAGTGAACTTTCAGGGTCAAAACTTATGCATCTTTTTTCAGCTTTTCTTCGTTCCTTCAAAAAGCCCAATCTCCGGACTATAGTTAAGGGATGACAAGATGTAGTTGAGGCAGCTCTCAGTAATATACTCATGACAGCTGCACAGATCCCCATCGATGTCTGCCCACATATATCTGCTGCTATCGTTCAAAATATCTCCATCACAGGATACGGCTCCCGCATATACCTGCAAACGCCGCTGATCTAGAACATGATAAAAATCCAGCACTCTTTGAAGTGTGATGTCTCTTTCATCCATCGATGTTTCAGTATTCAGTCTTCTGTACGCGCATTCAATGCCGCTTTCTTCCGGTCTGCGCTTACCACCGATGAAATCGAAATTATCTGTGTTTTCCCCTTTGCACTTGCAAAGTAACACTTTGTTGGTGTCTGTGTTATAGACAAACACAAGAGAGTAATTACTCCCATAGTACATATTAAGTACCTCCAATAAAGTATTATTTATTTCCTAATTGTTCCTAAATATCACAATTAAGGAAAAATTCATTTATTGGATTATAGCAGATTTTTCCACAATAATCAACCTATAATTTGAAATTATTGTAATAACTTACACTTGTTTTAGCAGAAATTTACGCTACTGCGTATATTTCTGTCACTATTCTTGACAAATACCCCCTCCGCAAAAGCCCATATGGAAACACTCCCCTCTGGGGAGCCCTGAGTTTTGTTAAATCAGGTATACACCCAAAGGGGAGCTTATAGTTTATCTATTTGCCAAGTAAATATCTGAAGTAGTCTGATTTAAGTGTATCCCAGGAGAGGTTCACGCGCCCCACAACCTCAGCGTTCCTCTCTAGTATTTCCTCGGTAACCTCATCGCCATAATCTGCCGAATAATAGGTCACGCCGTCGTACCATGAATAACCTCTGAACATTACATAGCCGGGATGGTTTCCACCGAATATGTCATCGCCTATGAAGTACTTTAGATCGACATCGAGCCCAAACATGTTTACTACAGTTGGAAATATATCGATAGTTGATGTGATCATACTTATTTCGCGCGGCTCCATATCTTTGCTATATATGATAAACGGGGTATTGCAGAGTAGATCCGTGTTACTGACCCCCTTGATTTTAAGCAGATATTCGGTGTCACTCATATATTTAGCATAATGGTCGGAGAAAAGTATCACCACAGTGTCCTCAATAAATCCACTCTCCTCCAGCTTCTCCATCAGTTGACCAATAAAGGCATCGGTCTCCATTGCATGTGCTATGCCATGATAGTATTCAAGCGAGTTTTTATCTTCACCGGTTATACCCTTCGAATTTGCAGCGTCGATCGCCCTCTGTAAGTGTGGTTCTGATATTGTCCCCATCTCCTCCGTGTAGGGTCCGTGTCCGGAGAAAGTGATCACGAAGCTAAAGAAGGGTTCTTGCGCAACTATCTTGTCAAAGCCATTAATGAGATGACTGTCTTTCATATAGTGGCCCATGCCTAAGTTATACCAACAGTGATACTCTTCGAACCCGATTGCCCGGTGGATGTTTCCCCTGTCATAGATGCTCGGTTCGGCACTGTGGAAGGAATTTGCGGCATATCCCTTCTCTTTGAACAGCGATGGCAGTGACCATGAGAAGCAGTTAGCAGTATATGTACTCTTCCGTGTTCCGGATGTTGGCGTTAGGACTCCCGTAAGTGCGGTAAACTCGGTATTAAAGGTGCCCGCATTAATAAACAGGGGGGTGTAGTGGTTAGCGAAATTGATGCTTTTCTGCTGAAGGGAGTAGAGCTCCGGCATGTAGTCCTCATCTATCATCCAGGTATCTATAGACTCGAGCATAATATATATAAGGTTCTTCCCCTCAAATACACCAGTCATCTCGTTTGGAATATTATGCCTGCCCTCCCTTTCGGCATAAGCTGCATCCAGCTCCGCATATATTGAGGATTTCTCAATCCACTCCTCCAGTCCAGATGTCTTTATTAAGTCCCGTACAGTGAATTGATATATTCCCGAAACGCCCATGCTCTGATTCACATCAGTAAAGTCGGCGTAAATTACGCTCTCAGTTTCCTCAGCAGATGCGACGCTCCAGCTCATTTGGCTGGTGGCACCCTGTTCCATAAGAGTCGAATGTATTACCAGGATGGCACATGCAGACACTAGCGCTCCAGCCACGTAAGAAATTACTTCTGTTTTCATTTTTGTTCTTGATTCCGCGGCGGATAGCCACGCAGCAAATCCCATAATGAAGACCGAGAAGAAAGCGGTGAATACCAAAAGCTTTCGTACTTTGAGGTATGTAAAGCTAAAGAATTTGATGCCGTTGCCGAGATACGTAAGGTCAGCGAATGAAAAGAAGTTGTTAAATATCGTAAAGCCGACAGCGTGGGCTATGTTGAATATTGCATATATCGAAACAATAACCATCATGGTTATGCGCTTTGCCACTCCCGGTATAACACCGATAACACAAGTCATAAGCAATGACCAGAAGAATGTAAACATCATCGGGTAATATGATAGCAGTCCGGTAGTGAACACAAAATCATAAATATATCTGAAGGAGAGATCCAATATAACAAAGCTTAAGAAGCAGAGAGGTAGATACAGCGGTTCTAGCCTTAATCGTAATTGCACTGCAAGGCTCAGCTTCCTTATCTCTGCAGGTGTATTGTCTTTCGTCTTACTCATATACATGGACTCCATTCTCTATGTAGTAATTTGAAAGGTACTTCATTTAGTGATATGAGAAATCTTGTGCATATATTTCTCTACCGATTATTCCATATCAGTATAACACAAATAAAAGCGTATGGTACAGGTTTTTGGGCGCTCGATAGACTTGTTGTTAACGGGGTTTCAATATGCTATTATTAGTGTATAAACATTAGGAATAGGCACCATAGAATCAGCTTCAGTAAGATTCCGGGGAGTTTTTATGAGAAAATGTCTACTGCACTTTAGGACCATCACAAAACATAGGCACATGGTCATCCGTCACTGTTTCAAGGCTGGTATTCCGTTTCGGGGGCTATTCCACGATCTTTCAAAGTATGGCCCTGCTGAATTTATAGTCGGCGCAAAGTATTATCAGGGAAACAGGAGCCCTAACGAAGCAGAACGCGAAGCAATAGGATACTCGACCGCATGGATGCACCACAAAGGGAGGAACAGGCACCACTTTGAGTACTGGATAGACTACATAATCAATGAAGACGGTTCCATCAGTTTCGGCGGCAATAAAATGCCGAAGAAGTATGTTGCCGAGATGTTCTGCGACAGAGTGGCTGCATGCAAGATCTACAAGGGTGATGAGTACACTGATGCTGATGCACATGACTATCTCATAAGAGCCAAGAGATGGACAATGATGCATCCTGACACATTTGCGGCGATCGAGAAGATGCTGAGAGTCCTCAAGGAAGAAGGGGAGGATGCTGCATTCGCATATGTGCGGAGCTGGCTCAAAGACGACAGCTATTAGACGGTGGCTCCTTGTATGAATTTGTGCAACCATATAATGGTGTAAATTGAAAATGAGCCAACGCTCGTACCTTTAGGTATAATGAAGTTGCGACACTTTATTAACCAAGGAGGTACAAAGATGGCTCAACTCAATATTACCCTAAATCAGGACGAAATACTACAGCTTATGAAAGGCGATCGCGAAGGTGCATTCGCAGCACTTTTGCAGAACAGCCTGAATGCTGTCCTTAAAGCCGAATCAGCAGAACAGCTTCATGCTGAATCGTATGAACGGACTGAAGAACGTACAGGCTACCGCAATGGTACACGGGAGCGTGTCCTGAACACGCGCATCGGCAGCATCACCCTTGAGGTCCCAAAGCATCGCGGTGAGCCATTCAAAACAATGATCTTCGACAATTACTGCCGCAGCGAAGCTGCACTGATCGCAGCTATGGCTGAAATGGTGGTCAACGGCGTTTCAACCAGAAAAGTAGAGAACGTTGTCGAGACTCTGTGCGGACTGTCGATCTCAAAATCTGCTGTCTCTGATCTTTGCAAAGAGCTTGATGAGGCAGTAGAAGAATTCAGAAGCAGACCACTTACGGATCACTATCCATTCGTGACCATTGACGCCACATACTTCAAGGTCCGTGAAGATCGCAGGGTCATTTCAAAGGCTCTTATGATCGCATATGCTACCAATAGCGAAGGCCGCCGTGACATCATCGGATTCGGCGTCTATGCCAATGAGTCTAAAGAGACCTGGAGAGCGTTTCTTCTCAGCCTTAGAAGCAGAGGCCTGAAATCTGTCCGCGTGTTCGTCTCTGACTCGCACGAAGGCATCAAATACGCAATAGCACAGGTGTTTCCGGAAACGCCGTGGCAGAGATGCCAGTTTCACTTCACAAGGAATATCCTCGATAAAACTCCAAAGAGATATGCTGAAGGCCTTAAGTCTGAGCTGCAGGAAATGTGCAATTGCAACACGATCGAGGAGGCCCGCACCAGACGCGATACCATTATTGCTGACTACAGGGATGTAGCAGAGTCCGCCATGACTTGCCTGGATGAAGGCTTCGAAGACTCAATGACCGCAATGGAGCTTCCTAAGCATCTACGTAAGCTTTTCAGGACATCGAATCACATTGAGCGCCTCAACAAGGAACTCAAAAGAAGATCCAAGGTGATAGGTATCTTCCCGAACGCCGAATCATTGAACCGGCTCATGGGATCAGTCCTTATTGAACTTAACGAGAAGCGCAAGCATTCGCGTCGGTTATTCTACAAGCCTGCTTACAACGAGATAGAAGCTCATGCTGATCGACTGACAAAAAAAGCCAGAGAACAGCAGCAGATGCAGACAGCTGCATAGCCAGAGGCTTTCATAGCACGCACGAGAGCACAACACCCACCAACCTGCAATATCTCGTGCGCGCCCAAAAGTGCATTGCCATTAACTGTCGACAAACATTACCGATATATTTACCGGTCGTGCTCCTGTGCACTC
>LSQX01009225.1_pt1 | contig 11888 bp, 11 predicted proteins | sample 654561 | NCBI WGS metagenome assembly LSQX01 (sample SAMN04489861, study PRJNA283612) | anaerobic digester metagenome | isolation source: 4 biogas reactors fed with cattle manure at either 37C or 55C with and... | place: Denmark: Kongens Lyngby | collected 2014 | reverse complement strand
CTATCAATGGATTGAACAATACCTAGCCAAACACACAGATCGCATTATTTGTATTTCCCAAGAGGAAATCAATGCAGCACTAAAAGCAGGTATTCCACAGAACAAACTAAGCCTCCTCTATACCGGATTAAAGGATGCTTCTGCTGCAAACAGTCAAGCACGTGATGTAGAAAACAAACTAAAAATAGGTTTTTTTGGTCGCTTTGACTACCAAAAAGGTTTCGATCTTTTATTGAAAAGCCATAATAAACTCAATGCAGAGCTTGAAATTCACTTGTTTGGAGACTTTGTACGTAGTGAAACCAGTTCCTTCCCTGACTCGTTTATTCATCATGGTTGGATTCCTAATCAACAAATTCATCAGCAAATGTGTCAAATGGATGCCATCATCGTACCATCGCGCTGGGAAGGATTTGCCTTAACGCCATTAGAAGCGATGCGTGCTGGAAAAGCACTTGTAATTTCTAATTGCAGCTCCCTTCCAGAAGTCGTGATTGATGGCTACAATGGGCTGATTATCCCTCACTTAAGTGACGATGGCATTGCTAATACACTTAACCGCCTTGACTTCACTCTATGCAATGAACTTGGAAGTAATGGTCGACAGGTTTTTGAAAAACGATTTAGCTTTGAGCACTTTTATCAGCAATTAATGGCGCTTTATCGTCAATAAGAAAATACGCACTAAATACCATCAACAATATGCCCAAAGGTAAGATACATAAGGTGTGAATTAAAAAAGTTTCAGTCAAGCCAAAAATTGCATAGCATACAATCAAAGTAACGATAGATACTGCCAATGCCTGCTTAGTGGGGGCTTTACTTCTTATATATCGAGAGAAAAGCACAATTGGGACTAGATAGAATAGGAGTAGCGCAACCAGTCCAACTAGCCCCTGCTTTACCGCCCTATCTAGGTAATCATTATGTAAGTGCTCAAACATCACGCTGCTCTCTGCTGTCTTAATTAATTCTTCAAGCTTCTCTTGTTCCATGGACAAATACTCATATGCCCCCAAAGCAACTGAATTGATTTTTTCGTCTTTGATTAATTCAAATAGAGCGTGACGATAAGCTACTACTCCACCATGACCTAATAGCGGTTTATCCTGAATTAATAATAAAGCACCACGCCACATTTCTAGGCGACCACCTTGTGATGACCTAACATCACCGGCGTGATATGCAATGATTTGATCTCGAGCTTCTATAACACGCTGAGAAAATTTCAGTTCCTCAGATGTCCAAACAAAAGTGATTACTCCGCTTAATACCAAGGTAAGTATTAGCCATATTTTTTTTGAGAAAAAATGATAATACACGTACCCAAAAAGCAACAGAATAAACGGTATGGCCACCCAACCTCCGCGGCTACCTGATAACACCGAGGAAAACACCCCAGAAAATAGCCCCAGAAGCAAAAACACAATTAGCGCCCCCCCTCCTTTTCTTAGCGTGCGAGCCAAGAACATAGCAGGTACACAAAGCAACCCTGCTAAAAGCGATAGGTTACCAAAAGGAATTGGGTTTAAAAAACTATACCCTGCACGCAACTCTCCCTGTATATATACACTATTAATTGCTAATACGCCTGCTGCAATAGCTACCGCTCCTATACCCAACCACAGCCATATCAAAGGAGGTCGATAGGCATAAACAACAAAAAAAATCGAAATAGTCAATGCATAGAACAATTCTTTGCGAATATTCCCCTCAGCTCCATGCCACCACCAACTAAATACAGCGACTAAGCTCATCAGCAGTAACAAGCCCATCAAAATCTTACTTCTTGTATCTACAAAAGACAGATCCTTATAGTGATACTTCAATAAGGCATAAAGCGCACATAGAGCAACTAGTCCAGCAACAATCGCAGACCAAGCAGTTAGCTTAGCAGCACCCACAGTCGAAAAAAAAATACAGGCATGTAATGCTAAAATAATCAACAGGCACTGTCTACGCAACGGCATTATTGTCTGTTCAGTCATAAATACTCCTTTAGTTCCCGATAGCTTCTTTTATAGAAATCACTCATTACCATAGAAATTATAAGTTGGAGTACCATATTTCATGAAAAACAAGGCTTAATCATTTTACTCTTCGCTTATAAACACACATAATGCTTACTTCACCAATTAGTCCTCACGTACCACAGAGCATGCATTTTTATAATACCCTGCCAAAACCATCATCATAGCGGCATAAATCATCACCCCACTATTATGTGCAAAAAACACTTGACTGAAGCCAAAGCAGATATATGAAATCACTAGCACATAGCCGGTTGCTGCGACGGCTTGAAGCGGGATATTATCGCGCTGCTTAAGGCCAGAATAAAAAGCAAATAAGGGCACTGAATAGAGTAACATCAGACTTATCACACCTAATATCCCACGTTTGGCGGCTTGATTAATCAACTCATTATGAGAGTGACCAAACATAGAATCGATGACTTCTTCTGTTCTAATTTCCTCAAAATCAATGCTGTCTAACTGAGCGACATCCTCACTTAAGGCACTAGAATGCACCTTACCTGCTTCGACCAAATCAATCATCTCAACTTTATATTGGTCGCCGTCACCCACACCGATAAGTGGATGTTTAGCAAAAACCCTCATCGCACCTTGCCACATTTCAAAACGAGCACCTATAGATGTTCTACTTTCACCCGCCAAATACAAACTAATATTTTGCTGTGCCTCAACCACTCTTTTTTGTACACCCAACTGTGGCACCGCCAGCAAAGTGGTTAAAACTGCCGCACTAAGTACAATCAATACGACCTTCGCTTTAAACGAAAAATAACGCTGATAAGCAACAAAGAAAAACAAAGCTAATATCGGCAAACTGATCCACCCGCCTCTTGAACCAGAAAGGAAAGATGCTAATACCCCACTAACCATGCCCACGAGTAGTAAAATAATCCACAAACTACGATAGCGTGAGAATGCTTTAGCCATTGCTAAGCCTGGTACACACAACATACCTAACAATAAGGAAATATTTCCAAATTGAATAGGATGCTGTGAACCATGGGCCCGCCCTAGATTAAGCACAAAGACTTCATAAAAAGCAATACAAGCAGCGCCTATCGCCCCTAAGGCTATACCTGCCCATAAATACTTTAACGAAGGCTTGGCACGCCAGATCAAAAAGAAAATAGGCACCGCTAAGGCAAAACGAATGACCTTTTCAAAGTCACCTTGAAAGTCATGCCACAACCAATTAAATACAGCTTCAAGGCTAAACAAACAAAATGTTGCTATTAACCAATAATCCCTAGACACCAGACTATCATCACTAAAACCGATACTCTTGAACGGTCGATATCTAATTAATATATAAATACCACCTAGCAGCAGCAAGACGATACCAACCGAATAGCCGCTACGAAAAAGCAGCACCAAAAAGCCAAACAAAAAAACACTCACTTCGGTATAGCGTCGAAGCAAGGGTTTTCCTAATGTACAGGAGACTTTATTTGAATAAATTTTGGACATAAAAAGGTAATAACTTATTTTACTGTGGAAAGATTATATGCCAATCTACCTTAGATTAGATAACATTTAAGTATTAAAATTATTTCCTTTTTGTTGCAAAATATAACCATAATGAGAGCGATTATTATTCAATTAAAAATTAATAAAATATATCCACTCTCTTCACCTTGAGTTTTGCTTATCTGTGCCCTAGCTCAAAGGCTAAAAAGAAAAAGAGCTCACGGAAAATGAGCTCTTTTTTAATTGATGATGACTTCCAGGATTTAAGGCAGCGGAGGACGCTGCTCATGGTGGTCTGTATTATCCTGGTAAACCGTACCCATATTAAAGAGCAAGGCCTCATCAAAAGGTTTACCGATAATTTGCATACCGATCGGCATACCCTCATCATCAAATCCACACGGTACGTTAAGTGATGGTAAACCGGTTAAACTAGGAACGCCGGTAAACTGCATAATCGCAGCAAGCATATCCTCTTCCACTCCGTTTTCAATTACTACTTTCGTGGTACCGATCTTAGTCGCAGCAAATGGCAGAGTTGGACAAATAAAGACATCGACTTTATCAAAGGCTTCCATAAACTCATTTCTGAGTAATGTTCTATAGCGCTGTGCCTGTACATAATGAGTGGCTAAAAGCATCTCACCCATTTCCAGTAACATACGGACATCTTCTCCGTAGTTTTCAGGCTGCTCTCTGAGCCATTTCTGATGGTATGCCGAGGGCTCCACAGACTCAATCGTCAGTTGTGCGGAGATATTGCCATGGATATTTTTGATATCCACCTCAACGATCTCTGCCCCCAACTGCTGATAAACCGCTAAAGCCTCTTTGACTGCATCATGCACTGCTTGCTGTAAGTGATGGAAGAAATAGCCCGGCACCACACCGATTCTTATGCCTTTTAGTGGCTTACGTAAGTTGCTGAGGTAGTCATCTACCTGTACACGTGCGCTATTTGGGTCGTTAGAGTCATGCCCTGCGATATGCTGAAACACAATAGCGCAATCCTCCGCTGTCCTCGCCATCGGTCCTGCCGTATCCATACTCCATGCTAGGGGAATGATACCAGCATTACTCACCCGGCCGTAGGTCGGTCGAATACCAGCAAGACCGTTAACCGCCGCCGGCAAGCGAATGGAGCCGCCAGTATCCGTACCAATTGAGGCCAAACACATCCCAGCTGACACTGAAGCACCTGAGCCACCGCTAGAACCCGCTGCAAATCGCTCATGATCCCATGGGTTACGTACTGTCCCATAATGAGGGTTTTCAGAGGTACCACCCCAAGCGAACTCATGCATATTGAGCTTACCGAGAATAATGGCACCGGAACTACGTAGATTCTTGGTGACAGCAGCATCTTCTTTAGATACTTCATTTTTTAAAATCTTGCTACCGGCTGTGGTCACTTTATTAGCAACGGCCACGTTATCTTTAAGTGCCATGGGAATGCCATGCAAAGGTCCTAGATAATTACCGCTACTTATCAAACGTTCATTTGCTTTAGCTATTTCTATTGCTTCATCAGCATAGACTGAAATAAACGTTTTCAGCGTATCATCATATTTTTCAACTCTCTCTAGGCACGCTTTAGTGAGCTCTACTGGAGAGAGTTTTTTAGTTTCAATTTTTTTTGCTGCTTCTGCTAGTGTTAAATCGGTTAATCTCATATCACCCTCCTCAGTCATAAAATCTTTCATCGTGCTGTAAGACCATAATCGGCGTAAGTGTTCTATGCTCTTCCTCACTCATCTTTCGATTTAACTCATTCGCAGCATCAATCCACTGAGCATAAGTTTCTTTAAATAGCACAATGCGTTCTTCTGTTAAGTTCAAATCAGCAATATTGTTAATCACAAATAAAGCTGATACGTCCAGTTGTTCTTTTGTCATGACTGTCTCCATTAAGAAAAATCCCCCAATGCCATTTCATCGGAGAGTACGTTTGGAAGTACTTCTTTTTCAATACTTCCTTTATTTAAAATTAAAATACGGTCAGATAAACTCTTAATAAAATCTAGATTCTGCTCTACCAATAAAATCGTTAAATCAGAAGTCGCCCTCAACTCAATAATTGTGTCTATGATTTCATCAAGAATTGATGGCTGAATACCTTCTGTAGGCTCATCTAAAAGCAATACCTTAGGATTCATAATAAGGGCTCTGGCTAAAGCAAGCAGTTGCTGCTCACCGCCACTTAATGCGCCCCCTCTACGCTCTAATAACGGCTTAAGTCGTGGGAAAATCTCAATGATTTCATCTACTCCCCGAGCTGAAGGATGCTGATTAGCGACCTTGGCAAAAAAGAGATTTTCATAAACACTCAAACCAGTAAAAATGCCTCTTCCCTGAGGAACATAGGCTAAACCCAATCGCGCCCTCTTTTCTGGTAATAGTGAACTCAGATTTTGCTCATCTAAATAAACCTCACCCTTATTAGTCTTTAAATAGCCAGAAATCGAACGGAGCAAAGTGGTTTTACCCATACCGTTATGTCCCAAAATACCCAAAATTTCATTTTGTGCAATCTGGAAAGATACATCAAATAAGACAGGCACCTTACCGTAAGACGTGTTAATTTCTTTAACTTTTAACATTTATCTGCCCCTCTCCCTAAATAAACGCTTCGGACTTCTTGATTTTGGATGGTCTCATCAAAAGTCCCTTCAAATAAAATTTCACCTTGATTAAAAACCGTAACTTTTTCAGCAATGAGCTTCAGAAATCGAATATCATGCTCGACCACGATTACAGTGGCATTTTTCTTTAATTCTAAAATGATATTTGCCATTTCTCGAGTTTCTTCATCACTCATGCCTGCAGCAGGTTCATCCAATAAAATTAACTCAGGACCATTCACTAGCATCATGCCAATCTCGACCCACTGACGCTGACCATGTGCCAACTCCCCTACCGTTCTGTCAAAAAGTGGCTCTAGCGCTAAAATAGAACAAATGTTTTGAATTTTTGCTAAAGGTGATTCACCATCCATCAGACGTTGAGCTGCAAGCATCAAGTTTTCATACACTGAAAGACCATCCATCACACTAGGTATTTGATTTTTAATTCCTATCCCTAACTTAGCCCGCTCAAAGGCCTCTAGATGAGTGATGTCATGACCCTTGAAATAGACATTGCCTGAGCTAGGTATTTGCTGACCGCTAATAATCTTAAAAAAAGTACTTTTACCGGCTCCATTGGGTCCAATTAAGCATCTCAGTTCATTTTTTTCCAAAGTAAAGTCAATGTTTTTTAACGCCTTTACTCCACCAAAATTCATAGCTAAGTGTTGAGTTTCAAGTACATTCATTGCTTGAACTCCTTTTTAGGACGAATGGTAAAAGAAACAAATTTGCCAATCCCCAAAGGAAAATAAATGACAAAGAACAATAAAATAAAGCCTAAAAGAAGATTCACTTGCCCCACACCCGCCGCACCTAACCAGGAAGTAACATAGTGAATAAGTACTGCACCGATAATTGGGCCTAGTAGAGTATTTCGCCCACCTACAATGACCCAAATGACAATCATGGAGGCTTGAGTCAGGCTAAACATCTCAGGGCCTACAAAACTTCCCCAAGCGGCAAATAAAATACCAGCTAAAGAGGCCAACACACTAGAAATGGCAAACGCTGAAAGCTTTATACGACGACTGTCATAACCCAACAAATTCATGCGCTGTTCATTTTCCCTGACACCTAAAAGCTTTAAGCCATACCTTGTTTTGATTAAGTAGGACAAACCGAAATAAGCGGCCAAAAGCATAACAAATGCAAGGTAATAAATACCTTCAATGCTACTAGTCGAAAATCCTAAAATATTCCAATCAATACTTGGCACGCCAGGAATACCATTGGAGCCATTAAGCCTCACCCCACCAAGGGTAAAGTGCGCTGCCGATGTTGCAAGGACTATCTTCTCAAGAATCAAAGTAACCACGAGCGTCATGATACTTAGATAAATATCACTCAAACGCCCATAAATCATAAAATAGCCAAGCAGCAAGGAAAATCCCAAAGGAATGATCAACGCTAAAATAATGGCTAAATAAGTATCTAAACCACTTAAAGTACTAACGGCATAGGTATATCCGGCCAAACCAAAAAATATAGTCTGGCCAAAACTTAAGATACCGACATATCCCCACAAAAACCCCATACTCAGTGCTAATAACGCAAAGATGACTCCTGCTGAAATATCAAGGGTAATAGCAACATCAAACACAAAAGGAACGATAGCTAAAAAAAGAAGTACCACTGTACTTGCGAGATTAAACTCAAAACTACCCTTTTTATATAAACTCAGGTTCTTTCTCACCTCAAACCCCCTTCTTGAAGCTATTAGTAATTCCCTTAGGCATAATTCTTAGCACAATCACGGCAACAAAAAGCATGGCGATTTCACCCAGAATAGAGGACCAGTTATATGACACTAAGCCATCAACAAAGCCGTACAGCGTAGAGGCCAAGGTTGCTCCTAATAACGGTAATTGACCACCAGAAATAACCGTAATGAAAGATTTGGCAACAAAAAAGGAACCCATAGTCGGACTAACACCAGTTAATGGAGCAAGAATCGCTCCTGCGAGTCCGGCAATGAAGGATCCATAACCAAAAGTCACCATATAAATAGTTGAACGACTGGCACCAAGTGAACTTGCTGCATCCGGATTCTGCATCGTCCCTCTAATCAATACTCCATACTTGGTTTTAGTAACGAGTAGAAGTGAAAAAAGCACCAACACAATCGTCGCTGCAATAATAAAAAGGTTATACCCTGCCATTGATACGCCAAATAAACTGACATTGCCATAATCCAGGGAAACTCCTCTTCCAGACGCACCAAAGAGATAGGTCACGCCCCCTACCAATAAAAGAGAAAGTCCCCATGTTGCCAATAAGGTATCCATGAGCCGGCCATAAAGCTGTCTAATAATCAGTCTTTCAATGATGATGCCTAATACCCCGACAGCTAACCCGGCTAATAAAACGCTGAGAATGAAAGGAACCCCTGACTCATGGCAAATGACGCAAAAAAAACCTCCCAACATCATGAACTCACCATGGGCCAAATTGATTACTTTCATCATGCCGAAAATTATCGCTAGTCCCAGACTAATCAGGATGAGGAATGCTATTGAAAAAACGATCAAATAAATAGTATTCATTTTTCAATCACTTAATTTCTGGTTCGTACTGTTTTGTGTCATTAGGGTTCTGGTTCAAATCACAAACCATCTGAACATCCGTCGGTTCACGTTGTTCAAAAGATTTCAAAATATCGAATCCGCCATCCGCATTACCCTCAGCGATATGAATATTCATTTTGGTATGGTTCGTCTGACCATCCAGGGTATATATACCACCGGCGCCATTAAAACTAGTACCGTCCAAATTCGCTATGACATCGTCCGCATGTTCACTACCAGCCTTCTTTACTGCCTCAGCCCAAAGCATGACACCACGGTAACCGTACTCACCGTACTCACCGATATAGTCTGTTTCACCAGTAAACTCATGGAAACGCTTGACGAAGCCTTGAGCTGAATCTAGGCTATCGATAAATGATGCACCTGTAATAATCCCCTGATTTTCCTGAGCACTTAACATTACATTTTCTCGACCAGCGCCATAGACCGTACCAATCAATGACATATTTTTCTTACCAATAGAAGATTCAAACTGTCGATAAAAACTCATATGCGCATCACCAACGAGTACTGACCACACTGCATCCGGTTTTTTCTCTTGCAAACGACTAATAGCCGGTGCAAAGTTCGTAGTATCCATCGGGAAAAACTCAACTGCCAAATCCTGACCACCATAATCACGTAAATACTTTTGAATCCACTTACTCGTAATGTGGCCAAAGTTATAATCTGCTGCCAAGATATAATGCGTTTTGGCATTACGCTCATTAAGCATGTATTGAACTAAAGGCTCGATTTCCTGAGCAGGCACCATCCCCGTACTAACATGACGACGATCGCATACGCCTCCCTCATAAATGGCGTTATAAAAATAAAGTCCCTTATAGCGTTGAACGATAGGTCTTACAACCTCTCGCGCTGAACTAGTCACACCACCTTGAATCACAGATACCTTCTCTCTAACAAAGGCCTGAGTCGCGTACTGTGAATACAGACGATTAGTTGACTGCGCATCATAGAATAAAATCTCAACCGGTCTACCAAGCAAGCCACCGGAGGAATTAATTTCATCCACTGCCATTGCAGCCGCTTGCGCCTGCTTAAGACTGTAAATATTTAAACCGCCTGTTCTATCTAATATCTGAGCAATTCGAATCGGTTTAGCACCACTTAAATTAGCTTGTGCCAAAATTGGATAGCTACTGGCATAAAGTAAGCCGCCACCCAACATCTGCATAAAACCACGTCTTGATATAGTCATTAATGTCTCCTGTTATACCTATCACCTTTATCAAAAAGCTTAACAAGTGATAAATCCTCACGCTTGCACTTAAGGGACAAGTACTTGTCTTAAAAGGACATTTAAGGGTTAACGATAGAAGGACTATGGAACTCTTGATTAATTAATTTGTTATAGACAAAATGTACTATTGACATGATGGTGGTCAGACTTAAAAAAGAAAAACAACTAACCACAAAATATATTGGAGGATTGCTATCCATGGAGACCTACTCACTAGCTACAGTAGAGCCAACCTACAGATATCAATACTGGAATGACGTTGTTACTAGGCGCTGCGCTGTAGCTTCCCATAAAACACTTGAATCTGGAGAAAAGTTTCACGCCTCATTTAAAGCAAGCACGATTGATGACATTCAACTCTGTGAAATGTCTGCTTCGTCTCATTCATGGCGACGAGAAAAGCACCACATAAAAAACCATAATTCCGGTGAGTTTTTGCTTGCAGCAATTAATTCAGGTAAGGCAATCATTCAACAAGAAGGCAAAGAGGTTCTCGCCCAACAAGGCGACCTTGTTCTTTATGACACGGCCAAACCCTTTCAGGTACACCTCGAACCCAAATCCGTATTTTTATTACGTATCCCTAGAAATAAAATCATCAACGCTTCACACACAGCCGAACAATGCACAATTGAGACTATTGCTCGAAAAAGCTCAGTAACTGGTTTGTTGATTAATACGATTAATGAGTTATCAAAAATAAATCATTCTGAACTAACTCCTCTGACACAAGCCCAATTAGTAGACTCTATCATTGGGCTGCTAGGAGCTACCTTAGATATCCATTGTTCAAGTAAAAGTGAGTTTTTAAGAGATGATATTTTTATTAATGCAAAAAATTTTCTAAGCAAATATGCACAAGAACCTCAATTAAGCTTGGAGGAAGTTGCCATGGCTCTAGGTATTAGCTCTAGACACTTAACGCGTGTATTTGCACGACACGGCATCTCACCGATGAAGTGGTTATGGGACTATCGCCTAGACAAGGCAAAGCGTCTCTTAAAGGAAAACCCAACACTCAGCATCACAGAAATTGCCTTAAGTACTGGTTTTAACGATTCCTCTCACTTCAGTCGTGCCTTCTCTAAAAAGTTCGGAGTAGCTCCATCTAGGATTAGGTAAATCCTTAGCAATCCTCCCCTCCCAAGAAACCCTCAGTTACAGACAAAACCAAACATCAATGCTATCTTTTAATGACAATCTATTTATCAGTTAAAAATTCGCAATTTAAAATAATATTCTCGTAAAAAAACTGTGATATAAATACGTAATTCCTCTGTGCCAATAGATTCCTATTGCGCAAAGTTATTAAGTTTTGAAAGGAAAAAACTTGTTTAAGTCAGCAAAATTTGAGTCTAAAGAGCTCGTGCCGCATCTCGGTAAAAACGGACTCGCTATTTTTGAAAAATACGTATCTAATTCTGCATGCTATCTAGAATATGGTTCGGGCGGTAGCACCCTAAGAGCACATAACTTGGGGGCCAAGCACATCATTTCAGTGGATTCTTCCAAAGATTGGACGCTGGCCATTCAAAATAATTTAAATCACTCTCCTAACGCTGATTTACTTTATTGCGATATCGGCTTAGTTGGTCGATGGGGTAAACCGACCAAAGAGGGCAAACTACAAAACTACCATACCTATATGAGTAGTCCTTGGACTGTGGCCCAAGAAAAAAATCTCAATGTCGATCTCGTGATGATTGATGGCCGCTTCCGTGTCGCCTGCTTTTTATACAGCTTACTCTGCGCAGAGCCTGGCACCGTGATTTTATTTGATGATTATTTAACCAGACCACGCTATCACGTGGTTGAAAAGTTTTGCACAAAAACTAGAAACTACGGGCGCATGGCGGAGTTTCATGTCAAAAAAGACTATAACTTGCCTGAATTAGTGGCTTATATTTCAAAGTATTCGATTATTAAGGATTGA
>LSQX01356826.1_pt3 | contig 11890 bp, 3 predicted proteins | sample 654561 | NCBI WGS metagenome assembly LSQX01 (sample SAMN04489861, study PRJNA283612) | anaerobic digester metagenome | isolation source: 4 biogas reactors fed with cattle manure at either 37C or 55C with and... | place: Denmark: Kongens Lyngby | collected 2014 | reverse complement strand
TAAATGCAGGGGCATATGTTGCTTTGTTTTCACTGCTCAAATACTCTGTCTTAACCCATTGGACGCCATTCATGTACAGTACTCCTGCGGATGTTGAATAATTCCATGATGGTCCATGAACTATTATTGGTTCTTCCATATCCTCATTCGCCCTTATTTTACAGTAAAAATAATGCCAGTTTCCATCAGGTATTATCTCTAATTCTGATTCTAATACTGTTATATCGTATGCTCCTGCCCAACCAGGTTTTGCAAATCCACCTACGTACAAATCAGTTGCACCTGCTGGATTAGTTGTCTTATAATATCCTGATATTGTCCAGATATCACCTGCTTGACTGCTAAATGAACCGTTATAACTTCCTTGCCAACCGTGAAATTGGTTTGCTGTTCCTGTCTTAGTTAACTTCCATGTCTTTAAGTCACTTACAGGTCCAGATTCTGTTGCTGATACATCTTCCACTAATCCTCCGTGATTAAATGCAGGTGCAAACGTTGCTCTATTCTTATTATACGTCAACGGGTTTCCAATTGAATCATAGGTTATTGATTTACCGTCAAAGTTAACCAATTTATCCTTCCATGCTGAATCATATGTATTAGCAGACGTCTTTATAGGATTTGATGGTGTTCCTGTTGTGTAAGGGTATATAGTTTTGGTCTGCAAATTACCGCCTTTATCATATGAGTAGACTATAGTCTTGCCAAGTTCCTGATTATCTTCCCTTACAACTTCATTTATCTCATTGTAATAGTACTTTATTAATTTACCGTTTTGTGTAATAGTTTCAATATTACCGTTTGCATCATATGTATAGTTAATTGAACTCCCGTTATTATTAATGGATTTCAAGCGGTTTGTGGTTGAATTGCTTCCATAAGCTCCATTTTCATAGGTTAAAGAAGTATTGTACTGGTTGCTTCCAGTATCAACATTATAACTAAATAGCCTTCCTATTTCATCATAATTGTATGTAGTGCAACTTCCGTTATCCGCTGTCACCGTTTTCATCCGACTGTCGCCATCATAGGTATAATCGGTTGTGTATCCTATGTTGTTTATTTCTTCAGTTATTTTACTTAAATTATTGTCCAGATCAAAATCATACGCTCTAGTATTGCCGTTTGAATCTTTTTCTTCAGAAAGCCTTTCAGCCATATCGTAGTAGTATTTGTAATTTACTCCGTTTACCAGATCTTCCTGATAACCCACATTACCGTCTGCATTATAAGCGTACTTGTATCTTGCTGTTCCATTATATTCCTTTTCTGTCACCCTATCAAAGATATCATATGTATAACCTACTTTCTGCCCGTTTCCATAGGTTGATTCTTTAAAAAGCCCTGTCCGTGGTTCATAACTGTTGGTTATGAGCGGCTGAGTTCCGACAAGTATTTTAGTATTGTTTCCGAGCTTATCATACTCAAATTTATAATTAAACCCATTATGGGTTATAGTATCAAGTCTGTCATTTTTATAACCGTAGACATTTCTTATTTCCTGCCCATCTACCGTCTTGTAAACATCTGTAAGCTGATCGGTATTATTATTGTATTTATATGTAGTTATTTTGTTTTTTGCATCGGTAAAACTTGACAGGGTCCCTTTTGCATTATCATAATTATATCTTACGGTTTTACCTGAGGGATCTGTCATGGTATCAATATAGTTTCCTCCGGTTTTATAAGTTACGCTTGATTTTGTAAACAAACTGAATGTATATCCAACTGTAGAAGTAAGCGGATTTCCATAGCTATCATAAGTAAATGAGTATCTAACATTCTCCTGAGAAGTTGCATTTAATAAATTGTGTTTGCTGTCATAGTTATAGTTAAACTGATTTCCTTTCGGACTCACAAATCTTTTCAAATCATTGCTTCCATTATAAGTAAAACTCGAATTCTGGCTTGCAAGACTTGTTGAAGATACCAGATTGCCGTTATCATCATACTGATAACTGTTTCCAAATTCCTCTTTATACAATTGTATACCGTCAAACCAAGCTGTATTTGCATTATCACTGTAATGTAATTTTATTGCAATCTCTGTGTAGTTAAATGTTGATACGAAAGCTCTTCGACAAACATAGCTCCAATCTTTAGAATACTTGTTAAGCTCAATCACTTTAGAATTCCTCCATGTATTCCTATCTGAATCTTTAAACATAATCTGGATTTTGTGTACACCTTTCGGAATTGAATCTGCCTTGAACCAACCTCCAAAAGTAAAAATATCTTCTTCTTTCCCATTAATTTTTATGTACTGGGTAAGTACTTTTTTCTTTGTAGTATTACCTTTGATTTCAAAGCACTTTTTATCAAGATTCTTTGGATAGTCGGCATCTGTTGATGTTACTAGTTTATCCTCGGTTTCACAAGCTTCCTCCTTTACCCAATAATCTGGAGTATTGGTGCCATAGCTGAAATCTGCATTTTCAACCAGATTATATCTGTTAGCAACCGCTCCTTCTTCTAACTGCATCCAATCAAAGCAAGCTGAGCCTGTTTCACCTGTTACCGCCAAACATACATCTATGGTATTTGAAGCAGAGTTGGCTGGAACTGTAAAAGTCAATTCATATCTTTCCCAATCTTTGCTACCGTTAATATATTCAGAAACTGCTTCCTGTAAAACGCCTGCATTATTTTTATATTTTACAAGCAATGATGCCCCACGATTACTGCTATTAGTTATTCCTACTGTTTTTATATATGCTGAGAATGTATATGTTTTACCCTTTTCAATGCTAATTTGTTGTTTAGCATATTCCCGTCCTGAGGTATTGCTTTTGGTAACCTTTACAAACCTATTGCCAATATAATTGGGATCGGTATCATAAGACATGCTTCCTGTAGATCCGCTGTCTGCACCAAGTGTCCAGTTACTATCCACCTCAGCATTATGGTTTTTAATATAGTTTATTGTCGTTCTCTGAAGTTTTGATTGAAGTCCCAGTTTATTGTTTATATTTGTCTCTCTGTTATATTCATAATATTGGGCATTTCCTTCATTATCAACAATAGCAACCGTATTACCGTAGTTATTAAATTGATATGTATTCTTTCTTCCCTTTACGTCTGTAAAAGTGGTACTGAAATAACCATAAGATAAACCCATCTCATTTCCCAATGTTCCGTCCGTATTGTATTCACTGACCTTCTTAACAAGGTTCGCTGGCCCCGAATAATATTCATAGTATAATTTATATCCGTCAAAGTTTATTATACTCTTCAAAGTATTATTGGAGTAATACTCATACTGCGTATACTATGAGTCTGGATAAATAATCTTTGTAAGCCTGTTACTTGTGTACTGGTAAGCTGTTTCCCTGCCTGCAGGGTCGATAATGCCTGAAAGAAGCCCATATGAGTAATTCAATGTTGTTGTCCTGCCTGCTCCGTCTGTAATAGTACTAAGCAACTTTTTACTACCGGTGGTAAATGTACATTCAATCCTATTTCCGTTTGCATCTTCCATAGCCATCAAATTACCGTCTTCATTAAAGTACATATGATTATCATACTTGTCTATCATTTCATAAAGATAGTCATACCCTAAAGTGTAATAGTAGTATGAATCATAAATTATTGTATACCCATACCCTGCCTCATCTTTATACTCGCAACTGAGTGGTGCAACACCTGTTCTGATAAAATATATCTTTGTGCCGTCTTCATCTATATAATATGCCTTATCTCCCATTAGTACAATTTTTTGGTTCATGCTGAGTCTCCAGCCATTGCCGTATCCAATATTTTCATTTTTAGTTGAACCGTTGAAAACATGTGTCAAGTTTATAGGCAACCTGTTTCCGTTTTCAACCACATCACTGTGGGTTACAACAAGATTACCTGTAGCATCATTGATATAAGCCGTTCCTGCTCTTCCTGCATCCTGTGAATGGTAAGTCCAGTATCCTTCCAGTCCTGCTGCATTTATGTATGTAATTGTAATTTGGGGACGATAAGCTGAACTACTATAATTGGAAGAATAAAATTTATCAGTACTTCCAACGTCGCTTCTCTGCTCTAATACAACACCATAATTATTTCCATATCTGTGCCATTCGTTAAAAATACCTGTTATATCCAGCTTCTTGGTAGTGGTACTGGTTGAAAAATCCTGCCATACAGGGTCGTATGCCGGCTTATTGTTCCAGGTAATAGTTTGTTCATTCCAAGGTCCAAGAACCTTATGCACACTCACCTTGGTATGTTTATTATACTCTTCTCTGCTTAGCTTAAGTATAGCACTTGTAACCATATCAGATGACTCTAAATTCGGCATATCGAATGATAAATATGCCAATCTCGAACCGCTCTCAACATACATAATATTTGAACTGCCATAGTTATTGTTTGGAGCGCCAGAACTCACATAGCTGTCGTTTATTGGGCTTATTCCTTCAATTATAGGATCGATTGTTACCGGATATTTTCTCTCAGCATTGTTTAGCCATTCATTGTCTGGTATGATTGTTAAAATATAACCTTTCTCTTCCTTAGAAAAAGCCACTTCTATATCATGGCTTTCTGTACCATCAGAATCAAACATAAAAGGTGCAGGCATAATAAAGATTTCATTTTCTTTATCTTTGGGATCATAAAAAGCAATTGAATTATTACTCATAAGCTCAGCTTCAAGGTTCTTTACATTAAAATTAAAAGTAAAAGAAGGAGCCTCAAGTTTCTCTTTCAATATGATGTTCTCTTTCAATTCATTCGATAGAATTTCATATTGCAGGTCTACACCTGAATATATGTTTTGAAAGTATACAGAAGATGTTACAGTTTCTACTGCTTTAATGCTTTCATTTTTACTAAGCAAATTCAGATTTACTTTGTCTTCTTTGTTCCTATATTCTCCACTGACATCATTAAACTTTTTGCCATTCCTGTTGTTGGATTTTTTATTTACGGATATGTTCTCTTTTCCTTTATCAATACCTTTAGAAGAATAAACAGATGAGCTAACATCCATAGCCTCATACTTTTTTGTTTCTAAATCATTCTCAATTCCCCATGATATCTCATACTTATCCTTTTTTATACTAACAAGCTTATTTGCCGAAGCCTTTTTTGCTATCCTCACTTTAAAGTCATTTGCCTTGTTTTCCAGCACATCATTATTCTCTTCATCCTTTTGTTCCACAATGCTGTTGTCTATTTCCTTCCACTCGTCACCATCCTTGTAGTGTACGTTTTCTGGATAAATAGCAGCTACAAAAGACCCATCATCCCTCAAAAAATGTTTTACATTTCTTTCTCTCTTTTCCACCACTTCACCAATTATATCGGGTTCCATTTCACTGTCCACAGCACCATTGTCTGCCACTGTATCCTCGCTAATGTCCGGCAATACTTCCTGTGTTTCACTCACTGCTTCTCCAGGACCTCTACCATTCTTCTTTTCTGCAAATACATCCACCTGCAAAACTGTCAATAAAAATGTTACAACCAATACAATTGATATGAGTTTTTGAAACTTCCTCACCAATAAAACTTCCCCTTAAAATAAAATAATTATATAAAAAAACATACCACGCATATCCTTCTCGAATAAACGCGGTATACCAATTATATCCTTACAAAATCTGATACCTCATAGTACTGACGCTACCCGACTTATACTTACGATAATACAATTATAAATAACTGAATAATATGGGCGTAATATACAAGTATTATACATACTTTCAGTTAACATGTAAATATGCGTCAGGCAAAATTCTACAATTCATTTAAAAACAGTTCCCAAATCACCTATCCATAGATCCCACCAAACAAATCTACTTCTTGAGCTTCAAAAACAGTATCACTCCCATAATCACAGCAACTGCCGTAATGGTAATATTGAAAATCAACTTGTAGTCGTACGGTGGCTGGGAATCCTCGTCAGATACGATATACTCCTCCTTTATATCCTTGACACTCAATATGTCATATCCTTCATTCAGAATCTGCTCCTTATAATTTGATATATCATAGCTCTTTGGAATGCTCATTACAACATTGCCAAACTTCAAGGCATAATTCTCCTGTTTTGAACCCTCAAATATCAATTCATCAACCAAGTATTCCGCCTCAATCCCCTGTATATTTACAGGCTTGTCGTCCTGGTTGTCAATAACAATTTCAGAAATCCCGTATCCTACCCTGTAATTATCCAGTTGAAGGGTAAGATCCTGATACCGGGTATTTTCAAAATCCAGATTGTAAAGCATTTTTGATACCCTGTTATCAAAAGTTACATTCCTTTTAAACATGCTGTCGGTTTTCAATGTAACACTTAACAGTTTCAGGTTTTTGAATTCCGGAACTTTTATTACTGTTTTTCTTTCCTTCTCCTCAACAGTATATTCCGGAGAAATGGTACTAGAAAAGTATGCTCTTTCCATCAATACTTTATTGTACTTTAATTCCACCGAAGCAAAAGAGATTTTCTCCAGGTTGTTGGATATTCTGAAACGGTAGAAAGGGTATTTTTTTATACTGTTAAAATAAATCCCGGGCTTTTTGTTGCCGCCGACACTATACAGAATATCATCCTTTACCTTTTCCCATCTCACATTATCGTAGCTTCCCAGAACCTCTACTTCCTTTGCAAAGCCCTCCATTCCGGTTTCTATTTCAATTGATGTTGCTATGACATCTTCATCCTGAGGGTTTACAAGTCCATAGTCATAATAAAAGTCTTCATCCTTAACATATGAGTTTATGAGCGTCATCTCATAAGTCCTTTTTTCCTCCTTTCCAACCTCGGTATAGCTGTTTATGAAAAAAGGTACCGGCTCATTGTTATTATCATAGATGGCAACATCAGCCATGTTTTGTCTTATATTGTTGTAGACTTCTGCGTCAAGCCTCACAGCCTTATATTTTCTGTCCCCCTTGTTTTCTATAGACGCACTGTGGGAAAAATCAAGGGCATATACAAAATTGCCGGTCAGAACAATTAATGCAATCAAACTAACTATCAGCTTTTTTATCATCGGGCATTACCTCTCCTATACTTTCTATTCTCTTATTAAAATACTGATAAACAAATGAAATTGCAAGCAATGTCACACCAAAAACAAAATATGAAACAATCCTGAAGCCCTCCTTAAGGAATGCAAGGTCAATAATAAAAAGCTTAACCACCGCAAGAAGGGATAATCCCAATCCAAACCGCCTTATAAAAGCATAACGCTTTATAAAACCGAAGCTAATCCATGCAAATGCCGTGATAAGATAAATTATGCTTATTGCCGCATTGCTAAACTCAAGGTTGTATTGGGTAATCAGGTTCTGGGTAAGTATTATTACAAAGTAAAGAGACATTATGAATGGATACCATTCAATTCCGAGTTTACGATCCATAACAAAATAAAGTATTAAATCCCTTAACGCCAAAAGGGATAATACAGCAACAACTACTAATTCTATAGTGCCCAGCACCGCTACTGCTGTCGGCACTTCATTATAAAACCTGTCAATGGGCAAAATGAAATTCAGGAAAAAGAGAGTTGTCAATGCCAGAATATAAATTGTGACCGATATGCCTTTCATAACATTGTCCCTTAAGACTCCTATCCTTGGGATAACATATGCTATAAGGTAACTTACAAGTATCATTGCTACAAATATCAGATAATCCGCGTTAAAATAACTATCCTTAAGAAGTTTGACAATTTGGTGGCTTAACTCACCTGCAATCAGGTATATCAAAAATATCCAGACGTTAATTGCTGTTGCATACTTAAACAGTTTTGCTCCTATGTCCTCCAGGGCTCTCTTATACACCAGCGTTCCGAGAATGATAATACTCCCTGCCGTCAGTGCAAGGTATTTGTAGGTAAACAATCTATCGTGATAGCCTAAGACATCAAAAAGCATAAATGCCCCAAGACAGAGAAACGATATAATCATGCCCGCACGCTTAAAACCTTTAATTTCTTTATAAATACCATAGGAAAGAAGCGCAACACCCTCAACCAGCCAACCTAGTGACAACCATACCTTACCAAATTGGAAGGGTATTATAAGCACCACAAAGGTTAGCCCCGTTATATAAAAGAGAGCGATCGTGCTTTTCTCCTTGGTCATGTACTTCTCTATAAACCAGCCCAGCCCAAGATATACAATGGAGAAAACAACTGCAAGAAGCCCGGTAAAGTCACTCAAACCCGCCTCATAAAACGCGAAGTAAAGAAGCAGGGAACTAATAAATGTATTTAATGCCAGCAATACGGTATCCGAGTTTTTAAATCCGGTTTTTTTCCTGTATGAACCCACTACAGGAATAAGTGTATAGATCAAAAAAGCAAATGTAAGGTAAACTATTGCTATCAAGCCATCTGTTGAAAACTTATTATAGAATAATCCTTCAAACATAATTATCGTTAAATAAACTGAGCCTATAACATTAAGCCAGAAACCTATAAATGCCGTTGCAGTCCATTTTTTGTTGACAGATATTAGAAGTGCCAATATATTCAGTATGATAAAATAAACCATGGCACCATAGGCAATTGTTTTATCACCGGCTATTGAAAAAACAGGCAAATATCCTCCTATCATCGCAAACGCAGATATTGTCTGGGAATTGTACCTCTGGGAGAGTACAAATGCCCCTAATGTTATTAGAACACAAAGCCCTAACGCCGGGTACATATCCAGAATTCCAAACTGAAAATAACTTAAGACCAGTGCCACATACAATACCGCTATGCCTCCGCTTGTTATACCTAATGAAAAAACATTGGGCTTTTTGCGGTTCATCCATTCACCTGCTACAAGCATTACAATACCTGCCACAAATGTAAAAACACTTTTCATGGTATCGGGCAACCTGTAGTATGTAAACTGGGATGCTGCAATAACACCTATAATAAGTAGTAAAATCCCTAGTTTGTTGATAATATTAAGCCCTATCAAGGATTCTATATTGTTCTGTTTTATACGACCTCTCATCTCTTCTTCAGTAACATGTTCCTGCTTTATTTTTGAGAACTCGGCAGTCCTGTCTTCACAAAATGCTCCGGTCTCTCTCTCAATTTTTTCCCGAGCCTGTACCACTCTCAAATTGAGCATCCTTCTTAATTCTTCAATCCTATGATAAATTTCGTCCTCAATACTCACCCTGTTTGCTGTAAGAGTACCTGTCATTTCGTCAATACGTTTCTTTATAGAAATCTCAAAACTTTTAAGCCTGTTTATCTCACCTTTAATGTTTGACTTGTAATAAACATCCATCCTTTTGCTTACTGAATTGAGCATATGGGTTTTTTCATTATATAGCTGCTCATACAACGCACTGCGAAGTTTTTTATTCTCCTCGGATAACCTTATATTTTCGCTCTTCTCCTTCTCAAAAGAATCTTTTGTTTTGAGAAGCTCATTTTTTAAAACCTGATTCTCTGTTACAAGATCACTTGCCTCATAATCCGCGACTTCTTTTTCCATACTTGATAGTATTTCTTTTTGCCTTGCCAGGATATCCTTTAGATTGTTAACCATTGACACAAATCTCACCTCCGGTATTTATACTGATACGCATTTATACTAGTACTATGTTTAATACTATGTTTAATACATTGATTACACTTAATACATTAATAATACATTAATATTGTCCGGTTCATCCGTTAGGATTGCTGAAAATATAATCTTGCTATAATTCACTTTTACTTATACATTCCTATATATTCTACTGCACTAATTTGAATTCCTGCAAATTACTTTTGATATATCAAAAATATCAGCCTGATAAAAGTATTATGTTTACCCTTGAACAATTATCTACAAGCGGGATTGACATATTTCTCATACGGTGATATTCTAACAGAAAATATTCATAAAGGAGTGGTTTATAAAAATGTTCAGAAGTAAAAGTCAAAAATTGTTCTCAGCAGTTCTGGCCATGTTGCTTTTCCTGCAGCTGGCTCTTCCGTCAGGCACTCTGGCTGCCCAATCGGACGCCTCAGGCCACTGGGCTGAAGATTCACTTAGCAGGATGGTTTCTTTAGGCATCTTGACCGGTTATACCGACGGCTCACTAAAGCCTGACAATTACATAACCCGTGCAGAGTTTTTTACCATCATCAATCGCGCTTTCGGAATAGAAACAACAACTGAAATCTCCTTTACAGATGTTAATAAGGATGATTGGTTCTATTCGGAAATTTCAAGGGCAGTGGCGGCAGGGTTTACAAAAGGAACTTCACCTACAACAGTAAACCCGCAATCCAATATAACACGCCAAGATGCAATGGTTGCTCTGGGGAACATTTATGAGTTGCAAAAAGGCAGCAACGTTAATTTCACCGATGCAGACCAGATAAGCACTTATGCTGTCGGTCACATATCAACCTTGCAGTCTCTTGGAGTAGTCAGAGGAAAAGGCGATGGAGTGCTTGAACCCAAAGCATTCATTACACGCGGCGAGGCAGCAAAAGTACTTGACCTTATGCTGGGAGGAGTTATATCTGAAGATATTGCCGATGCAAATTTGTCCGGCAATATCCTGGTTACAAAAAAGGGAACTGCTATAAAAGACACTAATATAGATGGAAATCTATATATCACAGGAGGTGTCGAAAACGGCGGCATTAACTTGGATGGTGTCACCGTGTCAGGAAATATTATTGTACAGGGTGGCGGACCTGGTTCGGTTCTTTTAAATAATACTTCCGCCAGTAATCAAATCTTTGTCAGAAAATTGGTGACAAAGGAAAATGCAAATATAGAAGTTTCAAAGGATACAAACACCGACACCGTTGCAGGACTCAACATGGCAGTCCACTCAAACAGTGTAATTGACAACAAAAGCAGTACTGCACTAGGGCACTTGACTGTGCAGGGAGATACTGTTGCCGGTAATGTATACGGAACAGTTACAGCCCACGTATACGGTATGATTAATGTAGCAGAAGCTTTGGATTTCTCCATTATTAATATTAAGGAAAATGCTGTTATTAATTCACTTGACGCAGCAGCTTTAAGTACAGTATTTGCACACAATGGAAGCCGTATCGACGTACTCAAAGCTAAAAAGGGAGCCTCAATATCCATTGAGGAAGGCGTTACAATAGCTAAAGCCGAGGCAATCGGAGGCAGTGTGACAATAACTGTTATCGCTTCAAACGGTACCAAAAACAAAAAAATAATACCTCAAGGCAGTATAGTCGCAATAAATGCAGACGGCCTTATTACTGAACCGGTAATAGTTGTTCCTTCCACATCAGGCGGTAGTTCAAAAGGTAGTTCAGGGGGTTCAGAAGGTTCAGGCGGCAACGTCACTGATAAAGATAATTTCATTACACAGACTGATAAAAAGATAGGGAACTGGACACTTTCATCCCTTTCAAATACAAGTGTAACAGCATCCGTTTATGGCTCAGTCTATGCAAAAAGCGTTAAGGTTGATATAACAAAAGCCGGCACTTCCGAAGATGATATCCGATTAATATATACAAAACCTTACAATCTTGAAAGCGGCGAATACGAGCTTGTCCTTCCAATAATATCTAATGTTAACCGTAAGGCACGTATTGCATTGGAAAAGGCTGATAAAACTATGGCAGTCATCAGCGATGAGGAAATTAACATAGGCAACGGAATAAATTCCGTAACAGTTCCCGTGTCGGTAAGTGATACTGTTTATGCGGAACTCTCTGTTCGTCTTGGATATTTTAATTTAGATGAAATCAGTTCACATAATGTAACTGTAGGTGAACCGACCATAACACGTACAGGAGACTATATGACTGAGGGTACTCCCATTGAGGAACCCGACAGATTTAACAACAAATTGACCAACGGTGACTTCAGTGATGGTACAAACGGTTGGTGGGCTACAGAAACAAAAATTGAAGAGGTAACAGTAAAGGTAGTAGATCTTTCTGTT
>LSQX01153945.1_pt2 | contig 11890 bp, 12 predicted proteins | sample 654561 | NCBI WGS metagenome assembly LSQX01 (sample SAMN04489861, study PRJNA283612) | anaerobic digester metagenome | isolation source: 4 biogas reactors fed with cattle manure at either 37C or 55C with and... | place: Denmark: Kongens Lyngby | collected 2014 | reverse complement strand
GTGGGAGGCTATGCTTGGGACCGCGGGGTCGAGATCAAAACACAAATATCCCCGCAAACACTGGTAATCGGAGACTGGGATCATCTATGCAGTCTGCTGATCAATCTGCTGTCCAACGGCATCCGCCATGCTCGCAGTGAAGTAACCGTCACTGCAGCCCTGGCGGAAGGCGGGGCTAAAGTCAGGATAGTGGTGGAAGATGACGGGCCTGGTTTCACCCCGGATGACCTGGCCCATGCCTTTGAGTATTTCTATAGCCGCAATCGGGCCGGTTCCGGGCTGGGTCTGCCTATCGCCCAAAGGATCGTCCACGAGCATAGCGGCACGATAAGGCTGTACAATGCCGCCACGGGCGGAGCAGCAGTGGAGGTGATCCTGCCAGCGGCAATCGAATGGAATGATTAAAATCCGCTGTCATTTCGGGACCAGCAAGGAAATGGTAATTATATTCTTATTAAATGAATACACTTGAGGTAAACACATCAGGTTGGTATTTCGCATGGAGGTTTTCACCCATAAAGCCATACTGATATTTTTTACGGCCCTGGGGATAGTCCTGGGGTCTTCATTGTTGGGTACCCTGGCCGCCGTTTTGGTAAGAGAGCCGCCCATCGGGACCATGCTGCACCTGGCCCGGGAGATCAAGATCTGGGCGATAGTAGCCGCCATCGGAGGAACCTTCTCCACCTTCGAAATCATCGAATCCGGGCTCTTCAAGGGTGAATTGCGGCCTCTGGTAAAACAGTTGGCCTATATATTTTGTGCCCTGCTGGGTACCCAGGCTGGTTACTATCTTATCCTCATCATCTCCGGGCGGGGCCGATGAAACGTTTGATCTTCCCGGCAACCCTTGTCCTCCTCGGTGTACTTCTTGGTGCCGCCGCTACTGCGGTGCTGATCGGCGCCCAGTTGGATGACCTGCATATGGAAAATCTGTCCCTGCAGGCCAATCTGGCAGCCATGGATGCCCAGGTCCAGCAATTGCAGCAGACCCCTAAGAAACGGGTCATCAGCCGGATCAACACCAAAGTGAATTTTATAGATACTGACCACTGGGATGAGTTTACCCGGAGCGCCATCGAGTTATCGGTGGATAAACACCTCCGGGAATGGCTGGTGGGCTTGAACGGCCAAACGGTAACCGAGGTCAATTACCTGCTCATCCCCCAGATCGTCGATAATCGTGAAATCGAAGTCGACAAGCAGAAGATGCGCCTGGTGGTGAAGATGGTGGTCATCTCGGAAACCGTAACCGTCTATGTCGATGTCTTCCCCCTGATCGCTCCGGTGGCGGGGTAGCAGCAGATATGGACCCCGGTCCCGACATGAAGCCGGCTCCGCATACATCTTAGGAGGTGTTCTTCCACCCCATCCAGGACATCCGACCGGAAGCGCCATGGTCTGGATTATGCCCCAAGTATGTTCTATAATTGGGAAATGGATTAGAGCATCATTTCTACCAATTTACGGAATTAACAGCAATGCCCCCGGCCTTATGGCCGGCGGGTGACAGGAGTGAAGAATGAACCAAGAAGATATATTTAAGGACATTAAAGACAAGGGGATCGAGTTTATCAGACTGCAATTCATAGATATTTTCGGAATCATGAAGAGCACTTCCATTATGTCCAGCGAACTTGATCGGGCCTTCGGCGGCGAATTGATGTTTGACGGTTCCTCAATTGACGGTTTCGCTTCCATACACGAGTCGGATCAATGTATTGTCCCGGATCCCGACACCTATGCGGTCATGCCCTGGAGGCCCAAAGAAGAGGGCGTGGCCCGGATGATCTGCGACGTTTATTCCACTGATGGCGCACCTTTTGATGGCTGCCCGCGCCATATCCTGAAAAAAGCCCTGCGGGAAGCGGAGCAGATGGGCTTCGAATACAACATCGGCCCGGAAGGGGAGTTTTTCCTGTTCCATGCCGATGACCAGGGTTATCCTCTTTTCGACATCCATGATCATGCCGGCTATTTCGACCTGGCGCCGGTAGATCTGGGCGAAGATGCCCGCCGCAGTATCATTCTGACCTTGAAAAAGATGGGGTTCCAAATCGAGTCGTCCCACCACGAAGTGGCCCCGGGTCAGCATGAAATAGATTTTAAATACGGCAAAGCCTTACGGACCGCTGACAACTGGATAACCTTTCGGGACGTAGTCAAAAACATCGCCCGGCAGTCAAGGCTTTACGCCACCTTTATGCCCAAACCCCTGAGCGGCGAAAATGGCAGCGCCATGCACTGCAACCAGTCTCTGTTCAAAGATGGGCAAAATGTGTTTTATGAACCGCAAGCTCCAGATGGGTTGAGCGATCTAGCCCGGTTATTCATCGGCGGACTCCTCAAGCATGCCCGGGGCCTGGCGGCCATCGCCAATCCCATCGTCAACAGCTATAAACGTCTGAAGCCCGGTTATGAAGCCCCTACCAATGTGGCCTGGTCAACCAACAACCGCAGCACCCTGATTAGAGTCCCGGCCGCCCGGGGCAACAGTACCCGCATCGAGTATCGCAGCCCGGACCCGACCGCCAATCCTTACCTTCTTTTTGCCTTAATGCTCAGGGCCGGCCTGGATGGTGTCAAAAACCAAATCACGCCCCCGAAACCCCTGCACGGCAATGGCTATGCTGCCGATACCATCGGCGCCGCTGGGGCTGGGCCGGAACGCTATCCCCGCCATCTAGCGGAGGCCCTCGATGAGATGGTCCGGGATCCGCTGATAATCGAAACCATTGGGGAACACGTCTTTAACAATTATCTTTTGTACAAGCAGAAGGAGTGGGCCCAGTACGCCGAGTGCGTACATGATTGGGAAATCCGCCAATATCTCAACCGCTTCTAAACTACCCGGCCTTCCCTCCACATCTGAAGACTGACGGACCCCGACTCGTTCGGCTGGGCCGGGTTTCTTCTGCGCCCGGCAGGAACCTGGGAACCCTGACTCCCCCGACAATTGAGCGGTAACCGGGATGGCTTGCCTGCTCATCCCGCTGATAATCGCGCCCTGCCAGACAATCCAGTAGAAAAAACGCCCCCTCGCCTGCAGCCATGATAGAATAGAGGATAATCAGCCGATTGTTCCTATTATGTCTAGGCATTGATCCCATAACCGTTTCCCGGAAAACACCCTGCCCCACGATTTTCCAGCCATGCCGAGCGACATTTTTTTCGGGCTTGGGTCATCAGTTTATGTATAATATGAGGAAGGAACCCAGGCTGGTTTCATGGTGCCGCCACACCCGCGGCGCAGGTTGCGGCAGGACAGACGCAGAACTGCCCATCAGGCGACGGGCACCCGATTTAAGCACTACTTCAGAGGAGGGTACTCAGGGTGAGCAAACTGGACGATACATTTGAACTGCTGGAAGAAGACGTTCCCAGAGCACCCAAACGCCAACGCCCCAAGATTCCGGCGTGGCTGTTGTTGGTGTTGCTCCTGCTGGGAGGAGCAGGGGGAGCTTATGCATTTTATGGGAAAGACCTCCCCGGCCTCAATTCCATACCGGTAGTCCAGACTCCAGTAAAAGCCCCGGAACAACCACCGGTCCCGGTCACCGAACCCATCCCGGAGCCGCCGGCACCGCCGCCGACGCCACCTCCGCCGCCGACCAGGGAGGTTCCGACTCCGGTCAATATAGTGGTCAACTATGACCCCGACAGTTATGCTATCAGGCCTGACGAGTTGCCTACGCTGGAGGAATTGGCAGCGCTGATCAGGGACAATCCCGGTCTCTTGAAGATGAGCGCCTATACCGATGACGATGGTCCGACTACCGGGCAATGGTTGTCCGAACGGCGGGCTGAAGCCATGGTGGAATTCTTCAGGTCGAGAGGTGTCCCGGATAACGTCAGATTCGATGTAAAAGCCTATGGGAACCGATATCCCATCGCGGATAACTCCACCCCGGAGGGACGGGCCATGAACCGGCGAGTGGAGATCTATTTCGTCCCGGATGCCTGGGCTGAGCAGACATAGTAAGAAAACTGTGGTTCCCCTGGCATCCCCCCTCCCCCAGGCCGGATTATCCCCAAGGGATGTAGTTACCATAGCTGACTTTTGCATATCGCCTTAAACCACCAGGATAACCTGGGGAGATGTTCCCCTGGCGGTCCCGGTGGTGTTTTTGGTGATTTGGGTGCGTCCGACAATAAGCTCAGTAGGCCATTTGTCCTCCCGTCTCGTTTTTATTGTATCCACACAATCGATAGGCGCATGAAAAAAAACGGAAGCCGAAGGGCAATCTGTTCCAGGACAGACCAATCATTTTGTTGCGCTGTCACCACAGGACAGGGCCTCTCGATGGGCATATCGCAGGGAGAGGATACTTGGTGATAGTGTGATTTAATGATAAGGAGTAGAATAATAAAGGCGGCGGATAATGTTGCCGATACTGGTGGTCGGCTTGGTATCGGTCACCCCTAAGGAGGTGTGCCCATGGAGAATCTCAGCGAGAACCTGCTCCAATACATAAGCAATCAGAACAGCCACGAGATCGGGGCTCTCTTTGAATCTCATTATGCCATCGACATAGCGCTGGCCCTACAGACACTGGATGATCAGGATCTGGAGGGCTTTTGCCGGCTGGTTGGGAATGAACAACTGGCATCGGTCCTGGAAGAAGGCAGTCTCATACTCAGAAAACGCATCGTCAATCTGATCGATGCGGAGCGGATAGTATCTGTCTTCACGTATATGTCCAGTGACGATATAACCGATATCGTTGGTGAAATGCCGCTGGACCAGCGCAAAAAACTGCTGCGCATGATGAGAAGCAGTGACTCCCAGACTATCGAAAAACTGCTGGGTTACGGACCGGATACGGCCGGCGGTAATATGACCACCGAATACATCGCCCTCCGCAACAGTCTTAAAATCAGTGAAGCCTTGAACAAGATCAAGATGATAGGGCCCAAGACGGAAGTCATCGAAGTTCTGTTTGTAGTGAACGATTCCAATGAATTGATCGGCACTGCCGACCTGCGTGATATCCTGACCACAGCCGGGGATGCCGAGCTCGATCAAATCACCGACAAAAACCTGATCGCGGTCTATCCGGAAACCGACCAGGAGGAGGTCTCGCAGCTGGTTTCCAAATACGACCTTAAGGCAATTCCGGTGATCAACCACCGGCATGCCATCCTGGGCATAATTACAGTCGATGATATCATCGACATAATCGTGGAAGAGTACACAGAAGACTTCTTGATGGTATCCGGGGTGAGCAAGGACGAAACCATCCACAGCACCTTGCCGGAATCCATCCGGCGCCGCCTGCCGTGGCTCTATGTCAATCTGGCCGCAGTCATGCTGGCCTCCTTCACGGTAGCGCTGTTCGAAGATGTGATAGCCCAGGTGGTGGCGCTGGCGGTTGCTATGCCGATTGTAGCCGGATTGGGCGGCAACGCCGGTTTTCAGACCCTGTCGGTGGTGATCCGCAGTATAACACTGGGTGAGGTGAATTTACACAACGGCTGGCATCTGGTCATCAAGGAAATCGCCCTTGGTCTGATCCATGGACTGTCGGTGGGGGTTGTGGCCGGCCTGGTCCTGTACCTCAAATACGGCAATGTTTATCTGGGCCTGATAATCGTGGCGGCCATGGTGGGAAATTTGATCATCGCCGGTCTGTTCGGCTACCTGGTCCCCTTGATTCTGCGCCAGCTGAACATCGATCCGGCGGTGGCGTCCTCCATCTTCGTCACCACCGCCACCGACGTCTTTGGCTTCTTCGCTTTCCTGGGGCTGGCCCGCCTCTTCCTGCCCTACCTGCTCTAGCGTCACGGAGAAGGTTCGAGACCACTGAAAAAGTACCTGTTTTGTCATCCAGAGGAGCCGAAGGCGACGAAGGATCTCATCAAAAACACTGCACTAATTGGTCTTTATACAGTTGTAAGATGCTTCGCTAACGCTCAGCATGACACATTAAGACACTTTTTCAGTGGTCTCGGACGGTTCTATTGACACCTTCTTCTCTTACATCAGCATGGACAGGGGACAGGCCCGAGCTGCGAACCAGGCGACGGCTCAGGAGCGAAGAGCAAGGCACGAATAAAGCCCGCGACCGAGGCGTACCCAATATTACGTCGATGGAGCGGGCTTTGTGACGTAACGCCGCTATTCGCTTCTGAGCCTAGCCTGAGCCTACAACTGGTTGCTGGAGTTCAATACGTTCCTAATCTTATGCTGGACCATGTTCTTGATGGCTTCCCGGGCTGGGCGCAGATACTGGCGCGGGTCGAAGTCGGCCGGGTGCAGTGCCAGATACTCTCGAATCGACGCGGTCATAGCCAGGCGCAGGTCGGTGTCGATATTAATCTTGCAGACCCCCATGGTGCCGGCCCGGCGCAGCATTTCTTCCGGTACCCCCATGGCGTCCTTGATTTCTCCCCCATAATGGTTGCATTTAGCCACGAATTCCGGCAGGACCGTGGACGCCCCGTGCAGAACCAGCGGATAACCGGGCAGCAGAAACGTTATCGTTTCCAATCTTTTAAAATCCAGATTGGCTTCGCCTTTGAACTTATAGGCCCCATGGCTGGTGCCAATGGCTACCGCCAGAGAGTCGCAACCGGTCCTCTGGACAAATTCGGCCGCCTGCTCGGGGTCGGTATAGCTGCTGTCGGCGGCGCTGACGTTAATTGCATCCTCCACCCCGGCCAGCCGGCCCAGCTCGGCTTCCACCACCACCCCGCGGTCGTGGGCATATTCGACAACCTGCCTGGTCAGGGCGATGTTCTCCTCGAATGGGTACTTGGATCCGTCGATCATCACCGAGGTGAAGCCGCCATCCACACAAGCCTTGCAGATCTCGAAATCCTCACCGTGATCCAAGTGCAAGCAGATGGGCAGGCCGGTGTCTTCCACCGCCGCCTCCACCAGCTTCATCAGGTAGATATGGCTGGCGTACTTCCTGGCTCCCGCCGAAACCTGCAGGATAAGGGGGGCGTTTTCTTCCCGGGCAGCAGCCACAATCCCTTGGATAATCTCCATATTGTTGACGTTAAACGCGCCCACCGCGTATTTTCCATAGGCTTTCCTGAACATTTCCGCTGAAGTTACCAGTGGCATTCCTGTTTCCTCCCCTATAATTCATTATTTATTTAGTATGCGCATTATCATGGCATTATCGTAATTTTTGCCTTAGCACAGTCATCCGCGGGCTGTCGAGACCACTGAGAAAGTCTCTGTCATGCTCCTAGGTGTCTGCAGAATAACTTGGCGACCGAGCCCGTGTTTTTGGAGGCAAGTTATTGCGGTCACTATCGTCAGATATTTTCGTGTATAACCACTTGGGATTTCTCGGGCACCCATATCACCTGACAGTCGAGATTATCAGCAATGAAGCGCAAGGGCAGCATGGTCCTCCCCGGGGGAATACTGATCGGTACCACGGTGGGGTTGTTGGAGTCGATCTTAACCGGCACCCCGTTTACCCGAGCGGTATTGTTGTTGAGCCACATCTCGATAGTTTTCTCCGCCGTGGTGACGGTAACCTTGTTCTCGGTGCCATTCCAGACCGCTTCCGCATTTAACGGGTCCGACACGTAGCGGATGGGCAGCATGGTCCGCCCCTGTATGATCATGGGAGCCGCATCCATATGGGATATGACACCATTCAGGGAATAACTGGGGTGATCAATGGTATATACCAGGTTCAGATTGTAGAGCCTCACCGTAATCTCGTTGGAATAAGGGTGGATTGGGTCCTGGTCGGGATGGTTAGCCCCAACCCTGAACCGCATACCGTGACTCTTCTCATCAAACCAGTCCAACTCGGTGGCATCCAGGGAATGGCGGGTGACTGTCGATCCAACTATCCAAGAGTGGTCCCCCCAATTGCCCACCACATCATCAAATTCATCTATCTTGAGGGCTTGAATCGTAAAGCTGGTGTGGTTGGTGGCATTATTCTGCCACTCCAGGTTGATCCATTTGGTCGGGGTCACTTCCGCATTCAAATTACTGGGCGGAGCTACGATAATTCCAGCTTGGGCCGGCGCAGGGCCTGCTCCCAACCATAGTGTCAGGCACATTATTGCCAGGGTCGTACCGCTTACGAGCCATTTTTTCATATTGTCTTCCTCCCGCAGTATTATTTGGAGTCTTTGTTTAGGTTTTCTACAGCCTGTCTTAAAACCCTTCACCATGGGTCAGTAAATTCATAACCTTGCGGGGCTTATTCTCCTGCATCCCCCAAGACCCGATGGTCCGAACCTATCTGGCAATCCGGCTTGCTAAGGCAATGGGGCAAGCCCGGCGGAGCGCTGGACTGGCAGACCGTGATCTATATTGCATCAATCGACCGACCGCCATCGGGTACTGCTATATTCAGGACTTCCTCCATGACGAAGGACTCCAGGCTGAATTGGATCGGGTGCCGCCCTCGAAAATGTGACCGGCATTTCATTCACCGATCCGTTTTTGGATCCCATCTGTCGGCAAAATAAAAATCCCCCCGTGTATTACCACGGAGGGAGTTAATTGTCACTATAACAGGTCCCACCACCCCGAACCCTGTTAATAGCTCGCCATCAGGCAACACTTCGGTACGCCCCCTGGCTTTCAGCTCAAATCCCGTTAGGCTGGTCGGGCAACACTTTGGTACGCCCCCCCAGCGGATTTACGCTGGAAATTATTATAACATGCCAAGTTATGCTTGGCAAGACAAATCTTGATTAGAGATTATAAGAATTGCCACGGTCGTTGTCTCCCTCCCTGGGTGGCTCGTAGAACGGGACAGCCCGTTTTTGCATTCATGCCTGGCACAGATTTTCTCCCGGGTAATGCATACTTTTATCCAATATCGAATATTATTTATCGATTAACGATAATATTTTATTGCGCAGCGATAATTGCTCTGCTATACTGCAAACAACATGATGGCAATCGCCAGAAGCAAGAGAGGATGATTTCTATGTGGAATGAGGAGAAATCGGTGGGGCTGACCAGAATTTGCACGCTGGCTTTTATGGCCCTGCTGATCGCGGTAGTGGCGACCGCTCCATGGCTGACCAGCTGGTTTATCAGTATTTCGCGGGCGCCGCTGGAGGGCAGCCAGCCTTTATTCATGGTTACCATTTACACCGGCGCCCTGCCGGCCGGCTATCTGCTCTTTAATCTGTGGCTGCTGTTAGGCGGGATAAAGGCGGGGCAGATCTTTACCCTGGCCAATGTAGAACGGCTGCGCCGGATCTCCTGGAGTTGTTTCGCCGGGGCGGGGTTGGCTCTGGTCTCGGCATGGTACTATTCCCCCTGGCTGATCGTGTTTGTGTCAGCGGCTTTCATGGGTCTGATCGTGCGGGTGGTAAAGAACCTGGTCGCCCAGGCGGCCAGCATGAAGGACGAGATCGACCACACCATATAGAAGGAGGGAGTGCGGCATGCCAATCGTAGTGAACCTGGACGTGATGATGGCCAAACGGAAAATGTCCTCGGGCGAGCTGGCTGAGAAGATCGATATCAGCCCGGCCAATCTCTCCATCCTGAAAACCGGCAAAGCCAAGGCGATCCGCTTCACAACCATGGAAGCGATCTGCAAAGCCCTCGACTGCCAGCCGGGTGACATATTGGAGTATCGCGGGGAAGAGGAATAGGAGCAGGGAGGTTACAGACATGAGCGATAAGGATGCAGATATAAATCAGCTTGAGCACCACGACCCAGCGGGGTCCGCCGACGGCAAAAATGGATCAGGTGTCCACAGCGACGCAGATATCTTGGCAATCCCATCGGCTCCGGCTGTCGGTGAAAGCGGACCGGGAGCAGCGACTGACAATGAGATTCCCGGGTCTGGGCGGGTAGACAGCCACCCAGCAAGACAACCAAGGGATGCAGCACCGGTTTATGATGAGGCCTTCCTGCCGGGGCGTAGCAAGGGGCCTTTCCAGCCTGACCGCATCGATGCCGTCCTGGCCCTGGCGGCTTTCATCCTGGGCTTTTTCTTCGTCCGCTGGGTGCTGGCCGGCGGGTGGCAGGGGTGGGGGGTAGGCCTTTTCACCCTGATGTATTGCAGCGCAGTCACCGTTTACCCTGTCTCTTATACANNTTTTAACCGGTCTCAGTTACGCCCTTTGGGCTGACATCGGCCTGGAGCCCTGGCGCAGTTTGCTCCTGTTCGGCAGTGCGGTTTACTGGATCATAATGGCCACCGGCTTGCCTATACTGGGCCGGACCAGCAGCCTGTTCTGGCTGGACGGGATCAATGCCCTGTGGGTAATCCCCTTCCGCAATTTCGGCGGCCAGTATAAAAGTCTGGCTTATCTGAGCCAGCGCAGGAAAGCCGGCTGGTCCCAGGCTGCCTCCATCGTTCTGGGGGTGATCCTGGCCCTGATCGTGGCCAGCGTGGTCCTGCCCCTGTTGATGGAAGCGGACAGCGGCGGCTTCGCCCTGCTGGCCGACGGGCTGGCCAACTGGCTGGAGAACATTAGCGCGGAGGTATGGGAGCTAATCTTTGAAATCATCCTGGCCATCCCCGTGGCGGCATACATGTTCGGGCTGATCGCCGGCAGCGCCCACCAGCGTGGCGCCGACTCCTTCTCCCGGGACGGGGTGCTGCGGGCGGTGACCGGCCTGCAAATCGTACCCGCAGCCACCATCTATACCCTGCTGGGTCTTTTGGGCGCTCTCTACACGGTCTTCATCGCCAGCCAGCTGCCCTATTTCTTCTCCGCTTTCGGGGGAGAACTGCCGGGAACCTGGCAGGTATACTCCGAATATGCCCGCCGGGGTTTCTTCGAATTGTGCAGCATCGCCGCCATCAACCTTATGGTGCTGACCGCCGCCAATGTGTTCAGCCGCCGGCAATACCGCGAGAGCACACCCCTGAAGCTGCTTAATGCTCTGCTGGCGGTCATCACCCTGATCCTGATCGCCACTGCTTTCAGCAAGATGTCTCTATACATCGGAGCCTACGGAATGACCATGCCCCGCCTCCTCCCCTGCTTCTTCATGATCTTTATGGTTATCGTTTTCGGGGCGGTAGTGGCCAGACAGCGCTGGTCCTTTTCCATCAGTCGGCTGGCAGTGCTGGTGGGAGTGGCTATGCTCTGCCTCCTGTGTGTGCTGGACCCTGACCGCATGGTCACCCGTTACAACGCCGATCGCTACATGGCTGGGACTCTAGTCAGCTTCGATCCGACCATCCTCTACCGGTCCGGGCCGGCGGGGGTCGACGCCGCCCTTCAGGTGTATGGGCAAACCGACGATCTGGCCCTGCGAAGCGAGCTGCGGCAATATCTGCAATTGCAACAGGAAAATGTGGAAAACCGCCGGGGCACCTCCCGCGATAACCTCCAGACTGCCCGGGCCCGCCAAGATATCGCTGCCGTACTGGGCCCCCTTCTTGACCCTCCCGATCGTGGCGAAGCATCCGGTTAATGGGAGTGAGGCCGGAGAGGCGTCCGGTTATCCGAGGTTCAGATCAGATAATCACTGCAAGGGCGCCTCCCTGATGGGAGCGCCCCGAATCATTTACCGACTAAATACCTGTTTATCGCCTGGTTGGTCTGAGTTCGTTTTTGCGCCGCGCCAGCCGGGTATATTCCTGGTCAAGGGCCAGATAGTCTGAGGTCCCCGGTTTGATTCGGTTAAGTTCACTCAAAATCCAGGCGATTTTGGTCTCCAGTAGTAAAAGTTCCTCTTGATTGTCAGGCTCAGCGGGTGTTTGGGATTCAAACGAATCTTTATCTAATGGCCTTTTGGTCAGGTAGTATTCTAGTTTGCCTTCTATGCGGCTAACCTTCTGTTGATCGAAAACCAGCAAGTACTGGCAAACCTCTTGCAACAGGTAACGGTCATGGGAGATGATCATTGTGGTGCCGGGAAATTGGGTCAGGCTTTCTTCCAGGGCCTCCCGGCTGTAAAGATCAAGGTGGTTGGTGGGCTCATCC
>LSQX01121570.1_pt1 | contig 11890 bp, 5 predicted proteins | sample 654561 | NCBI WGS metagenome assembly LSQX01 (sample SAMN04489861, study PRJNA283612) | anaerobic digester metagenome | isolation source: 4 biogas reactors fed with cattle manure at either 37C or 55C with and... | place: Denmark: Kongens Lyngby | collected 2014 | reverse complement strand
ATCTCTTCAGCCATGTCAAGGTCACGAATACGAGATTCAGCGGCTTGTAGGTTCTCTGCAGAGGTACCTAGGTTGCTGATTGTATGTTCAAGTCTGTTCTGCATTGCACCAAGCTTGGATCTTTCGGTGGATACCGTTTCGATAGCCTTGTCTATAGCAGTAACACTACCTGAAGCTGTTTCTCTTGAGGACACGTCTGAACCATTGATTGTAAACTTTGCCTTATCTGCTAATTTGTCTGCAACAAATCCCAGTTGAGCCTCTGTTGCAGTTACACCATCAACAGTGATAGACTTTGCAGTCGAGTCATAGGTTCCAACGAGCTTATCGTCCTTAACCACGTCTGTTCCTCTTATTTCATAAGAGCCGGCAGCTAACTTTAGTGCGTCACCTGTCATAGTATTTTTGACGTCCGCCGTACCGTCTTTAACAGTAATAATGGCTCCGTCTGCTAATGCTGCAGTATCAAATGCGGTTTCCTTAGCATTTATGGTGAGTTTATTATCTGCTAGAATTCCCACTGTATTACCATTAGCATCAACTAGATTTCCTGTGTCAATTGTGTAAACGCCGTCTTTTAGGTCGCTATCCGCCGTCAATGCCTTTGATTCCAACGAATTTGTAGATGTTAGACCGAGGCTTGCAGCATCCATTTTACCTATTTGTAACTCTACACTTTGTCCTTCGTTAGCACCAATTTGGAATGTGCCTTTGAAAGATCCATCCAGTAGACCTTGGGTGTTAAATTCAGTATCCTTGGATATTCTGTCAACTTCCTTAAGCAATTGGTTCATTTCGTCTTGGATGGCCCCACGGTCAACTCCAACGTTGGTATCTGTGGCGGATTGAACCGCTAATTCCCGCATTCTTTGGAGAATGGAGTGGGTTTCGTTCAGGTTGCCTTCAGCCGTCTGAATCAAGCTGATTCCATCTTGAGCATTTCGACTAGCTTGTTTCAAACCACGAATTTGGCCTCTCATCTTTTCAGAGATTGCTAAGCCTGCTGCGTCATCACCAGCTCTGTTAATTCTGAAGCCGGAGGAGAGTTTCTCCATAGACTTTGCTGCGCCAGCTTGATTCATACCCAACTGCCTTTAACTCTAATGGAGAGAAAAAAGAAAGTCCTCACCCAAAGGCAGGAAAAACAACTACCCGTATCACCCGTTTGGATGAAAAAAGCAAAGAATTAAGCAAAGGAAGCTGGAATTAATCCTTATGGGTGATGAAGTTTCGTCCTTTTTGACTTAAACTTTAAATTAGGAAAGTGTGTAAAAGGATAACCCCCCAAAAGGAGCTGAATGTGGATGGGTAAGTGGAGTAGAAGTTCAATCAATATTGTCATACTCCTATTGTTGTTGACCTTAGTTTTGGGAACATCAAGTGTGCGAGCTCAAAAAAAGTCATTATTTAAATTTCTTGACGATGTAATTGATGTTTTAGATGAGATCACAGACATCATTGATGAAATCGGTGATATTTTCGAGGTGGAAGAAAAGGTTGAACCACCGCAAGTTTTAGAGCCAGAAACTAAAGACAGTAGTCCTAGTTATGGTGCTTGGGAGCCAGAAACTAAAGACGATAGTCCTAGTTATGGTGCTTGGGAGCCAGAAGCTAAAGACGATAGTCCTAGTTATGGTGCTTGGGAGCCAGAAACTAAAGACGATAGTCCTAGTTATGGTGCTTGGGAGCCAGAAACTAAAGACAGTAGTCTAGGTCAAGAGAACCAGGATCCAGCAAGGGAAGTGAAGAGTCCGCTCTTGCCAGAAACTGCTGAAAAGGCAGGTTTTATGGCCGATCAAGGGGAAGTTGCTGCGGCTTATGCACAAAAAAGTCATGCTCAAACTGTAATGCTGGAAAGTTACGTGGCCTTAGATGCACAAGGCGCAGAAAAAATAGCCTCCTTTCTCTGGAATGAGGATTCTTTTACCGTCTATTACGCCCTTTCGGCCCTCGAAGAAATTGGGCCTGAGGCAGTAGTTTTACTCCCCGACCTGATTCGATTGTACGAGGAGAAGCCAGAACATCGGAAGGAATTACTTAGGGTTTTTAGGCAGATTGGGCCAAAGGCAGCGCCGGCAGCTCTATTGATCGTAACTTCCCTAGATGATGATTCTCTAGCCACGCAAATTTTTTCCACTCTGCTGGCAATGGGAGGTAATTATGAGGCGGCGGTCTATGATCGTTTTGTGGCTTTTTATGCTAGCTCGGAATCGGAAAAATATTCTTATTCTAAGCAAGAAATCGAAGCCATTGTCATCCAAGGTGGGGAAAATGCCATCCCGGCTCTGGCTAGACATCTCCAATCATCAGACGAAAAGGGAAGAGAAAGATGTGCAACCGCCCTTTTTAATCTTGGTGATAAAGCACAGGAGGCAACTCCAGTCTTACTCCAAGCACTCCAGGATTCTAATAAAATAGTAAAGCGTAGGTCAATGCGGGCGCTGGCCTTGGCAAATCCAAATGATCCAGGGGTTTTGGCAGTTATTAGGCCTTTTTTACAGGATCCAGATCTTGATTTAGTTTATGAAAGTATCTGGGCTTTAAGATCCATGCACTTAAGACCTGCTGATCTTTTACCTGAAGTTTTGGCTGTACTTACTAGGGAGGGAGCAAATTCCTCAGTTTTAACCTCTGCTGGCTGGCTGATTGGAGAATTTGGACCCCAGTCCTTACCAACTTTAATTGAACATGTAGAAAAGAACTCGCCTGGACTTAAAGGGGCAATCTGGGCCTTACGAAGCTTAGGACCAGAAGCCCAAGGGGCTGTTCCAGCTTTACAAAGACGCTATAAAAGCGCAGACTCGGCAATCCAAGGCAATATTCTTTGGGCCCTCGGCTATATTGGGGGAGATGTTGCCTTAGGCTTGTTGAAACAGGGAGTGAATTCTGACGACAGTGATTTACAAATCGAGGCTATTGAAGGTTTAGGGAATCTGGCAGGCTATAAAGGAGAAAAGGAAGCGATCTTAGTTGATTTTACAAAATCTGAGGATCGTTCAATTAAGCTTGCGGCCCTCGAAGCCCTGATGAATATGGGAGAACAAGCTCTAGATGTTTTATTAGAGGCTTTAAAAACAGGATCCGAGGAAGAGCAAATTTTTGCCATGATTACCTTAGCCCAGATGGGCTTTAAGGCATCACCAGCCTTAGAAGTTTTAGATCAATTAGCAGAAAAAACCTCCGATGAGGATCTGCAAGAAATCATCGGCCTAACTAAGGCAGATATTTTGCAATTGGCTTATTTGGATTTACCTGAATTAAAGATTCCAGATTATGAAGATCTTAATGGTTTTAATGATCTCGATTGGGAGTTGGCGGTTATTCACACGATGGAACTCATGCGTTCCCTGTATGGCGAATTAACTGTGGAAGAAGAAGCGAAGTTTGTCGCAGAATGGGAGCCATTTTTCCAATATCCCAGTCAAGAAATGGTTGAGTATTTGAAGAAACTTAATCCCCTCTTGATGCGTTTTGTGGCCCTTCGTACTGCCTATGTCCAGGTTTCTTTTGCTTACCAAGATGCTTTGATGGAAGTGCAGATGGCTGGGAACTTTGGTTTCGTGCAGGAATATCAAGAGGCACTTGCTAGAGCAGAGCTAAGCCTTACTTTAATCAGTTCTTTGCAAAGACAATTGGGGCTAGTGGCTGCCGCGATTGATGAATTAGGTCCCTTACCTAATCCAAAAGAGTTAGCAGACCAGGCCCGGCGGAGGTTTGCTGATAACTTAGATGTCTTAATTGTTGACGATCTTGATTTGTTAAATCAAGAAGAATGGGAAGGTGCCCAATATTGGGTTTTAGTTGATATGCAAAGTTCGGTTGTGGAGGGTGTCTCATCACTTGGTTCCGCCGCTAGTGTAGGAGGCAAGGTTGAATATGCAAGTAGTATCCAAGAAGGTTCAGCATCGGGAACAGAAGTAGGCGAGGGTGGAGGCTTTAGCTATTTCGAGAATAGTGGTTCCATCAGTTGGACGCCTTTACCAAGACTGATTAGAGCTGATGGGCCCTTTGAATTTAACATGAAAATCAAGGGAAGCTTTAAATCTAATAATCCAGATTGGGAATGGATGATGAATCGTTCCAGCCTCGGCTTTTTCGACAGTTGGAATTCAGTCTTTTATGCGTGGTCAACTGAATCAGATCCGAATCTAAATGTTAATACAGATCTTAATCTAGGCTACTACTTAGATCCATATATCTCAGAAAAAACTGGCCAAAAGACCTATGAATTCGGGGTTAGAGCAACTGTACCAGGTGGACAAGGGGTCTTCGTTTATCGTTATGAACTACAAGAGCTTTCCACTGCTGAGGTGGAAGATCTAAATCGTTTAGCTTTAGAAGAATTGCAGAAGCTTAGGGAAGAATGGGAGCGACTTAGGCTTGAATTAGCAGAAAGATCAGAAGCAATCCAGAATAAGATTTCTGGTTACGCTTTTCAAAAAGAACAGGCAAAATATTTTAAAGCAGAAGCGGAAGCCACTCGGCAGGAGTTATTGCGAACATCTGATCCCGCTGCGAAGGAGGCCCTTGCCTGGCGGCTTTTAGTTGCAGAGGCGAACCAACAAGGGGCTTTGGATCAAGTTACCACGATCGAGACGGGGCAATTTGTCCGGACACCAACAGCTTACGATAGCTATGTTCAAAGGCGAATTGGAGAACAAAGTCGGGAGTTAGCAGAAGAATTCGCGGAGCGGCAAAGAATTATTAATGCTATTCCCCGCCAATTAGCTCTTGCACCCCCAGATCTAAAGGCAGACTTGGCAAATTTTGTGGATCGCAATCTTAATTTAGAAGACTTGGAAAAAATGCGGCAAGTCGCGGGGTTGGTCTCCAACCAGATTCAAGCCTACTGGGAAGGAGAGGGTGCAAAACAGGACGAGGCAGCAATAAACGCAGATGAAAATATCTTTTGGGCAAATACGACTAAAATGGCTGCTGGTATGATTTTGACAGGTGGAGCAGGGCCAGCTGCTACTTCTTTAGGATTTTCTAGTCAGGCGGTAGCTTGGGCACCTACTGTGACCAAACTCATGTACGCTGGCACCACAGGTTATATCGAAGGCGGACCAAAGGCGGCAGTTAAAGAAACCATTTCCTGGTCGCATCGAATGGGTTCTGTGGCCGTAGCTGCCTATGAAGGCTATCAAGAAGGTTCTCACAATGGTTGGGCCGCGGGTTTGCAAGAAGCGGCTTGGCGTGGCGGACAGGCTTATGTTTTAGATCGGGTTATGGAATATGGTACCCAATTAGTAGCCCGGGGAGCTAGTAGTCTAGTGGCCAGCCCAAAAGAACAGTTAGACTTTAAGGCCTATCAACAGGAAATGGATAAGGCCCGAAATCTTGTGAAGAATTGGCAGGATACCCAATGGAAGCTAGCTACTGTTAGTGCTTCTGGTGTTGCCGATGCCAGGAGTGCTAAACTTTCTGTAGAGGCTTTGGATTTAGTTACTGCGATTAATAGCTCTTACCAGGCTAAGTGGCTACTGAAACATCAGGCACCAACACATGTGCAAGCTTTATTCAATAACCAACTCAACCAGGTGTATGCCAGTGTTATGCCAGAGTTTTATCAGAACTTGGCCAAAATGGGCTACGATACTTCTAATTTGAACTTTAATCCGATCCGCAATGCCAAGAGCTGTGGTAGTGTAGGCATGGATTATGACTTAGCTCTAGATGAATCTACCCGAGTAGTAATCGTTAAAAATGGTACGGCAACTAATCGTTTCACTCTTATGGATGATGCCCAGGAGGCCATGAATCAGGCTTATTTGGCCCAGACAGGGCAAAGTGCCATTAAATCGGAGATTATCATTACCACAAGAGCACACCCTGAAGCTTTTGCCGATGCCGCCTTGTTGTCAAGGGATATTGATTTTGCCTCGATCAAAGATGGCAATTTAGTACAAGCTGGTGATGTTTTTAGAACTAAGGTTAGTGCCAGTGGCCAAGGTGCTACAACAGAAATTGGCAAAGTTCAGGCTATTTCCCGGGACCTTGAAAAAGAAATGGCTACAAAGGTATTACCCTTTATGGAATATCGCCTGCAACAAGAAGCCCTCAGGGGTAATCGGGAAACAACTAAGCAGCTTTTAAAAGCTAATTCCTATTGGGAGCGAGTTTACGAAAAGGTTGATCTGATGGGAAAACAAGAGACAAACCCTTACAGGATTCGGCAAATACAAAAGGAATTAGAGGCTTTTACAGGCCATAATATTGAAAACCTTGTGGAACAACTAGCTACACACTTTGAAACCCTTGGTAAGTTTTATAAATAAGGGCATTAAAAAAGCGACCCTTTCCTAAAGAGGGTCGCTTTTTAGATCAAACAACTTTATTTCTACCTTCGGCCTTAGCTTGATAGAGTTTTTTATCAGCAGCAGCAATCCAGTCTGAGATAGAATGAAAATTAGTGGGGGTTCTTAGGGTAGTCACTCCAATACTCACAGTTACTATTTTGCTAGGGACCGCTAAATGCTCTAGCTTTTCTTGTTCGACAGTTGTCCGGATTTTTTCTGCCAGGCGATGGGCTAGGATATGCCTGGTATCTTCTAAGAGTATGGCAAACTCCTCGCCACCATAACGGGCGAAAATTGCCCCCTCTGGCAGGACAGTTTTTATGAGCTGGACTAGTTCTTTTAAGAGTTCATCGCCTTGAACATGACCATAGTAGTCGTTGTAAGGTTTGAATTTATCCACATCAATCATCAGTAGTGCTGACTCGAAACCTAGGGTCTGGCTTCTTGTATAAATACCAGTTATTTCTTGGTTAAAACGATGCCGATTAAAAATGCCAGTTAAACCATCTTGCTCGGCTAATTCTTCTAGGCGGCGATTGGCCACTTCAAGTAACATGGTGCGCTCCCTGACTGTTCGATCAGCTTGGCGATTAGCATCAAGTAGCTTCTGGTTAAGTCGAATTTGCTCTTGGCCTTGCAGATTAAACTGTCTGCCCATAATAAAGAGATGTAAAAAAACATAAAAGGCAGTTGCTGGAAGTATGAGTTCAGGTCCCTTTTTATAACCAAGACTGAATAAGAAATCATTGCTGGCTGCCACAAGGACAATTATGATACCAAATTGATTGAGGTATGGAATAGACTCCTTTGTCTTTCGCCCTTTGAACATGATATAGAGTAGGTAGATGCAAAGGGGGATCACAAGGACAAAAAGTCTAAAAAACCAAGTTTGAAACACCAGGGGCTTACCTAGTACCGCAAGTATAAGCAGAAAACCGTGCAGAGTAAAAAGAAAATTGAAAGGTGCCTGTGGCAAATGTTGACCATAACAAGTAAAGATTAAAAAGAGGAAGGTGCCTGAGCTTAAGATGGTAAATATATACTCAAGTCTTTGGCTTATGATCCAAGCTAAAGATGGGAAGACAAAAGAATAATAAAAAGGCGGTAAAAATAGGGTTCGTAGGGAAACAAAGAGGCAAAAAAGTCCGATCCAAGTATGGGTGCGATCCTTTTGGGCCCCAGTAGTTAATACTAACATAAAAAGACCCATGCTAAAAATGCCCCCAATCAGGAAAAGGTCATAGAAAACCTTACGTTGAGCCTGCTGAAGGATGGCAGTTTGAGTCCCGAGGTAGAGGGGATTTTCGGGTCCTCCCCTGATTTGTTTAAAACTTGAAATTTGCAAAGTAAGAAAAAGTTCAGGATCTTCTACCTCGAAAAAGGCAATTACCGGCCCTAACTCACTTTTGTGGGAATGGCCATCTTTGCCTACCACACCGCTTTTAGCAATCTCTATTTCATTAATGAATAAGCGATGGGCACTAGGTTGCCAAGGGATATAAATGGCTAGCTTTTGTCCCACATATGTTTGGGGAATCCGAATCTGAGTTACATAGCTTGCAAAGCCTTGTTTTGTACCAAGGTGTTTTTGAAAAGATCCGGGTAAAGTAACAGAATCAAGCTGATTAGCTTCAAGCTTATGTTTTAGATCCCCAGGGGGGAGAAGATCAGGATAATAATACCAAGTACCATTTAAAGTCGTGGGGGTTGTGAGATCAAGATCTACTTCAATTGCTAGAGAGATTGGAGCTAGCTTTATAAAAAAGAATACGGTTGCAATAATAACAAAAAGTAAAATCGACCTGGTTTTTAAGTTCCTTTGCAAATAGACCACCTCCTGCTAACCAAGATGTTAGAGCAAATATTCTTCTTAAGAACAGTAATTCCTACTCTTAATTGACTTGTTAGCAAAAATAATCCTTTTGGGTGAGGTAAACTTGGAACAAAAAGGGTAAACTGAAGCTAGCATGGTGAGGAATTAGCAATTTTGGCGTTAGACTTAGCTAAAGAAAGGGGGATTTTATGAAAAACAAGTATTTAGTCGGAGTAGTTTTATTTGTTGTGTTCTTTTTTGCATCTGGGGTTAAAGGGGCAAATAATGAAAGTATTGATACTTTGGTAGTAGAATTAAGAGGTATGTACGAAAAAGCCCTTGCTGCGAGGGCTGGGTCACCTGATTTCTTGGAAGATCTAGGGCACTTAATTTCCCGTTTTGAAACTTCCGTTTCTTATGGAGGTATCAGTACAATTAGTATTGTTAGTAGCCCTGATTTAATGTCAGAGACAGTGGAAGTAGTGGCAGGTAATAGCTTTCCTGGGAAGCAAGATGAAGTTGGAAAGATATATTACAACATAGTTACAGGCTCAGACAGAAGTCGCATCTGGGGTTCGGGAATTTATACATCGGATAGTGATCTAGGCAGTGCCGCTGTACATGCCGGGATTTTGCAGCCTGATGAGGTTGGGATTATAGCCACGAGAACTTTACGTGGTCAAGAACGGTATGAAGGAACAACCAGAAATGGTATAACTTCAAGCTCCTATGGTTCTTGGGCTTTGAGCTTTGAATTTGTGAGTGTGGATGAAAGTCGTCTTGTCATTGAAAATCCTGGCAATCTGAGTAGCTATAAGAACTTAGTAGGTCGAAGTCTGGCCTTCTTGGTAACAGGTGATATTGGTCGAGGAATTTGGGGCACGGATATTTACACCCTCGATTCTAATTTAGCTACAGCAGCAGTGCATGCCGGAATTTTGCGTGAGGGAGAGACAGGAATTATTATGGTAGAGTTTCTACCAGGACAAGATAGCTATCGTGGCACTTCCAACTATGGAGTGTCTTCATCAAATTATGGAAGTTATGGAGCTAGCTATCGTCTAAGAAAAGTTCATCAATAAATAGTGGTTCTTTTGCTACCCCTTAGCAGTTTGTCTTAGCTGTTAGGGGGTAAAATTTAGAGGGGGGATTAGCTTTGAGTAAGGTTAATCGGCAGATCGCATTGTGTTTGGTTGTAGTTCTTGGCTTTTTGGGTTTAGCTGGAGGTGCCTTGGCAGAAGAAAATGTGAAAATTGTAATTCTAGGTACGAGTGACACCCACTCTAATTTGTATGGATTTTCCTACGAAGATAATAAAGAGACTAGTAATAATGGAATGGCACGGATAGCTACCTATGTTCAAGAGGTTAGGGCGGAAAATCCCTATGTTATTTTACTTGATAATGGGGACACTTACCAAGGAACAATCTTAGCAGATGCAATTTACAACAAAAAAGATGATGTAGTACATCCAGTTTCCAAGGTCTACAACTACTTGAATTACGATGCTTTGGTACTAGGAAATCACGAATTTAATTTTGGTTTGGAGTTTGTAGAGCGCATTCAGAATGAACTTGAATTTCCTGTTTTGGCAGCTAATGCCGTTTATGAAGGGGGACAAGAATTTACTAAACCATATCTTATTGTGGAAAAGGCTGGAGTAAAGATCGGTATTATTGGTCTTACTAATCCCAATGCCCCCCGTTGGGATGGGGAGAAAGTGGATGGAATTATCTTTGATTCCATAACAGCCTCGGGGAAAAAATATGGTAAGCAGTTGTTAGAGGAAGAAAAAGTCGATCTTTTAGTTGTTGTCGCTCACGTAGGCATGACACCAGAGTTTGATGAAGAAGAGGGTTCTGATGGTGCTGCAAAATTGTTAGCGGAGCTCCCCGAGATTAATGTACTGTTACTTGGCCACTACCACACTAATAGCGCTGAGCGCATTGGTAATACCCTAGTTGCCTCGCCTCGTAGCGAAGGGCGCGACATAGTTCGCTATGATTTGGAGTTAGCCAAAAAAGGCGATGGTTACGAGGTGGTTAAGGCAGAGGTTGTAACCGTTGATATGACCGATGTTGTTCCAGATCAGGCACTCAGGGAATTGATTCAAGAAGAGCATGCAATAACGATAGATTTTATCTCTGGTGGCGGTGGCCTAGGCGCTGAAATCGCAGGTGGCGGCATCTTTGGCCAAGCGGGGGCAGATTTCCAACCTCCCAACGAGATAAGGGGTATTCCGGAAGGAAAAATCAGGGATACAGCGGTGATCGAGTTGATTGCCAAGGTTCAATTAGAGGTATCGGGGGCAGATGTGACGGCAGTAGCTTTGTTCCAGGATAACTCGGATTTGAAAAAAGGGGACATTAACTATGGTAGCCTCTTTAGCATATATAAGTTTGACAATACCCTTTATACTGTTGATGTGACAGGCAAAGAGCTTAAGGCTTACATGGAATGGTCTGCCTCTCATTACAACACATGGAAACCAGGAGATATTTCCATATCCTTTGATCCTGATGTACCTGGTTACTTGTATGATATGTTTAAGGGAGTAGATTATAAAATTGATTTATCTCAACCAGTTGGTTCCCGTATTGTTGATGTAATGTTTAAGGGTAAACCTCTTGAGGATGATCAAGTCTTGGTTTTGGCTGTAAACAATTATCGTTATTCGAGTGGTCTTAAAGCCTTTAACTTGGTAGAAGCCAATCGTAGATGGTACTCTTCGCAAGCAATTCGTGAATATCTTGCCGAGTACATTGAAGAGCAAGGCGTAATTTACCCAGAGGTTTCTAATAACTGGCAGATCGTCGGTGTTGATCTAAATCATCCCCTCCGGGAGGAGATCATTGCCTTGGTAAACGATAAAAAGATCCACACACCTTATAATAACTCCTTGAATATTCAAGAGCTAGAAAAACAAGGGATTATTCAAAATGGCAAGGTGATTCCCCCAACTGAAGATATTGGCGAAGAGCAAAAATCCAGATAGTAAATTAATTGGAAATCCCCCTGAATTTCAGGGGGATTTTTTATAATGTGCGCCACGCATGGCGCGTAACTAGGCGGTGAAAGTCCGCTATGGAGGCTGGCAGTTGCCAACCGTTAGCCAAGCGCAAGGGTGTCCTTTGTGAAAAGGAATCCGAAGGAAGCGTGATGAGCAAAGTTCTGGCCCGAGGAACACGAATCGCATTAGGCACCTAAAGTGGGATGAGTCTGCATTTCAAGACAAAATCCAATAAACTGCACGGACACGAGGGTGTAAATGTGGCGGGTATATGGGATGAAAGTTACGCGTCTTACCGTGGGAGGTCTCACGGACAGGTGGAAACAGAGTATGAAGCCTGGTTGAAACAAGATTTGTCGTGAGAAGTCAGCAGAAGCCATAGTACGGAGGTATTCTAGATGCTGAAGGAAGGGCTGAACCAAGGGAGGTGAGGGTCAATGAACGTTACCGAAAGTGGCAATTTAAAACACAGAAAACCTCAAAACGAGGGCTACCTGCAAAGAGTATCTGCGGAACAGAGAGGGTATGCAGGAGCGTGCGCGCCAGCAAGGATGACCGAAACCGACATCACCAACACCAAAAGCCAGACGGACGGATTGCTGGAACGAATTCTAGACCGAAAGAACCTCAATGAAGCCTTCAAACAGGTGAAGAGGAACAAAGGTGCAGGCGGAGTAGATGGCATGCAGGTTGACGATCACCTCCCATACCTAAAGGAACACGGGACAGAAATCGTGCAATACCTCCGGGGCGATAAGTACCGTCCAA
>LSQX01213984.1_pt2 | contig 11892 bp, 8 predicted proteins | sample 654561 | NCBI WGS metagenome assembly LSQX01 (sample SAMN04489861, study PRJNA283612) | anaerobic digester metagenome | isolation source: 4 biogas reactors fed with cattle manure at either 37C or 55C with and... | place: Denmark: Kongens Lyngby | collected 2014 | reverse complement strand
ACAGCTTGAAACTGTGCCACAACCAGACGTAATTCAGCGGCACTAAGGCCGCTTAAATCAGGGGTTTTTATGGTGGTTTTAGGCTGTTTTTTCATGCCGAAATTATAGCAAAACCCACCATCAAAAGCACCCTTAAAAGCAGCTAAAACCCAGTAAAATCAAGCTATCCTAAGCTATCGTATTGTAGTTTTTTATGGCCTTTAAACAGACTAATATCGTAGCCATCTAACAGCCAATTTATTTGCTCACCGGTTAAAGACAGTAACTCATCAGCGGGCTTAGGCCACTTAAACTTCTCTTCTGCCAATGCCTTGTAATACATGACAAAACCGTTGTCTTCCCACATCACGCACTTGATTTTATTACGCTGGCGATTGGTAAAGGCATACAGCGCACCACTGAACGGATTGTGGCCAAGTTCTTGCTCAACCAGCAAAGCCAAGCCATTGGCTTGCTTCCTAAAATCCACCGGCGCACGGTACAGATAAATTTCCGGCATCTGCTTGGCTGGCCGTAAATAACGCACCTTCATTACAACTGCCTCAGCATCGCCAGTACTACATCGAGGTTACCTGCATTCACTCCAGAAAAACTTATGCCGCTGGGCAGATGAACACCCAACCCATCAGCACTGCTAGCCGAGGTAGCTAGCTGCGTAACCTGAGCAAAGCCAGCAGACTTTGCAACCGCGTCTACCGGCTGAAACTTTCTACGCCAATAATTAAATTGTGCATAATTCAAATCATGCTGCTTGCAAAACGCAGCACCGGATAAATCCGATGCCTGCCAAGCATCAACATGCTGTTGCCAAAACTGCTGACGTTCTTGTGATTTCATCGCTAATACCTCTTTGAAAAAGACAGGTATTAGTGTGAAGCTGTATAGGTTGGCTTAAAAGATGCTGATTTAAGGGCGCTTACGCATAACTTCAGTTAACACCTCTAACGGGGCATTTGAAACCGAAGCGTTTGCGTGGTCTTCTGTTCAATAAAAGCGCTATTTCATCCAACTACAGCACCTTACCAAATTGGTCAGGTGTTGCACTCAGAATTAGAGATCGCCCTATAACTAAAATCTATCACAGCATAGCATTCAGTTAAAAAGTAAATTGGCAATATACGGCTCTCGGCCGTATACTAAACTCATCTCATCTACCAGCCCTAGGCGTTAGTGTAGAAGGAGTTACGGCCCCGTCTTCTTATGAAGGCGAGGCCAGCTTAATTTCCTCGCAACACATTGCCCTTGTACCTTTCCCAACGCTTTTGATATTTGCTGCGCTGATGATCTCTTTCAATGTAGAAAGCAGTCCACGGCAATAGGTAGTCGCCCCTATCATCCAAAACAACCAAATACCCTTCTGACTCTAACCAGATATGGATACGCTGATTCTTGCCCTGCGGTTCTGCCCATACTTTCAAGGCAGGATCGGTGCTGTTTTCAATAATGGATTTGGGCCAACGGATGCGCTCACAGCGGCGTATATCGGGTATTCGATCCGACTCAACATTGCCGGTCGAAGTCATATGCCAAAAAGTAGCAGACTTGCCATCATACTCAGGGTTGCGTTTTAAGCCGAGTCGCTTACCGCGAAATTCAGGTTTATTGGCAACAAAGTGTTGATGGAAAACCTCATACACTGCATCAAAAAACTTTTGCCAATCACCGCCAAAGTCTTGCATTAAAATCTGCTCAGGTAGCCAATCGGGTGTCATCGTAGACCACCATTAGGTGCCCAGATCATCAGGTTAAATTTTGACTCACGCAGCAAGGTATTTGATGTGAGCTTATAGCCAGAGCGCTCTTTAATACGCTCTATTAGCTTTAACTTAGCAGCGCTGGTTGCTAGGTCTCGATGTAAGTAACTCAAGGCTCCAATCAGCAAATCAGCCAACTGCAACTGCTCTGCTTCATGGGAATGAATACGTTGAATGCGAGCAATGGTCTTACGGGAAAAATCATAGGAGTTATTGCACAACACATCATGCAGTTTCTCGACTTTCTCGTGGCCTAGCGTGTCTTTAATATCAATATAGACGCGGTACTGGCTGCCCGGATCAAAAATGGTTTTGAGCATGGTGAAGTACATTTTGTAGTACCAATCATCATGGCTCTGGGCGAAACCGTTGTGATTAAGCAGGGTTTTATCTGGGATCACCAAACCGCGAAAATGTAAGTCATCGTCGTCAAAAAAGTAATCGATGTAATCCATATACAGCGCAAGCTTGCTCATGCTGACCTTGGTCCACTTAACCTCAAAATCAGCAGCCATATCGTGCTTAGCTTTTATCTCACGCAGTCGTCCGGTGATTTCGTGGCGCTTACTCAGCGGACACCAAACAGCTCCGAGCACCATAGCTTTTTGGCCATCGTTTTCTAGGTGGCAGGATTCATCGCAGTACACATTATATGTTTGAGTCATAACTGCTCCTCTAACCTAGAGCCTGATTGATGAGGGCATCGGTGAGCTGGACTTGGGTTTCTTGGGACTGCTGTAGATTAGTTTTTAGCTGATCGCACATTTGCATTAGCTCATCTACTTTAATTATTATTCGATGCTGTTCAGAAAGAGGTGGTACTGGTAAAGCCCAATTTGAAATAGCCACCATACCAATATTAGCTTGATTTGCTGAACCTGTTGACTGAGCAAATACAGGCATCAGGATTCGTTCATCTTTAAGGGCCATATTCAAAAACTCAACATTTACCAAACTAGGCCGCATTCTGCATAGGCGTTGATTAAGATACAGTTTCTGTTGCTCTAAATGAGCTTCTGAAATAACTAAGGAATAAAGATAGTCCTTCTTTCCTTTGGTACCAGTCATAGTCAATATGATATCACCAGTTTTCAATTGGTAATCTTCGGTATTATCAGCTATTGCCGACGGAATAAAAACACTGCTCGCATCTAACCTCAAGTAATCAGGTCGTATATTACCCATCCTTATAACTTGATGTGTTCCAGCATCTAAGAACTCTTGGCTTTTATATGCAAACCCGCCTTTTAAATATGAGACATCACCAGCTCGACACCACTCCCACCCTACCGGCAGCTCAAACGGTTTTTCATCATCACCAATCGGCGGCAATGGTTTTTCTTTTTTAATCTTTTTATCTTTAATTAGCTGCTCTTTTTCAGCAGCAATCTTTTCCAGCAATACTGCCGCAGGTTCATCGTTTGGATCTTGCGGTACCAGCTTACCCATCACAGCTAACTGCAGCAGGGTTTGCTTGAGTGTTTCGATGCTTTGTTCCGTGGTGAACAGCGTAGCAAAGTGCTCGGACACTCTAGCCCAGTTTTGCGCCAGCTCGTTGGCGTCAGCGCTATCAGTTAGGGTTGCTAATAGGACTTCGACCAAGGTAGCGTGAGCATCAATGCTGGTTTCAGTTTGCTGCTCGAGTTGGTCGCAGAGCAGCATCAGTTCATCGACTTTAGCGACAATGCGCTGCTGCTCTTCTTCTGGAGGCAAGGCTATTACCGTGGCAATTATCTTTTCTCTAGAAATATTTGGTTGAGCACCACCAGCGCCCATATCGATAAATATTGGTCGATAAGCTTTCAATAATGTAAGTAAGAAAACATTACTGATACCAGAAAAAGGAGTACATGCACAAACAGCTTGGTTTGTAGTGGCGGCCACACTTAAAATTGAAGCCTTACCTATTGTCGCACCATACATCGCAAGCAAAACATCACCTGGTTTATTACTTCTTAATGAAACCTTTTCCAACGCAAGTTGCGTAACACTTTCTTCTGCTACAGAAATATAGTCTTCAGACAACTCACCAGATTTAAACCAAGGTATATCACCACCATAGTAACTAGAATTACTTCTACTAGGTGTAGCACCAGCTCCCCAATCACCAATATCATTCAACCTAAGCCATTCCCATCCAACTGGAAGCTCAAAGAAGCGTTCATCCTCGTCAACCTCAGGCAAGATCTTTTTTTTCTTTATCTTTTTTTCTTTGGTTAAGCTGACCCTTTCAGCAGCTATTCTTTCAAGCAACACCGAAGCCGGCTCATCACTAGGATCTTGCGGCACCAGCTTGCCGCGCACAGCCAACTCTAAAATCAGCTCACGCAGCTTTTTAATTCCGTACAACTCATACTTTTTATTGCTACCTCGCCCTGCCGTGGACTTGGCTAAAATTGCACTGGTCCAAATATCAATATGCTCAGTAATCAGTTGTTCTATCTTGCTCATGACTATTCGCCCTGCGCCGTGTTATCAGCGAGCGCAGCACTCAGCACATCTTTTAGCTGATCACGTAACTGACTGATGTTCTGCTGTTGTTGGGCATAGCTGGCAAGCAACTCATCAGGGTCATGGTTAATCACTTCACCTTGGTGCGGATTTTTAATATCGAGGTTGAAGTTGCGTGCAATCACCTCTTCAATACTGACCTTCCACGCCTGTTCATTTTCAACCCGGCTGGCAAAGCCGTCGGCTTCGCTGCCCCACCAGTCGATTTCCGCTTGAAACTCTTCAAACTTCATCGGTCTGGTTTTGCTGTAGTTCTTCACGCCTGCAGGGTATGGATGCTCATAAAACCAAATATCGCGGGTGGGCTGACCTTTAGTGAAAAATAGCAGATTGGTTTTAATACCGGTGTAGGGATTAAACACACCATTGGGTAAACGAATAATGGTGTGCAGATTGCACTCCTCAGTAAGCATCTTTTTCAGCTTGGTTTTAACACCCTCACCAAACAACGTGCCGTCTGGTAAAACCACAGCAGCCCGGCCTTGATCAGCCAGCAGCTCAATAATCAGCTGTAAAAACAAATCAGCAGTTTCACGGGTTTGCAGGTCGGCAGGGAAGTTCTTTTCGATGCCCTGCTCTTCCGTACCACCAAAAGGCGGGTTGGTGATGATGACATCAATGTCACTGTCCCAGCTGGATAAAGGCTTGCTCAGCGTGTTGTCATGACGGATTTGCACTGGCACTTCAATACCGTGCAGCATCATATTGGTGGTGCAGAGCAAATGCGGCAGCTGCTTTTTCTCAAAGCCTAAAATCTGTTGCTGCAGGATTTTATGATCGTCAGCGGTTTTCACATAGTTGTTTTTAACATGATCAAAGGAACAGGTTAAAAAGCCACCGGTACCGCAGGCCGGATCCATAATGCGCTCGCCCAGCTTGGGATCAACACGATCGACAATAAAACGCGTTACTGCTCGTGGCGTATAGAACTCACCGGCGTTACCGGCACTTTGTAAATCACGCAGCAACTGCTCATAGATATCACCAAACAAGTGACGCTCACCGGAGCGGGTAAAGTCGATTTCATTGAGCTTATTAATCACTTGGCGCAGCAAGGTGCCGTTTTTCATATAGTTGTAGGCGTCACTCAAACCTTGACGCACCACAAAGCCTCGCGGGTTGGTATCAATGGGCGCAACAAGATTTTTTAGATCAGTAAACAGCTGGTCATTAATAAAACTTAGTAACTCGTCACCGGTCATGCCTTCAGCATCAGCAGCCCAATTGCGCCAAAGGTACTTTTCTGGAATGGGTGCAGTGTAGTGATCTTGCTCAAACTCAAGCGCTTCTTCTTGCGCATCAAACACTTTAAGAAACAGCAGCCAAGATAATTGCCCTAATCGCTGAGCATCACCATCCACGCCGGCGTCTTGGCGCATGATGTCTTGAATAGATTTGATAACGGAACTGATCGACATGTGTTTCTCTTTTAAATGGGTGTTTCAAATAAAGTAAGCCCCAATACGGGGCTTGAATACATAAAACCCGGCGTGCTTGCTTAAGCTTGCTTGGGTGGTAACCAGTAAATCTCAGCTTCCAGCTCACTCACGGCCTGCTGGTAGTCTTGCTTGGTACCAAAACCCTGCTTAACGATCTCCATGGGCGTGCCCAGCTGATCCAGTGGCTGCACTTTCAGCACGTTAAGACTTTCGATTTCTTCCACACCTGCATCAGCGTACTTATCCAGCAAGGCATTGAGCACGGTCTGCGCCGTCTCTGAATACTTGGTAAAGTAGTTGCGCTTTTTAACCTGATTGGCACGTTCACGACGGGTCAAAGGTGGTTGATCATAAACCACATGACAGATCAGGTCGAAAGGATCCATATCTTGACCCACTTCGTCCTGCAGCGCTTGCCAAATAATACCGGCATTGGCCAGCTCATCGATAATCGTTTGCTTGCGATCCGCTTCATGCCAACGCTTAGTAAAATCATCCAAACTGGCAAACTGCTTGGTGAAGGTTTTACGGGTGTAATCCTGGAATGATTCAGTCACCAGCTTGCCGTCTGCATCATAATACTGCACTCGCTGCGCCACTATTTGCACAGGCACACCTTTGACGTAGTATTTTTTAGCGGACTCACCACCCTCGCCGCCGCCAAAGGGACCATTCTCACCTTCACCTGTTGGCTTAACGTAATCACCCGCCTCTTCAGCTTGCTCTTCGCCAGCCGTGGTATCCAGCTCTTCATCCGTCTCACCGTTGATGATTTCTTCGAGCTCATCACCACCTTCGTTTATTTGTCCTGACTTTACCGTCATGATCCGCTCTGGAATCCCATCGAAACGCTCATCGGCAAAGAGCTCAGTGGCTTTTTTAAAGTCGAGAATAGTAAACCAGAGCTTGCCGTACTTATCGTTGATACGTGTACCACGGCCGATGATCTGCTTGAACTTGGTCATCGACTTGATGTTTTGGTCTAGCACAATCAACTTGCAGGTTTGCGCATCGACACCGGTGGTCATCAACTCAGAGGTAGTGGTAATTACTGGGTAGGCACGCTTAGGATTAATAAAGTTATCCAACTGCGCTTTGCCGAGCTCATCATCACCGGTGATTTTCATCACATATTTGTCGTTTTTCTGCACTTGCTCAGGATTGCAGTTAATCAGAGCACGGCGCATGCGCTCAGCATGATCAATGTCATTACAGAATACGATGGTCTTAGCCATAGGATCGGTGCGCTGCAGGTAACTGGTAATGGTTTTTGCTACCAGCTCGGTGCGCTCATCAATCACTAGAGTGCGGTCAAAGTCTTTTTGGTTGTAGATACGGTCATCGATCAGCTCGCCATGCTTATCAGTCTGCCCTTTGGTCGGACGCCAGCCTTGCAGGTCAATATCCAAGTCCACACGCACCACTTTATAAGGTGCTAAAAAGCCATCCTCAATACCTTGCTTTAAGGTGTAAGTATAAATTGGATCGCCAAAGTAATCCGAATTGGACACATCTTCGGTTTCTTTAGGCGTGGCGGTTAAGCCCACTTGGGTGGCACTACTGAAGTATTCCAAAATCTCACGCCAAGAGCTGTCTTCTGCGGCACTGCCACGGTGACACTCATCAATCACAATCAAATCAAAGAAGTCAGGCCCAACTTGTTTAAAGGCTTTCTGCGATTCTTCTGGACCGGTTAAGGCTTGGTATAAGCCGAGGTGAATTTCAAAGGCTGGATCAACTTTACGGCCTTCGATCTTGGTCATCGCTGTGCCAAACGGCTGGAAGTCATTAATACGAGTTTGATCAACCAAAATGTTGCGGTCGGCTAAAAACAAAATGCGCTTTTTATTTCGCGCTTTCCACAAGCGCCAGATGATTTGAAACGCCGTGTAGGTTTTGCCTGTACCAGTAGCCATCACTAACAGAATGCGATCTTGGCCGCTCGATATGGCTTCAATGGTTTTATTAATGGCTTGCAGCTGGTAGTAACGGGGCATTTTACCGCTGCCATCATCGTGATAATCCTGAGTGATGATGGGCAGCTGTGCCTGCGTATAGCCTTTCCACTGGCAGTACTTACCCCATAGATAAGCCGGTGTTGGAAAGTCCGCTAGAGCAATCTCAGTTTCGATGTGCTGGGTATTGGTTTTGTCATGAAAAATAAAACCATCGCCATTAGAAGCAAAGACAAAAGGCACTTCAAGCAGCCCAGCATAATCCAACGCCTGCTGCATGCCCTTGCCAACTTCATGCTTATTTGCTTTCGCTTCAATCACGGCAAGCGGTAAATTGGGCTTATGGTAGAGGACAATATCGGCTGATTTAACTGTTTGCCGCGCAGCCATTTGACCGCGCACAATCACCTTACCATCGCGCAGTTTCACTTCTTCACGAATCTGCGTCATATCATCCCAGCCTGATTTTTTAATGGCAGGGAGAATGAATTTACTGATGATGTCAGCTTCGGTGAGTTTGGACTTGTCGATACCTGCCATGGTGCTGGGCTTCCTGTCTAGCGTTGTTAATGAGTGGCACTTTAACATGCAGTCGTTAAAAGTACTCATGGGTATAAACAAGCAACTGATATACAGCTGTTAATAGCTATTGGCAGCTGTTAGTGGTGGCGCTCTACAGGCTTCCAAATCAATACATTTAATATCGGTCATAACAAACAGCCAGCGCAAAATCAATAAATGCACAAATGTCAATATTTTCCCTCGAAATTCTTTTTAAATGCTCTATAAACTGTCTGTAAATCACTAATAAAATTATACAAATAGTCGTGCGCACGACATGAGCAGTGGGTTTCACTCAGACACAATTTGCAACAATTAAAAGTTGGCTAGGTGCTCAAAAATTGACGATTCTGTTGTTTCAATATTTCTAGAAGCCACGAAACATTATGAAAAAACCTCAGCAACCAACTGTACTAGCCACCTTTCGATTGGCGAATAATGTGCTAACGCATATCGACGGTGACATCTACCGAATAGATAGAGAGCAAGCTAAAAACTCTGACCTCGACTCGATTTCCAGTCGAGTTATTAACCTTATCAATAGCTACCTAGATGAATATTATCCTCACCATAATATAGTCGTTAGCTTTGACAGTATTGTCAGTACTGAAAACTGTGCAGATGTTCCGTTAAATACTCTAATTTTAGCTGAGTCTGAGTCCTCAAAAGGTATTAGTGAAAATATTAAAAACGAGCTGTGCTCCGTGGTAACAAAATTTATCGAAAATGTATTGAGCAGTCGTGGTGATCTTTTTGCTATAAGCAATCCTAATGGAGAAGATATTTTCACGCCTGAAAAAAGTAATTTTATCGACGGTTACACCTCGACATTTATTAATAAATTTCCAGGAAAATCGATCACCAAACCGTTTGTATGTTCGGTTTTAGGCGGGAAACCACTTGAAATACCCGTTCAAGGTACTTTCAAAAGCCCTGTAGCTCAAAATACGGGGACCGAGGATGACGCAACTTTCTTCGCGCACTGTGATGGTGTCAAAGGGTCTGAAATGCTAATTTTTTTGAAGATAGTCGGCACTACTAGTAATGTAATCAATCACACAGCGAAAACATTTATCGCAGAGCAAGAGAGCTTCCTGAAAATCGCTGCTGCCGCTTATGCTAGTGATAATCTACTAGTAAAAGTTGTGATATATGAAAAAGTTGATGACAAAGGTAAGGCTCGCTCCTATATAAAAAATATTTCTTCAGCTCATGTGGAAGATCTTGAAGCGTTTGAATTGGTAGAGTGCATTTAAGCTTAAGATTCACTGTCAAGCTGCATTAAGAACCCAGTAGCAAGCAGAGCAATAACCAATTCAAATGAATTTCTAATAGCGCCTGTTGCAGAGCGCGAAAGAACAAGTCCAGCATAATCGTTAATTCTGTACTCACTGTTGCGCTCAGTTAAAAATATCGTAAAGCCGTCAAGTTTTATACCCGCCTCTATCTCAGTTACTATCCCAAAGCCCGCGGCAATCAGTAAACGCCTCAGGGCACCAGGTCGTTTTTCTTTTGCAATAATCTGATATTGCGTCGCTGGAATTTCAAATAATTCAATAACATGTTTGACCAGTGCGCAGTGCTCTGACTGTTCCATTAAAATGTGCCGGTTAGGACTAACCATGTAAGGCAGATCTTCTAGGTTTTGGATTGAGTTATCCTTCACAGCCAATACAGCTTCGTCAGCTAACTCATCAGCACGATGCAGCAGCCGCTGCCATCCAGCATCAGTTATCGACTCAAGCAAAGCGTTTGGACACTCACTCCCTTTTAACTTGATTCTTTTATCAACTTTAGAGCTGAATCGCATGCGCTCATTTGTAGTTTCAATGAGCTTTTGAAGCCTAGAAATATGCTGCGTCTCAATATGCATTAGCTCTCCAGCTCTTTCATAGCCCATGCCGAGAGACACTAAACGCAACGCTTGCAGAAGCCTTGCGAGTGTTGGCTTGGGATAACTAAGCACCTCAGCCATGCTTTGTGCAGGCTTTATAGTCACTATAGATTGCTCAGATACCTGTAAAATATTTTCAATCTTATGAGCTCGAAAATGAGTAACAGGGGTAAGTTCATCTGCCCACCCAGTTGCAAGATGGAAATAGTTTTTCAATCCTGTACTTGGAAAACGATGACCCATTAAGCGCGCTAGCGCCATACCACTACGTCTGGACACATGACTGACTGATCCTAAAACAATTTGCCTAATTTGATCATGCCCTGCTGTATTCGTTAACTTATCTGCGAGCGTATTGTTGAGCCCAAATAAGGCTGGAGCAACACGATTATAGAAACTGTGCCGGCAGTGGTGCAGCACTATTTGCGGGTTGCCTGTAACGCTTCGCATTAATCGGATCAATGCTGGAGAAATACGTTGCGCTAGTCTTGTCAGTGCCGGCTGTCCGCTCTCTTGATTAGATGCTTCGCACAGAACTGGTCGATTGTTTTGTTTGCCAGCAATACTGTTATACCTCGCAAAAGTACGATCGACAATATCCTGCTCGTTCTGCGAAAGCTTAAACAGCAATGGTATCGCCCGTCGGCTAGCTTGGCTTTTTAAGCTGCGATACTGATTGCCTTGTACAAGCACCCAGATGAGTTGTTCGTGTTGACACCAATCACGGCGAAGCATGCCAACAGCTTCTTTTAACCGTAATCCAAATCGATAAGTCGTCAGTAGCACGAAACCCAGTATCAGTTGCTCGTCTTTAGACAATGCATTGTCTGTGACAATTCTTGTTTGGCACTCCTGATACTCCGTCTCACTGATCAAGCCTGCACTAACAGTGCGATAGCCACTGTCCAGGTCAAGATCTGCCCACTCCGGTGAAGCTACGCCAAAACGTGCAGCCCAGCGAAAAAAATCTTTGAGTCGTTTTCCAAAGTAATCAGCATGCTTCGATGTCATGACCTTGTGATCTAGCATCTGCACGCACAACTCAGTCATCTCTTCACTGTCTTGTGCAATAAGATCAACCTCATACAAGAGCTCACGAAATACCGGCGACAAACTGCTGAAGTAAGTCGTTAGAGACTTCAGCGCATAAGGATTTATTTTCTTACGGTTTTTAGATTTACCTGTGGCGGTCAGATCAGCAATCCAGTAACCCAGCAGCATCATGCTTGAGCTGACTTTATTCTTATATGTGTCGCAAATGGATCTGAGATTTTTAGCGCATTCACTAGCTTTCGAAGTTTTGTAGCCTTGCAACTCAATGGCAATATCCCTTGATAGCTCTTTGGCTTGTCCTTGCAATGAAAGTTTGTCGCTACTTCTCTCTCGTACATTAGGCAGGGCGCTATTTGGCCATTCAGTGATTTCAGTTGCGCCAGCTGGAAGGTCCAATGCTCTGCCGTTTAGCAAGCGTTCGTGGTCTCGCAAGGTTGAGCTTGTCGGTGGCGCTCGCTCGCTCAATGCGGCAGCAACAATGCCTGGCAGTTGAACCAGATTGGACTGGTTGATGATATCGCACAACCAACTCAGCAACTCCTCCATTGTTGGCGCACAACTTGTTGAATTGTCTTTAGAATAGATTTCCAGTAACACTTTAAACTCGTTGATCTGAGCTGGCTGTAATGTTTCGACTGTTTTTCTTTTATGCACACCATGAGCGAGCAAACTCATGGTTTTATAGCTCAACTCATGACGCTGAACCGCTACAGAAAAGTCCTCAG
>LSQX01180314.1_pt3 | contig 11892 bp, 9 predicted proteins | sample 654561 | NCBI WGS metagenome assembly LSQX01 (sample SAMN04489861, study PRJNA283612) | anaerobic digester metagenome | isolation source: 4 biogas reactors fed with cattle manure at either 37C or 55C with and... | place: Denmark: Kongens Lyngby | collected 2014 | reverse complement strand
CAGCCTGTCCTACCTGCGGGGCCTGTCAGTTTATGGGTACTGCTTCTACCATGCAGGTAATGGCTGAGGCCCTGGGCCTTGCTTTGCCTGGTGCAGCCTTAATTCCGGCCAATACACCCTATTTAGAGGAAATGACAGAATTAGCAGCAGTTTATTTAATGCAGATGATTGAAAAGGAAATCACCGTCCGGGATATTATTACAAAAGAGGCCTTTGAAAATGCCATTGCAGTCCATGCTGCTATTGGGGGTTCCAGTAATGCCCTCTTACACTTACCGGCAATAGCCAATGAACTGGATATTGACCTGGATGCAGATTTGTTTGACAGGATTCATAGACAAGTACCCTTTCTGGTCAATACTATTCCCAGCGGGGAGTATGCAACCCAGTATTTCTGGTATTCTGGAGCAGTTCCAGAGCTAATGAAGAGGATAAAAGAACATTTACACCTGGATGTCCTGACAGTTACCGGAAAAACCCTGGGCGAGAATCTGGAGTCTCTTGCTGATTTCCCTTATTTACGGGGGATGGAGGAAAAACCGGACCAGATGCCTGAACCGGATAGGATTATTTTCCCGGTTGAGGCACCTATACAGGGGGAAGGTGCTATAGCAGTATTACGGGGTAACCTGGCACCAGATGGTGCTATTGTTAAACATTCAGCCCTACCGGCAGGGATGCGTTATCTCCTGGGTAAAGCCCGGGTCTTTGACCGGGAAGAAGATGCCATGGAGGCTGTCCTGCAGAAAGAGATAAAAGCCGGGGATATAATCATTATCCGCTATGAAGGCCCCAAAGGGTCGGGTATGCCAGAGATGTATTATACAACAGAGGCTATTGCCTCAGATCCAGACCTGGCCAGCTCCATTGCCCTCATAACTGATGGCCGTTTTTCCGGCGCTACCAGGGGGCCGGCTATAGGCCATGTTTCTCCTGAGGCCCTTGAAGGTGGGCCAATAGCCCTGGTTGAGGATAATGATCTTATTGAGATAGATATAGATAAACGTTCCTTAAATATAGTTGGTATAAAAGGTGAGAAAAAAGAGAAGGCTGAGCTTGAAGATATTCTGGCAGAACGGTTTAAAAAATGGGTAAAACCGGCTCCCAGGTATACCAGGGGTATTCTGGGCTTATACACTCAACTGGCCAGTTCAGGAATGAAGGGTGCCTATATTATGAAATATCCGGATATAGGGGAATAAATATTTTCGGGGGGGATCAGTTTGCTAAAGGGAATCATTACACCAAGTATTACTGTCTTTAACCAGGATAGAAGGATTGATTACAAAGGTAATGAAAGGCATATTAATTATTTGCTTGCTGCTGGAGTGAATGGGATACTTTTTCTAGGCAGTATCGGTGAATTCTTTGCTATGGGTCAAGAGGAGAAAAAGGATTTTATCTCTTTTGTCCTGGAGACCGTAGCTGGCAGGGTTCCTGTCTTAATCGGGACAGGCGGAACAGTAGTTGCTGAGGTAATTGAACTGAGTCAATATGCAGTAGAAAAGGGTGCCCATGGTGTTGCTGTGATAACTCCTTATTTCTTCCAGTTTAACCAGGAAACCCTGTATAATTATTATAAATTAATTGCAGAAAACCTTGCAGGGAACCTTTATCTTTATAATTTTCCTGACCGCAGTGGTGTCAATATGCCAGTAGAATTGATCTACCAATTGGCCAGGGATTTTGACAATATCAAGGGTATCAAGGATACCATGGATTCGATCAGTAATACCAGGGAAATCATTGCCAGAGTAAAGGAAGAATTGCCGGAAAAAGATTTTGCAGTCTATTCTGGTTTTGATGAGTATTTTGTGCCTAATTTACTGGCAGGTGGGGATGGATTAATCGGTGGCCTTTCCAATGTTGTACCTGGCCTTTTTGCAGAATTATATCAAGCCTATCAGGTTAAAGATTTTACTACTATTGCAGGTATCAGTAAGAAGATAAGTGTTTTGATGGAGATCTATAAGGTTTCACAGCCCTTTTTCCCGGCTATCAAGCAGGCAGCTGCTTTAATGGGTACAGGGATAGAAGCAGTCTGCAAAGAACCGGTCAAAGGATTAAATAAGAACCAGATTACCAGGATTAAAGAGATTATTAATAGAGCAGAGAACCTTTAATTGTTTTTATTAAGTAGCTTCATAAAGGAGATACAAAAAATAAATATATTTATAAGAGGTGTATGATGAGTACACATAAAATCTATAAAATGAGTTTTTCCAGAGTTTATCCCCTCTATCTTTCCAAGGCTGAGAAAAAGGGGCGTACTAAAGCAGAAGTCGATGAGATTATCCGCTGGCTTACAGGCTATAGCCAGGATGAGTTGGAAGCCCAGCTGGAAAAAGAGGTAGATTTTGAGACCTTCTTTGCAGAAGCTCCCCAATTAAATCCGGCACGGAGTTTGATTAAAGGTGTAATCTGTGGTGTCCGGGTAGAAGAGATTGAAGAAGCCCTGATGCAGAATATCCGCTATCTGGATAAGTTAGTAGATGAATTAGCCAGGGGGAAAGCCCTGGAGAAGATTTTGCGGAAAGAGTAATTAGCAGGATGATGATATAGGCTATTGGAGTATTTCCAATAGCCTTTTCCAATATCTTTTATCTTTTTAATAATTCCTCAAAATTTTAAGATAATGATTGGCTTCCCGGAGCACATGATCTGCTAAAAGAGGAGGAATAATGGATTTTATTTCACAGGCCAGTATCCCTTCAGTAGCGGCCCTCTTAAAGTTTCTGACCCTTTCTGCAGCATCCCTGCTCCTTTGTATGATTTCTCTTTCAGGTGTTCTCAGACATCTCTCAACCAGTATTGCAAATCTTTCGGCAAAATTATCAGCAGTTTCTTTTAGCCTTACTTCTGTTGGATCCAACATACAGGCGATAAATTGGGCGTGGTCTCCCATTACATGATTCCAGAAATTAAGTTCTCCACAGAGAGTCCTGCGGGGTAATCTTCTACTTTGTAGGGCTGTTAACATTTCCCGATAGTATACTGCCTCCTGGGTTACATGTAGCAGTAACTCAGGATAGAGGGTAGTATATATTTCACAACGCAGGGCAAGGGCCAGGATATTTCTCTGGTAGTTTATAACTTCTTCCAGTAGATTTAAGGATCTGGCATTTAGATTCCGGATCCCGTAATCTATGCTTTCCACATAATAGTCCTGTTTTTTAAATAAAGCCAGTTCCCTCCGGGTTATATCAGTGTTTATGCTCAATCCTGTCAACCGGGATGTTATTTCTTCTGCCCCCAGGGTATAGGGTGTTACAATATCCTTTGCCTGTAGAGCTTCCTCTGATAATTTTATCCTTTGGGCATATTCTACTGATTCTGCCAGTAGTTCTTCAAAGGCCCTTTTCAAACGATTGGCTTCTGCCTTTCTGGCAGTTTCTACTGGTTGCAAACTGCTTTCTATAAATAAGAGATGTTCTTTCATGATTCTCTGGAAAAAAAGGTTTGTTTCCAGGGATAAGCAGAGGTATTCTTCTCTTGATAGCAAGTATATCCCCCTTTCTTACTTTTATCTCAAGAAGACTTTTTACATATCTTCTATTTATATATATTAGATGAGAGTTAAAAGGTGACAGGTTTTTGCAGACTTTTATTTATTTGGACTGGCCTTATATTATTATATATATTTAAAGTGAGTATTTTCTATAACTGTTAATCCTGAACTGGTAAGGAAGGATTGGAGATTTAAAAAATGATTTTAAGTATGTTATAATAAGGATAAGCTTATCTATAAATATCAGTGGAAATAACCTGCAGGGAGGATTTGACTGGTTTTCCTCCTGTAGGTGAACAGATAATATTTTTTGGAATCTTAAAAAAATTACAAAACAGGGGATTGGATTATGAAAATAAAATTTCTTGCTTATCAGGAAAATTTATTAGAAAAGGCTATTGATAAAAAAGAAGCCAGGCTTTATGTTTTTGATAACTCTAAGAACCTCTGTAAGGCCCGGGAATATTACCGGCGGCCTTTTCTGGAAAAGGAAAGCCATTTTATTACTATGGAGGAGCTAAAAGAAAAATTGTTTCCCACTGGAAAACTGGTTTTGAAGGAAGAAAAACGGGTCCTCCTTCTTTATGAACTCATGACAGAGGAAGAGAAGAAAAGGCTGGGTATTGATTATTATTTTGATTTGATTGATTTAGCAGCTGGATTTTTCAACTTTTATAAGGAGTTAAACGAGTATCAGCTTGAGGCAATACAGGGCTTACAGGGCTGGCAGGTGGACAAGTATAGGATCTATCAGGACTTGTGGCAAAGATATTGTAGGAAAATGGAGGAACTGGGTTATACTGATAGCACCCTGGCCTTTGATTTTCAGTATTTTAATGATTTTTTCCTCCAGGATTACCAGGGCTTGACCTTTGTCAATATCATCAGTTTTACTCCCAAAGAGAAACTTTTGTTGGAAAGGCTGGAGGCAGGAGGCTATGACCTGGAACTAATTCTGCAACTGGCAGAAGAGGATTATGACCGGGAAAATTTACGGATCAGGTCTTTTACCTTGCCGGAGAATCCCCTGACAGAAATAAACTTATATTCTACTGAAGAGGATTTGTTACAGGTACTTAATTTACTCTTAATCCTGGAGAAGGAGAAAGGGGCTGAGGAAGAACCCCTCCCTATCCTGGATGCTGACTTTACCAATACTAATTATCAGAGGCTCCTGTCTCCTGATAAGATTCAGGTAGATAAGGATCCTGCTTTTACGGAAACGGGGATCTATAGGTTCCTGGAAAATCTATATAACCTATCCTTAACAGCTGATAAAAGTGGTGGTGAGCTAAAGCTGGAAATTAATGCCCTCTTAAGGGCCTCTTTTCAGAAAGAATTCCGGGCTTATTATGGACTTGATAACCTGGCTCTAAAGGAACTCCAGCAGCTAGCCAGGGATAATTATGCTTATCTTAATGAGAATATGACCAATAGTTATGGGAATTTTTTAATTAATTATAGAGGGGTTTTTGCTGACCTGAAAAGGGTCTATGGGAGTAGAAACCTGCAGGAATTTATAGCTTTCCTGGAAGAAATTGATCTGGAAAAACTGGATGAAAAGAGGTATAGGGATAATATAAGCCAGTACTTTGATGCTTTAGTGGAACTCAATTCAATTGAAGAAATGAATATTGTCAGTTCCTGGCAGAGATATTTCCCGGAAAAGGTTCCTGGTTTTTTCCGGCTGGTTTTAAATTATTTAAGATATAAGAAGCTAAAAATGGCTGGAATAAATAGTACTGATCTAAGTTATGGTAAAATCTCTCCCTTATTGTCTGCCCCTCACCTTAAGGCAGACAGGCTTTTTATCCTTAATGCTTCCAGTGGGATTATTCCCGGAGAAGGAATTGATACCTTTCTTCTGACGGAGAAGCAGAGGAAGGAAAATGGTCTGGAGACAGGGGAGATGAGGAAATTAAAGGACAGGTATTCTTTCTTCCGCCATATTTTTAGCAGCAGAAAAGCCTTTATCTTTAGCCTGAATAAGCTGGAGGAAAATATCACTTCCAGTCCCTTTGTGGAGGAGCTGGCCTTAAAATATGCCCTGGAGATCAAAGAGGCTCCCTTAAAGGCCAGGGACTATGCTGCCATAATAGGTAATCTCTTTACAGAGGGGGAAGAGACCTTAAATAAAGGCTTGCCTGAAGCTATAATTGAGGAAGACCAATTATTACTGGCAGAAAATGATTTCCCCCGGGAATTTTCCCTGGCCTATTATAAATATGGCCTTTTAAAGGATTGTTATTATAAATTTTACCTGGCCTGTCTCCACCGCCTGGAGGAAGAGATCATAGAGCTAAGTAAAGAGATCAATCCAGCCTTTCTGGGGGATCTTGTTCATGAGCTCTTTGCTGAAATTATCAGGAAAACCGGTAAAAACTTGCCTCCTGCCAGGGAGATAGTCAGGGAAACCGTAGAAGAACTATTACAGGCCTCTGCCTTGAAGATAAATAACTATTACCGGAAATATTATCAGGACATCCTTTTTCCCAAAGTGGAGGAATCTATAATTAGCTTTTTTAAAACCATCAGGACCAGGATTGGGGATGACATAAGAGAGTTGCGGACTGAATGGGTACCAGCAGGAGTGGAGGCCAATTATATCTACGAAAATGACTTAACCAGTATCTATCTCAATGGCCGTATAGACTTATATATAAGGGGTAGAGATAAGTCCTATCTTATAGATTTTAAAACCGGGACAGGCCAGCTCAAGCAGCTTGACTTTTATTCTTTACTCCTTGCCAATACAGACCTGGCAGAAAATGAAGTAGAAAAAAGTATCTATGAAGTATTTGAGGAAAGATTTGTATATGGCCGGGAGGGAACAGAAGGAGACCTGCTGGCAGAGATTAAAGAAAGAATTGAGGATTTCTTTCAGGGGGGCCAATATTCCCTCCAGTATAAGGCTTCCCTCTGTAATAGGTGTCTGTTGATAGAGATCTGTAAGGTGGTGAAGTAATGAGAAAAGTATTGAAAGCCAGTGCCGGTACAGGCAAAACCTATCGGCTATCACTGGAGTACCTTGCTGCATTACTTAATGGGGATAATTATGAGGAGATAGTTGTTATGACCTTTACCCGCAAGGCTACTGCGGAAATAAGGGAAAGGGTTTTTCAACATATTGAAGATATTTTAAGGAAGGGTGAAGACAGTAAAGTCCTGGAGAGTTTACAGGACCTCTATCCGGATCTGGACTATGATCTGGATAGGCTGGACCTTATATATAGAGAAATGCTAATCAATAAAGACAGAATCAAGATTTATACCATTGATAGTTTTATAAATAGTATTTTTAAACAGGCTATAGCTCCCTACCTGGGCCTTTATGCCTATGAGATTATTGATGAGAGTAAGAATAAAGAAATCATTGAAGAGGTCTTTAAAAAAATGCTGGATAACCCTGGGGATTTTACCCTGATGGAAAAATTCCTCCAGGATAATACAGAAAGATATATTGACCATTATCTGGCTTTAATAGAGGAGATGCTTAATAACCGTTGGAAGTTTTTATTAATAGAGCACCGGAGAAGGGAGAAACTGGAGGTAGAAAGTTTACCCTGGCTCCTGGCTCAATGCCTGGATATAGTGGAGAGTATAGCTGTTGGCAAGGGTGTAGACCTTACAGATTCTTTTTTTAAGAAGGATTTTCAGTCTTTTTTTGCTGAATATAGTAAACTGACTGGAATGGAGGAAAAGGAAGAGAAGATTCTCAAGAATTATCAAATCTTTTTCAGGACCAGTTTCTGGAATTCCAGAAAGATCACAGGCCTGGAATTTGAGGATTTGAGGGAGGCCCTGGATATAAAATATGAGGAGTTTTTAATGAATCTGGCAGCTTTTATCTATAACCAGGAAATGATCCCTTATGAAGAAGAGGTTTTTAAATTCTCCTCCAGGATTTTTAACCTCTATGATAATATCAAGTTTAAAGAGAAGCAATTTACCCATATAGATATCAGTAATTATACCTATAAGTACTTTTTTGAGGCAGACCTGGTTTTACTGGAGGGAGATACAGTCAGTGAATACTTTTTTGCACTCATCGGTGGCAGGGTAAAAGCCCTTTTTATTGATGAGTTTCAGGATACCAGTATCCTACAATGGAAGATCTTAAAACCCCTTATTGATCAGTGTGAAAAGGTAATAACTGTTGGTGATGAAAAACAATCTATCTATGGCTGGCGGGGAGGAGAGAAGGACTTATTTGCCAGGCTGGAAAAGATTCTGGCCGGGGATAAAGAATCCTTATTGACCTGTTACCGTAGCGAGAGGGAGATTGTAGGCTTTATTAATCGTTTTTTTGTAGATTTAGCAGAGGATTGGGAATATGCCCCGGTAGAATATCTGGCTGGAAAAGAAGAGGGTTATCTGGAAATTTTAATTGGTGGTGAAAGTATCAGAAGGAATACTGATACGAAAAGTTTCCAGGCTTTAAGCAAAGAAAAGCAGGAAGAAATAATAGAATTTAACCAGAAGGTAACTGTTAATCTGAAGCAGGAGATTGCCAGGAGGATAAAAAGCCTTCCTGCCTATAATAATATTGCAGTCCTGGCCCGGTCTAACCGGGAATTGGCTGATATTGCTATGGAACTGGAGAGGGAGGGAATTCCCTATCTTCTGGAAAGCAAGGATAGCCTGCTGGAACATGAAGCCATAAAACCCTTATATTATTTATTGGCTTTCCTAAATTACCGGGATTTTTTCCACTTGCTTAAATTTCTCCGCAGCGATCTTCTGGGGATTAATAACAAAACATTGCGCTATCTATTAGAAAACAGGGCAGAGATTGAAGCTTATTTCCTGGGCCAGGAGGCAGAAGTGAAATATCCTGGGCTGGAGAAATTGTTCCAGGAGATTAAAAGAATGGCAGAGCTGGACTGCCTGGAATTGAGCAACTATCTTATTGAAACTAGCGGGGTTCTGGAAAGGTATAGGGGTAACAGGGCTGCCCTCAGGAATATCCACTACTTTTTCCAACTGATGAGGGAATTCAATGAACTGGCAGAATTTATGGAATTTTTGCGGGAAAACCAGGATAGTGACCAATTAAAACAGTTACCGGTTCAGGGTGAAAACCTGGTACAGTTGATGACCATTCATAAGGCCAAAGGTCTTTCCTTTGAGACAGAGTTCTTTTACTGGAATTTATCTAGCAGGGGTGGTGGCAGGCCCCATAGGCTGGAATTATATATAGATTTTGATGATGAATATGGGAAGATAGAAAAATATCTTTTAAGTAATTCCCGCTATGAAAAACTCTTTCAATACCTGGGTATTGATTTTGCCGAAAAAAAAGCCAGAAGAGAGCTGATGGAGGAGATTAATAACCTTTATGTGGCACTGACCAGGCCGGAGAAGAATCTCTTTATCTATATTGAAGGGCCCAGGCAATTGGTTTTAGATGAAGATGGCAGATGCTGGCGGGGAAGTTCCTATGAGTTTTATGAAGAGGCCTTACTAAAGGCTGCCCAGGTAGATACCCTCTTTGACCTGGTAGAAAGGAAAGAGATAGGAAATTTATTCTCAGGCAAGGGAGAAGAGGAAGAAGAAATGGAAAAACTGGTGGACTTAAGTGCATATTTTAAAGCAAATTTCCTGGATGAAGAGAAAATAAAGGAGTTGAATTTAAGAAAAGACTATAAGTTGAGTCTGGTAAAAGAGATCAAGCGGCTGGAAGGCTTGGCCTTACATTATTATCTGGAATTTATCAGGTATAATCGGGCTGAAGAAAGGGCATATGCCGAAAAGATGGTTTTGGCCCGGTATGGTAATATTCTTGGTCCTGGCAGATTAGGGGAGTTAATCAGGAGGATTAATCTTTTTCTCCAGGAAAAAGAGGAGTATTTTGCCGGTGAATGGCAGGTTTTCAATGAATATGAACTGGAGTGGGAAGGTGAAATATACAGGATCGACCAATTACGGGTCAACCAGGAGAGGAAGGAGATCCTGATTCTGGACTATAAGAGTGGGATTACAAGGGACCAGGCTCAACTGGATAGGTATAAAGAGATAATAGAGGATTTGACCGGGGGAGAGTTTAAAATAAGGGCGGAATTTGTGGAAATATAGGATATTTATAATATTAAGAGCCATTATTATTGTTTTGATATACCCTTTCCATGGCTTTTATAATAAAGGCAATATCCTGGCTTTGCAGGGCTTCCTTAACTTCTTTTGGTGCCTCCGGGTCTTTGGCCAGTTCAAAGATATATTTTATTCCTTCATAGCCCAGGTCCATTAGTGCTTTAGTTGCAGTAGCACGGACTACTCCACTTTCATCATTAAGTCTATTGGCTATAGGTCTTGCTGCTTCTCTTATTTTCTTCTGGCCCAGGAGATTAGCAGCCTGGCTCCTGACACCCCAATCTTTATCTTCTAGAAATGAAATAACTTTATCTACTACCTCATCATCCAGATCATAATTGGCCAGTTTTTTCAGCAGGTGGATTTTTACCTCTGGATAATCAGTATCCAGGAGATTAACCAGAACCTGGTAAGCTTCATCCTCTATGTATTCCCCTATAATATCGATATAACATTTTTTTGTAACTGGATCTGCCTTGTAGACCAGGGGGATGATTTTTTTAACTGCCAGATCCCCCATACCCTTTAAGGTTTCCATGAGATTATTTAGGATTTCATGGTCTTTAGCATATCTTATATAGTCCAGGAGGGAGTAGATAACCTTTTCTGATGGCATTTTCTCTAAAGCAGCCAGTACCATCTGGATAATTTCCCGGTCCTCATCATAAAGGAAGGTAATGAGATAATCAACAGCCTGGGGAACCTGTAATTGGGCCAGAATAGAGATTCCGGCTTTGATTCCTTGCTGCCGGTTTTTCCCCTGACTGCTTAAAATTTTCCCATAGATTTCTTTCACCTGTTCTGGTTTAGAGAGGAATTCTTTAATTATAATATATTCTTTGGCATCCAGATTATCCTGTTTGGTAAAGAATTCTATAACAGGCAAATCACTTTTTATTAGTATGCCAAGGGCTTTTTCAGGATAACTATATAAGGATGCTTTTATTTTCTTAATACTTCTTTCTCCCCTAAATTGTTCACTCAAGTAATAAATAGTGATGAAAAGCAAAATAAGCCCGGTAGTTATGAAATAAAGTAAAGGATATCTCTTGATAAAAATAGCAAGAGTATATAAAAAATCATTTAGGGATTGCATAAAAAAGCCTCCTTTGAGAAAAACAAATTTTTTATTTTTATATTTCGTCATTTTCAGATAAATTCCTTTTATTTATAGGAAATGAGAAAGAGGATTTTTTAGATTAATATCTAAGTAAAATAGTAATTATTTAGTTTCTCAAAGAACTGAAATAATATAATCTAATGGTTTTTATTGTTTAAATTGAGATAATATAAATTGAGATAATACAGATTCTCAGGCCAAAAGGCAGAAAAGGTGATGATCTAATTGCAATATATCTATGAGAGAGAAGAAAAAAACTACCAGGATTTTGCCAGTGGGCGGGTTTTATATAATCAGAAAGGGGCTACTGCCTTCCCGGTCAGGTTGGCCAGCGAAGTCTTCCTGAGAAGCAAGGCCTATTTAGCAGAAAAGGGACATGATGCCCCAATTACTATCTATGATCCATTTTGTGGTGGAGCCTATTTATTAACAGTGCTGGGCTTCCTCCATGGCAAGTATTTAGCAGGATTAATTGCTTCAGATATAGATGCTAATATCTTAAGCCTGGCCAGAAGAAACCTGGCTTTATTGACGGAAGAAGGATTGGAGAAACGGATAGAGGAGATAAAAAATAATCTTCTTCTTTATGGGAAAGAGTCCCATAAAGAGGCCCTGGAGAGTGCCTTGAGGCTGAAGATATTACAGGCAGATATTAAGCAAGGCCTGCAGATTAGAAGTTTTCAGGCTGATGCAGGCAAAGTCCGGTTGCCCGATAGGGGAAAGGTGGACCTGGTTTTAACTGATCTGCCCTATGGCCAGATTACTGAATGGTCCAGTGACGGCGGAAAGGGTGGCGGTGGAAAGGGCCTGGAAGCCTTTCTGGACAACATAGGGGCTTTATTGCAGCCTAAAGCAATACTGGCGATAATTAGTGTTAAGGAGCAGAAAATAGAACATAAGAGTTATAAGAGGATTAAGCATTTTACCATTGGGAAAAGAAGGGTCAGTTTTCTGGAATTAAAGTAGGGTTATTATGGTGGATGCAAGGAGTATATTTTCAGTTGAGAGGTGTTTTTATGCCAGTCCTTTATTCTGGTCCAACAGGATCAGGTAAAACTACAAAATTGCTGGAAAAATATATAGAGGTCTGCCAAAAAGAGGGCACAGATCAGGCCCTGGTTTTTGTAAAGAGTGCTGCCAGCAGGTTAGAATGGCAGAGGAATGTAGACCTGGA
>LSQX01389291.1_pt1 | contig 11893 bp, 14 predicted proteins | sample 654561 | NCBI WGS metagenome assembly LSQX01 (sample SAMN04489861, study PRJNA283612) | anaerobic digester metagenome | isolation source: 4 biogas reactors fed with cattle manure at either 37C or 55C with and... | place: Denmark: Kongens Lyngby | collected 2014 | reverse complement strand
AAATAATAGACTGAATCGTATAGAAAAAAGTCAAGAGAAAAACAAGAGCAAGGTATGGTCTCACATGCCTTGCTCTTGTTTTTTTCATTGGCAGAACAAAAATAGCAGTCCCAATATAACAAAGCGAATATAGTAGTTTAAAATTAGTGAGTTTATTGAGAAACTTCATTAGGCTTAACAATCAGATCTTGGTTCACAGGTTTCCGACTCAAAAATCATTAGCCACAGTTTTGCCACAGATTAGCCTGAGGTTCTCGATAGCTNNGAGTTTTAAAACTAGGCCATACTAGAGATAGAAAGAAAATATTTCGCTAAGGTGTTTAGTAAACCTAACGTTAAGGAGTGTATAAAAATGAAAAAAAGAACAATTATTAGTTTGGTTTTAGCAGGAGGGTTAATTGCAGGGACTGGGTTTGGAGTACGGGTATTAGCTGATGATAGCCAAACCACCTCCATAGAGCAGTTCCAAAGAGAGGGTATCACGCTAGGAAACCCTTGGGAAGGGATGAGCAGTGAAAGCGTTGGATACGGTAGAATGGGAGGCTGCTTTAACAGAAATCAATTGGAAAGGGATTTGAGCCTTGAGCAAGAGAAGGAACTAAACAGTTTGCGCACCCAGGCTCAGAACATCATGTTGGAATACCGTGAGGCACAATGGGACTTAAATGAGGAGCTGGACGCGGCCATTAGCAAAGGGGATCGAGAAGAAATCCTAACTGTGTGGAGTAAGCACACAACAATGAATGAAGAAATTCAAACCGCTTTGAAGCCTTTGAAGGAAAGTATGGAAGGATTAGTTGGAGTGGAAAATTATCAAGGGGATTTTATGGGAAATCACTTTGGTTTAAGCTTCAGGAATGAAAAAATGATAGCTTTGGAGAATGCAGCAAATGAAGAGGAAGCGCTTGAAATCATCAAGGAGCTTCAAAACTTTGGAATGGGTAGAAGCCAAAGACAAGAACATCCTGGCAGAGGCAGAGGTCTAAAAAGATATATGCCAGAGCAGGGAGACCCATCCAATGAAATAACACCTCGTCGAGGAAGTTGGGGCGACAACTCAAAGACATCAAATTTTAATAGAAGCAAGGGAATGAACAAAAACCACAAAGGATTCGGTGGAAACCGAAGATAAAGCTCCTTATGATTAATGAAAGTGTCTTTTGAATAGTTAGAAAACATAAATCAAGAAAAGATCTGCAGTGACTCCATTGCAGATCTTTTCGTAAAAAATGCTGTTGACAAGATGTTTAGACTCTTTTGAACTATTTAGAATTATTTACTAATAAGGAGTGTGTTAAAGAGAGTTACGAAGAAGCAAGTATCTTAGAAAGTTTAAGCTTCAGTCTAAAAAATTAGGTGAAATGAGCGAGAGTTCTTTTCAAACTGTACATTTACATGTGAACCTTTACTTGGTATTCTTAAGCTAGAGGTGATGTTGAATGAATGAAAAAAACAAAGTGAATTCAAACAATTTTACGCTAAACCCTGAAACAGTCGGCATCGACAATCAGGTAAAAGTCAATCTAACTTTTAAAGTGGCGTTAACGCATCAAATGCAGGAAGTTCTCCATGGAGCAGACAACGGAGTTAAAGCGGAACGAAAGTTAAACAAACTGTTAGGTCCTGAATTAGAACGGGCCGGTCGCAATGCAAATGACAAGTTTAGGGGAAGGTTTTATGTAACGGGCATAAATAACACAATCGAAGGCGTTTATAACTCAGAGAACATAGTTCATGCTTCGGTGGAAGCAGGTATGGTTAACATCTTGAAAGAAGGTCTGATTAGTCTCTCGGGAGATCAGGGTGCTAGAGCTTACATAAACATGGAGTGCTCACTTTAACCAGTACAGTTTATAGTGAAAAAAATAAAGAAACCTCCTGTGCACTGGTACAATTAAACTAGATAAGCACACAGGAGGTTTTTTTATGAAAGATCAATCAGTATCGAAACTAACGACATTAGGCCTTTTAGCAGCACTTATTTTTGTTGCAACCTATCTTTTAAAAATTGTATTGCCCATAGGTTACATCCATATTGGAGACGGAATGATTCTTGCTGGGGCTGTCCTTTTGGGCCCAGCAGTTTGGCTCCCGGCAGCAATCGGATCAATGTTGGCGGATATTATGTTAGGCTTTTCAGCCTATGCACTACCAACATTTCTAATCAAAGGAATAGTTGGGTTTTCAGCTGGATATTTGTTGAAGCGGACTAACCGATTGGTGGGAGTAGTCGGTGTATTTATTGCCGTTGAAATCATTATGGTGGGAGGCTACTTTTTAACAGAAACCATAATGTATGGATTCTATGGAGCGATTCCTCAGATTGTGTCAAATCTGATTCAAGGAGCCTCAGGGGTTGTTATTGGTGTAGTTTTATACCCAGCCCTGGTTAAAATGCGTCACGGATTACCGTATAAGAGTTAAATTTATCCATAGCTATTCCATGATCAATAGAATAAAAGTGTTTACTAGGATGAGTGGATCTAGTCATCAAAAAATCCTTCTGCAAACAGTGTAAACAAAAGGGACTATTAAGAATCTTGTTTGGGTTCTTGATAGTTCCTTTTTAATTTTTAAAATGGGGGTAATTTGATTGAAGAAAATATGTAGTGTTTATATTTCAAGACCCATTCATTAAAATAAGAACTAAAATAAACAAACTATTAAATCCTATCTTGAGTAATAACAGAGTAAAAAGCTAGTGTTTGAGCAAGTTTATAAAAAAATTCACATTTTTATCCTGTGATTTAGGGTCTAACAATGTTTTAATTAGAATGTATATATTCATAAAAACTTATCCGCAATTACAAGGAGACTTAAGATGAAAAACGATCGAATATTTAATTTTTCAGCAGGACCATCTGAATTACCTTTAGAGGTCTTACAGAAAGCGGCTCAAGAAATGACGAACTTTAAAGGATCAGGTATGGGTGTTATGGAAATGTCCCACCGGTCTAAAGTTTATGATGGAATTTTTAAAGAAACCGAAGCGAAATTTAGAGAGGTATTTGGTGTACCCAATAATTATAAAGTGCTATTCCTACAAGGTGGAGCCACTATGCAATTTGCTCAAATTCCAATGAATTTAATGAATAAGAATAAAAAAGCTGACTATATTGTTACGGGATCCTTCTCAGGGAAAGCTAAAGTAGAAGCCGAGAAATTTGGAACCGTTCAAGTTGCTTACTCAGGAAAAGAAGAAGGCTTTACAAGGATTCCTAAGCAGAAGGAATTGAAACTATCCCCTGATGCTGATTATGTTCATTACTGCGACAACAATACTATTGTTGGAACCAAATGGAACTACATACCAGATACCGGTGACATCCCTTTAGTATGTGATATGTCTTCTTGCATCTTATCAGAACCGATCGATGTTTCGAAATTTGGTCTAATCTATGCTGGGGCACAAAAAAACATGGGACCAGCTGGAATGGCAGTAGTTGTCATTCGGGAAGATTTAATTGGTGAGGCACAATCTGGGACACCGGTAATGCTGGAATATGAAACCATGGTCAAAGCCGATTCCATGTATAACACGCCTAACACCTGGGCAATTTATGTTCTGGGCCTTGTGTTAGATTGGGTAAAATCAAATGGAGGAACTAAAGGAATGCAAAAATTGGCAGAACAGAGAAGCCAACGGTTGTATGACTTTATTGATAACTCGGAAGGTTATTACAAAAACCCTAATGAGAAAGATTCAAGATCTAAGATGAATGTTGTCTTCCGTCTACCAAGTGAAGAGCTGGAAGCGAAATTTGTCAAAGAATCAGTAGCAGCTGATATGAGCAACTTGAAAGGACACCGTTCCGTTGGTGGAATTCGTGCATCCATATATAATGCTATGCCTGTAGAAGGCGTCGAAGCCTTGGTGGACTTTATGAAGAAGTTCAAGGAAAATAACCCTGTCTAGTAAAAAAAGAGATGTTAAAACAAAGTGCATAAACAAAGTGAATAAACAATGAGACCTAAATTTGGAGGAAAATATATATGATTAGAGTACTTGCCACAGATGGAATGGCTCCGCCAGCAGTTAAAAAACTAAAGGAACTGGGTTATGAAGTCGTTGAGCAGTTTTATGAACCTGAAGATTTAAAGAAAGCGGTTCAGGATACTGATGTTATGGTGGTCCGTTCAGCTACCAAAGTAAGAAAAGATATCATCGATGCTGCCGCTGAAACTGGAAAATTGATGCTGGTTATTCGTGGTGGTGTCGGGATTGATAATATTGATAAAGACTATGCAGAAGAAAAGGGTGTTAAGGTGACCAATACACCAGCGGCATCCTCTGCATCGGTTGCAGAGTTGGCAATTGGTCATATGTTTGCTATGGCTCGCAACATAGGAATAGCCAATGCTACCATGCGTCAAGGCGAATGGAACAAGAAAAAATATGAGGGAATCGAATTATCCGGTAAGACCTTGGGTCTTATAGGTTTTGGACGTATCGCTAGAGAAGTTGCTAAGCGCGCCACAGCCTTAGGCATGAACGTTATTTATACGAAACGTTCCGGTGAGCTGGTTGAAGAGAAGACAGCGAAATTTGTGGATATGGATACACTATTAGCGGAATCAGATTTCATTTCCTTGCACATTCCAAAGCAGGCAGACAAGGATCATGTGATTGGGAAAGAAGAGATTGCTAAAATGAAAGATGGCGTATTTTTGGTAAACACGGCAAGAGGTGGCCTGATTGATGAAGATATGTTGGTGGAAGCCCTAGATTCAGGTAAAATTTCGGCTGTTGCTTTGGATGTTTACCGAGAAGAGCCTACGAAAAACACGAAAATTACATCGCACCCCAAGATTTCCATGACACCTCATATTGGAGCGGCTACAAAAGAAGCTCAGGTACGAATTGGTGATGAAATCGTAGAAATTATTGAAAAATTCTTTAAGATATAATAGGAGAAGAACGATGAAAGTAAGACCTTTTAAGGCTATTCGACCCTCAAAAGAGAAAGCAAACCAAGTAGCAGCCCTTCCTTATGACGTGATGAACACTGATGAAGCTCGTATTATGGTTCAAGACAACCCATATTCTTTCCTGCACGTTGATAAGGCAGAAGTTGATTTGCCAAAGGATGTAGATCCCTACGATGATAAAGTGTACCTCAAGGCAAAAGCAAACATGGAGGCTTTCTTAGAAAAAGGGGTTTTAATTCAAGATGAGAAGCCAGCCTTCTACATTTACCGTCTTATTATGGGGCAGGTCACACAAACAGGTATCGTTGGAGCAGCCTCTATAGATGATTACTTGGAAGATCGAATTAAGAAACATGAATTCACAAGAGAAGCTAAAGAAAAAGACCGGATTCGCCACGTGGATACCACCAATGCCAACACTGGGCCGATTTTCTTGACCTATCCTGAAAATGAAGAATTATCAGCTTTAGTAGCTGAGTTGACCAAGAAAGAAGCAGAATACGACTTCACATCAGAAGATGATGTGCAACACACCATTTGGGTAGTGGATGACCGTGGAGCCATTGCGAGCATTGAAAAGGGATTTAAAAACATTTCGTCACTTTACATTGCTGATGGACACCATCGGGCAGCATCAGCTGTTAAAGTTGGTAGAATGCGCCGAGAGGCAAACCCAGGCTATACAGGAGATGAGGAGTTTAATTATTTCTTGTCCGTGATGTTCCCAGCCAATCAGTTAGAAATTTTAGATTACAATCGTATCATTAAAGATCTCAATGGACACACAGAAGAAGAATTGATCGAATTGCTCAAAGAAAAATTTGAGGTAGAAAAATATGAAGGTGCAGGTCCATACCACCCAGAGAGTAAGCATAGCTTTGGTTTATATTTATCTGGAAAATGGTATAAACTTCGCGCCAAACCAGAAATATTAAAAGGACAAGATGTGTTGAAGATGTTGCCTGTTTCCGTCTTATCGGATCATGTGCTAGACCCAATATTTGGGATTAAAGATCAAAGGACATCCGAGCGAATTGACTTTGTTGGTGGAATTCGTGGATTGGAAGAGTTAGAAAAACGGGTGAATGAAGGGTTTGCAGCTGCCATTGCACTGTACCCCACAGACATCGAAGATTTGATGGAAATAGCAGATTCAGGTCGAGTCATGCCTCCAAAATCTACTTGGTTTGAACCCAAGTTACGCTCTGGTTTATTTATTCATGAGTTGGAATAATGATAACTAACCTAAAAAAATAGCTATAACTAGAGCCATGACCTAAGCAAAGCTGAGGCATGGCTCTAGTTATATAAAGAACTTTTAAATAAAAACTGAATTTGAGTAATAGGGTGCAATTCATTCCATAGTTGACGAAGGAGCTAGCAGGATAAAAAAATATAAACTTAGAAAAATTTTAAAAGATGAGTTTATAGAGGTAAGCTAAGAGAATAATCTTTAAAAAGAGAAGGTACGCTCCCACACTAAAAATTAAACCGGTGAGCGGCGGCCAGTCTATGAAAAAGACGACGAGCATGTTCAGACTATTTTATACACAGTTTGCCGGATTGAGCATTTTCGATTGGAATTAAATTTAAAGGGGATTGATTGTTTGAAAATTATTATGGGGTATCTTTTATTGGTTTCAGGCGTAATAACCTTATTTAGGTTTATGAAATTCAAAGGGTCAGATTACAAGAATGCGAGTGGAAACGGATTTGTAAAGACCTGCCTAGATAAAGGAGCGTATGGAGAATTCCTTATATACTGCGAACTTGAAAAAATGAAAGGGAAGTTCAAAGTACTGACTAACGTTTATTTAAACAAAGGAGATGGGCTAACCACAGAGATTGACTTAATTCTATTCGGAGAAACAGGATGTTATATTATTGAATCAAAAAACTATAAAGGATGGATTTTTGGAGATGAAAAGCATAAGAACTGGACTCAAACCTTAAAAAACAATAGAAAGAATAAATTTTTTAATCCAATCTGACAAAACAAGGGACACATCAGTGCTTTGAAAAAAACAATGAATCGCGACGAACCAGGGATGTATAAGTCCTACATTGTTTTTGGTAATCGAGCCACACTAAAGAAGATTCATGTGGTTGAGGAAGAAGTTAAAGTTATTCGGAGAAGTCAATTGTTAAAGGAGCTTAAGGAGGATGTCCTAAGATCGGAAAGGATATTTACGACAAATGAAGTTGATCAGATTCATCATGAATTGAAAAGATATTGTTTGGTCGATGATAGGGCAAAGCAGAAACACATAGAAGGAATAAGAAAAAATCGATCATTGAACAGAAATTAAGTGGTTATTTTGTTTAAAAAAAGGCTATCGAAATCCTACGGAGGTTTTCGATAGCCTATGTTTGATATAGATTAAATGCCGTTTTTACACAATTCATCAATTCTCAGGGATATCTTTATTTGAATTGTTTGGTTTGGATTTCTTGTTTTTATCAGGGGTAGAATCCAGCTCTTCACTTTCCTCACCACCGGATGATTCATCTGGAACATAGCTGAAATCGTCATCCTGCATTAGTTCTGAAACCCGCTTTATTAAATTTAAAAGCTCAGAGGAATGAACGATGATTTGTTCAAGCTCTTCTGCTGTGTAATCGGCAAACATTTCTTCTACAAAGCTAGTATTGGCAACTTTTAAATCTTCATAAAAAACTTTGCCAGATGGGGTTAAGCTTAATCGGATAATTCGACGGTCATTTTCATCGCGGTTTCGTTCAAGATACCCTTTTTTAACCAGCGAATCAAGAATTGGCGTCATATTGGGCTTGGAAATCTTAAAGTATTTAGCAACATCTGTCACCGAGGAGTTGTCCCGCCGTCTTAAGTAGAAGAGCACTGAAAACTGAGATGGTGTCAAATGAATTGCTTTTGATAGTGTTAGGGGATTAAAAACCCTCTTATGTAGTATGATCATTAGATCAAACAAGTAGGATGTGACTTGAGGATAATTTTTACTCATTATGCTCACTCCTTGTTAAAGTCTTATTTTTTTGATGGTTTTAAAAAATTCTTAAGATATGCAGTTTATCATAAAGAAGTTATATAAATCATACCCAATTTTTAGAGTTATTACAAACTTATAAAGGTTAACAGTTGATAAATATTTCATAATTACTTAAACCGCCAATTGGTATACTTTACTCCATGAGATAAAGTATGTTGAAGAATTTCACTTTTTTATGCATAGAGGGTATACAAACACTATCCCCAATCTCAGAGAAGGAACTTCTCTGAGATTCAATTGAGAGGTTGGCTAGTCAACTGTGAATTATCTCAGTGTCTTTCTCCTAATTTCCTTTACGCCCCTGAATCGGCGGGAAATAATATTTTTGGTGCTGGCTGAGGATTTATTGCTTAAGCTTCCTTTGACAGGTAAACTAAAGGATATAGAGTAGCAAGAGGAGTGGAATAATGAATAAAACCAAGTCTAAGATAGAAAGAAAAATAATGATTATAAAAAGAGGTGTATGGATGATGGCTTTCCTAGTGGCTTTATCAGGGTGCCAGATTCAAACAAAGCCTTCGACTAGTCCCGAAGGTAGTTCTTCAACATCAGTTAGCGATGCCAAGGAACTGACTGATGCCAGTAGCCTGACGAACTCATTAGGACAAGGGCAGTCAACTCCAAGCACGGTTAGTGAATCCACAAAAACTCCGGAGACTTCTCAACCTGTGGTTAGTACAACGACAGGAAGTTCGGCCTTGGTAAAGTATAAGGACTCACGAGAATCCTTGCAAAGTGAAAAAATGACTCATTTGTGGTCGGTAGAAAGCAACTTTCCTCTAAAAACGGGACAGATTATTCATGAATCTAACTTTGATGTAGATGGGAATTTAACGACTGGATGGGGTCAGGTGGAGGAAACGGAAGGGGTCGAGTCCTTAAAAACAACTTGGTATCAAACAAAGGCAGAATTGGTGATAGAAGAAGCCGGAGGTTTTCAGCGATATCCATTGGATCAAGTTCAAAATGAAAATAAATATGATTTTAATCGCCTCCTTGAAAAAGTTCTGACGGATTATTCAGTGAGTAAAGAAAACAAAGAGTTTTTTGTCAAGTTGACTACACAAGATGAAAACTTGATTCAAGAATTAATGGAATATTTAGGCTATCGGAAAGCCGAACAAGATGCCTATCAAGGGAATTTATATCTTGAAGCCAGGCTAGATGAGGTTAGCGGGAATCTATTGACTATAAATTATGTGTTTAAACAGCGAATTGCTGGATATACAGATAATGGCTCGATTTCCTTTAAAGACTGGAATATTCCCGTTTCTGTTGTGATACCAGAAGAGGCTCGAGAAGCAGGTGAACCTTAAACCTTCTGGGATTAAAGAGCTAAGAATTGTTCTTCTTAAAAATTAAACAAATTGTCCAACCTAAATTATGTAACTTAAATTATCTACACTAAATTTTCTAATCTAAGTTATTGAAATTATTAGGTGAAAATAAAAATGAAAATAAAAACAACTGATTTTCAAAACTCAATTGAGTCATAAAATCAGTTGTTTTTTATCTTTGTAATTTAGTTGAAATATAAAACCGTGAGACCATAAACAGCGAAGATCTTTAGAAGTTAATGATGCTTATCTAGCTCATTCTAAGCCGATTAATGAATATCTACCTACAATGAGGCCTCTTTATTCCTGTTCGCTGTCGGTGATTTCAGCGTCAACTACCTTTTTATTAAGTAATGATTCGATGGAAGAGGTGTCATCGACTTCTTCTTCAGGACCATTGTACGAACCTTGTTTTTCAACTGCTTCAACTGGTGGAGGTGTATCATCTCCTGTAACAGATCGTAGTAAACTCTGCTTTAAGGTTTCTTCAATCTTTAAAAGTTCTTGTTCAGCAGCTAAGCGTCTAGTTTGACCCTCTCGTTGAATTTTGATGGTTTCATCAAGGGTGGTGATGAGATCATCATTGACCTTTTTCAGGGTTTCTAATTCCACGATGCCTCGTTCAGATTCTTTAGCGACTTCTATGGTATTGGTTTTCAACATTTCAGAATTTTTCCTCAATAAATCATTGGTTGTATCGGTGACGCTACGCTGCATTTCCAGTCCTGCTTTTTGCTTGGATAAGGAAAGGGCAATCACGACTTGAGATTTCCAAAGCGGAATGGTATTTAGAATTGCTGTTTGAATTTTATCCACCAACTGCTTGTCATTATTTTGGATCAGTTTGATTTGCGGAGCCGTTTGTATGGCAAGGGTTTTTGAAAGTTTTAAATCATGAACTTTTTTATCAAAACGATTCACGGTGTTTTCAAAGTCATTCACAAGCTGACTGGCCATGGGATCGTTAGACTCTATAGCTTCCTGGCGAAGCTTTGGAAGTGTAGTTGTCCGAAGTTCTTGGAGTTTTTCTTCTCCAGCAAAGATATAAAGTTGTAGATGATTAAAGTAATCCACATTTTTTTTATACAGATTATCAAGAACACCAATATCTTTTAAAAGTCCCATTCGGGCTTTATCGAGCTCCGATTCAATTTTATCAATTTGAGTTTCTAAGGTTTGAAAGCGAGCCAAGTACTTCTCAGTGGAATTGGTTAATTTATTTAAAAAAGGGATTTTTTTAAGGAAGCTATCGTCATCAACTGAATCGGTGTCGGCATCTTGAACCTTTTTCATAAGGTCGGTCATCACTTCACCAACGTGTCCAGCATCCTTACTTTTGATTTGAGAAAGAATGGTCTCTGAGAACTGAGCAATATTTTTTTGGGCACCGACACCATATTGTTCTGTCATTTGGGAGTCCATCAAATCGATGGTGTTTTTAATTTCATCAATCTTTTTTCGTTCCTCAGGAGTAACTCGTTCAATTTCTTGAGTAAGCTTAGCAATCTCTTGCTGTTTTTCTTCTTGAACACTTTGTTCCTTCGCGCTACTTTTAGCTAAATTCTTTAGAGTGATTTCTTCTGGCATAGTAACAGATCCTCCTATAATTGAGTTGAGTTTTTGTATTTGAGAGATGGTTTAAAGTGAATCACCATATGGATTTTAAACTGGATCTTTGGGATGAGTTTTTTGCAACAAATCAATATCAGCTTCGATATCTACGAGCTCATTGGTTGCCAATTGGATATATTGCTTTTTGAAAGCATCTTGCAAAGTTAATAGGGCACTTGATGTTTTGAGTTCAATGTTATCAACCGCTTCAGCCTGAATCCCAGTAATTTCAAATTCATAATACTTGCCTAAAATATCCTTTGCTGTATCAAGATAGTAGCCGAAAAAACGACGCGCTTTTGTAATTTTATGAGGATTACGAGACAAGTAGTTCATAATCTTTTCACCTAGATGATAGAGAGCCATAGCGTTATCAGCAACCTCTTTTGACTTTACGTGCTTGGCGACAAAGAGCACTTGATCCATATCTGCTTCTGCTTGTTTCATCAGCCCTGCTAGCTCCTCTTCCATTACACCAGAGGGAAGATTGAGTTGAGGATAGGCTTTATCCTTAGCTCGTTTGGAAATGAAAGCGATGAACAAGGTGGTAAAAGTTAATAAGAGAGTACTATAGATATCGATGCGGATCATTAGAAAGCTAAATACAAAAACGAGAACAGGCGGGATGACTATTGTTAGTAATGATTTAATTGATCGGTTCATAGCTCATTCCTTTGCTAGAGTTATTTTAATGGGTTGATTTTTCCAAGTTCGATAAATAAGTGTTCTTGTTTCTAGAGCCACTCGACGAAAGCGTGAGATTCATTTTGGGTTAACAGAGTATTGGTTTAAAGTGTTCTACTTGCGACTAAAGAAAAGTTACTTCTATCATAAATTTTATCATAAAATGATGAACAAATATTGAAAGGCAGATGAAAAAGAAAAATAAGCTGATGGATTTAAAAATGAAGATTAAAAAACGATTAAACAGAACGCTTGTTCGGACTAACTTTTAACTTAAGCTAAGCAGAAGTCGCCCATCCTCTA
>LSQX01218519.1_pt2 | contig 11893 bp, 11 predicted proteins | sample 654561 | NCBI WGS metagenome assembly LSQX01 (sample SAMN04489861, study PRJNA283612) | anaerobic digester metagenome | isolation source: 4 biogas reactors fed with cattle manure at either 37C or 55C with and... | place: Denmark: Kongens Lyngby | collected 2014 | reverse complement strand
ACGCCGATCGGCCGGATGATCGACTGCTGGAATCGGCAGCGATGGCTTTGCGAAAGGGCCGGTTGGTCGCCTTTCCGACCGAAACGGTTTACGGTCTGGGAGCCAACGCATTGGATCCGGCTGCCGTAGCGGCGATTTTCCAAGCCAAAGGTCGCCCGGGAGACAATCCCTTGATTGTCCATGTCACAAGCATTGAAGCTGTTTACGCACTGGTCGATGCCATGCCACCGATTGCTATCCAATTGTTCGCGGCTTTTTCTCCCGGACCGCTGACGCTGGTGTTGTCCAGATCTGCGCTGATACCGGATTTGGTAACCGCCGGATTGGATACGGTGGCTATTCGTCTGCCGGCTCATCCGGTTGCCCGTCGTCTTATTGATCTGGCCGGCGTTCCGATTGCGGCTCCTTCGGCCAACCGATCCGGTCGTCCCAGCCCAACTCGCGCTTGGCATGTGGCGGCGGATCTTGAAGGGAGAATCTCTTACATCATTGATGGAGGGGATTGTCCTTTTGGCCTTGAGTCAACCGTTGTCGATGTGACCGGAAACATTCCGGTTGTTCTTCGGCCGGGATCTGTCACAAACCAAGAAATTCTTGAGGTTACAGGCGTTTTAACCGTTGGAAGACAGGAAATCGCGGAATCTTCACTTGTCACACCTCGATCTCCCGGGATGAAATATCGCCACTATGCTCCCCGAGCCAAGGTGTTGGTTGCCGAAGGCCCCGATCCTGTGGCTAGGGCGAAATTTGCCGGATCAATGACGGCTAACCTGCATTTGCTCCCCTCCGAAATTGGTTATTTTGGTTGTCGGCGATTTATTAATCTGCTTCCGGCCCAGCAAAAAGTTGCTTATGGCGATGAACCGGAACCCGAACTTGCGGGACGGTTGTTGTTCGACGCCTTGCGGCGTTTGGATCGCTCCGGTGTAAAAGTGATTATAGCCGAGGGTTTGCCGGAGCACGGCGTCGGCATAGCCTACATGAATCGATTACGCAAGGCCGCCGGTGCTTGGCTGGTAAAAGGAGAAGAGGATGACGACCAGTAGAAGAATATTGTTTGTCTGCACGGGGAATACCTGTCGCAGTCCCATGGCGGCGGCGTTGTTCAATGCCATGAAAACCGACAATCAATGGCAAGCCGAATCTGCCGGACTTGCGGCTTTTGACGGGGAGGGGCCCTCCGATACCGCTGTTGCCGTCATGCACGATGTTTATGCCGTCGATATTAGCCACCATTGCTCGCGTCTGATTGATTGCCGGATGATGAATCAGGTTGATTGGGTATTGACCATGTCGCCGGCCCAGCGTGATTATCTTCGCCGGCTTTGTCCTGACTTTGAGGACCGGATTATGACTTTGGGAGATCTGGCCGAAGAGCCGGAAACCGCAGTTGCCGATCCTTACGGTCGCGATTACGAAGCCTATCGTTCCACGGCCGGCCAACTGGCTGCTTTGATCGAAAAAATAATTGCCAAAATGGTCTAAATTACGTCTATATGCGAAAGACTTGCCCGCCGAAGCGACATATAATGTGTGTAACGAGAAACATGATTGATGTCGATCCGTCCGGTTATTCCGCGGAGGAGTCATTTGGTGCCGGACGATAGAAAGGGGGGGAAGTTTTATTGGTTATTTGTAAAGGCGAAATGACCATTGGTTAGTTGCAACAGCCGAAGTGGCAGCCTTGACGGAAAATACCGGTCGTGCTATAGTTTTTTCTGCTGTGTATGATACGGCCTGCATTCTGCGGAAATCCTCGCTCTGTCGCAATGACAGGGCCGTTCAGTTCAGGAGGAGGTGAAAAAGTGGCAAGAAAATACGAGTTAGTTTACATTCTGAACCCGGCTCTCGGTGAAGAAGCGGTCGATGCGATTGTTGAAAGAATCCAGGCTCTGATTGAGTCGTCTGCAACAATTGATCAGGTTGATGTTTGGGGACGCCGTCGGCTCGCGTATGAAATCGACTACCAAAAAGAGGGCTTTTATGTCCTGGTTAATTTCAGTGCGGAGGGGGAGTTTCCCAAAGAACTCGAGCGTGTTCTCAGAATAACCGAGGGTGTTTTGAGATACATGATCATCCGCACTGACGACTGACAGTCAGAAAGGCAAGTGAAAGTATGAATAAGGCTATCTTGATGGGGCGCCTGACCCGTGACCCCGAATTGCGGACAACTGTAAGCAACATTCCGGTATGCTCCTTCACCGTGGCGGTTGATCGTCGTTTTAAAAGCGCCAGCGGTGAACGACAGGCTGATTTTATTTCGGTTGTGGCTTGGCGACAGCAAGCTGAACTTGTTGCCCAATATTTCAACAAAGGCTCGCGTATCCTTGTTGTCGGTTCAATTCAGACCCGCAACTGGGATGATTCGGAGGGCAAACGTCACTACGCAACCGAAGTTGTCGCGGATGAAATCTATTTTGTTGACACCAAAAAGAGTGAGAGCGGCTATGGTAATCAGCCGGCTTCACAGTTGCCGGAAAAAAATACCGCAAGCGACGGATTTTTCCCCGGGCCGGATGACGATACCGCCCTGCCTTTTGACATTTAATGGCTGTTAAACGGCCTGTTACTTTAACTGAAAGGAGAGATCTGCTATGGCTGAAATAAAACGCGGCGGTCGCGACTTTGGCAATCGAGACGGTCGACCCATGCGTCCGCGGAGAGGTCGACGCAAAATATGTAACTTCTGCGCCGACAAAATCGAGCATATTGATTACAAGGATACCGGCAAGCTTCGCAAGTTTGTTTCTGAGCGGGGGAAAATCCTGCCCAAGCGTATGTCGGGAAACTGTGCTCGCCACCAGCGTGAGTTGACCATTGCCATCAAACGGGCACGCCATGTTGCCTTGCTGCCCTTTTCCGGCGAATAAGAAGCCGAAACAAGACTCGGGTGGATTCTGAAATCGCGACAGGAGGATCAATCTTCCGGTCGCGGTTTTTTATCTGAGCCATTCGGCTGGGTTTGTGCTAAAATGAAATCCCAAGAGAAGTGTTGACGAGCAGGAGGCCTGACCATGAAAGTTATTTTACTGAAGGATGTTAAAGATCTTGGTAAAGCGGATGATATTGTCAATGTGAGTGACGGGTATGCCCGTAATTATCTTTTCAGACAAAAGCTGGCGCTTGAGGCAACCCCGGCCAATCTTAATTCAGTCAAAATACGCAAAAATGCCGAGCGTGCCCGACAGGCCCGAGAGCTGGAAGAAGCCCGGCAAGTCGCGGCTGAAATCAACGATCAGGTCATTACGCTACCGATTAAATGCGGCGAAGGCGGCCGCCTTTACGGTGCCGTCACCGCAATGGACGTGGCCGATGCTTTGGCCGTGGCCGGCTATCGTGTTGACAAACGAGGCATTCAGATTCCGCAAGCCATCAAGGCATTAGGTGAATATGAGGTTGATGTGCGCCTGCATACCGAGGTAACGGCCAAAATCAAACTCAACATTATTGCTCGATAGAGGGAGGTGCACCCGTGTCCATGCAATCTGCCGCTCCGGCTCCACGTTTGACCGGGCGAATTCCGCCCCACAATCAACAGGCCGAACAATCGGTTCTGGGCTGTGCCATGGCCGGACAGCGACCGCTTGCCGAAATCACCGCCATCCTCAAGACCGATGATTTCTACCGACCGGATCACCAGCTGATTTATGAGACCATCTGTGATTTATACATGGGCAGTAAACCGGTTGACATCATCACGGTTTCGGATGCTCTTGAGAGCAAAGGCTTATTGGAAAAAAGCGGCGGACTGGCATATATCAGCTCGCTGCCGGATTTGGTACCGGTGGTTTCCAATGCGGCCCATTATGCCGATCTGGTTCGTCAGAAATCTATTTTACGCCGTTTGATTGATGCGATGGATGAGGTTACCGGCCTTTGCTACGGCGATGCGGAGAATGCCGATATTCTGCTGGACATTGCCGCACGCCGCATCTATGACATTCGAGAAAACCGTGACGCGACCGGTTTTGAAAGCCTCAAAGATATCATGGGCCGAGCCGTCAACGATCTGGCCGCCTTGGCAAATGGGAAGCAACGGGAAAAAACGGTTCTAACCGGTTTTTACAGTTTGGATAAAATGCTCGGCGGATTACGATCGGGCGGATTGATCATTATTGCTGCGCGACCGGGCATGGGGAAATCGGCTTTGGCACTGAACATCGTCCAAAAGGCCGCCACTCTTTATGAAGTTCCGGCGGCGGTTTTTAGCTTGGAGATGTCCAAGGAGGAGGTCGGCAACCGGATGCTCAGCACGCAGTCCCTTGTCAACAATCAGGCTTTGCAAACCGGCGAGCTACAGGCTGACGATTGGGACAAAATCGCCCGGGCGCTGCCCCCGCTTTACGCTGCTCCCATTTATGTCGATGACCGTTCGGGAACGTCGGTCATGGAAATGCTGTCCAAATGCCGCCAGTTGAAACTGGAAAACCGGTTGGGCCTAGTCATCATCGATTACCTGCAATTGATGGATGGTGGCAGCAGGCGTTTGGAAAGCCGTCAGCAGGAAATTTCGGAAATTTCCCGTTCTCTTAAAATCATGGCCAAAGACTTGGGGGTTCCAATTATTGCCCTGTCACAGCTCAGCCGTGCCTGTGAGCAACGGACCGACAAAAGGCCTCTGTTGTCCGACCTGCGTGATTCCGGTGCGATTGAGCAGGACGCCGATGTTGTTCTTTTCTTGTACCGTCAACAGTATTACGATACAGACCATGTTCCGACCGAAACCGAGGATGCCGAAATTATTATTGCCAAAAACCGTCAAGGCAGAACCGGTAGCATCCATCTGGGCTGGTGGCCCAAGTACACCATGTTTTTTGAAAAGGATGACGGACGGATTCCCTCTGAACCGCCACCATTTTGATGTTTGTCTCATGAATGAATTTTTGCCCGATGTAACCGGCTTTATCCAAGAAAAAGAACTGCTCCCTCGGGGTTGCCCGGTTGTCGTTGGTGTGTCCGGCGGGGCAGATTCGTTGGCTTTACTGTTGATTCTGAACGGTCTGCGCCAAGCACATGATCTTGTGCTTCAGGTTGCCCACCTCAATCATGGCCTTCGCGGAGCCGAGGCCGACGAGGATGAGGCTTTTGTCCGAGGCTGGAGCCGGAAACTGGGTATAGTCTGCGTTGTGCGACGGATCGATATACGCGCAAAAGCCCGCGAGGAGCGCAAAGGCATCGAAGAGACCGGGCGAGCCGCCCGTCAGGCTTTCTTTTCCGAGCTGGCTCTTGCCTTGGACAAGCAGTTGGCCGGTACCGGTCGGCCGCCGGCACGAATCGCCTTGGGACACCATTTGAACGATCAAGCGGAAACCATCATGATGAATCTTGGTCGAGGGAGTGGGCTGGACGGTCTCGTCGGCATTCGTCCGCAAAACGACCGTCTGATCCGGCCGCTGTTAAATCAACCTCGGGCAGCCATTGAGGCGTGGCTCATGGAACAAGAAATAACTTGGCGTTTGGACCGGAGCAATCTGGAGCCGGATACCTTGCGAAACCGGTTGCGACAACAGGTTCTGCCGGCTTGGCAAGAGGCTCTTGACTATAACCCTGCGCCACTTTTGGCTCGTTTGGCCGCAAATCTGGAAGAAGATCGGAATTATCTTGAGACGCTGACCTTACAAGCCGCTGCCGATTGCCTAGTGGATCAACGCTTGGCTATATCGGTCTGGAAAACCTTCCCGCCGGCGCTGCAAAATCGCCTGCTGCGATTGTTTTGGCAACAAGCCAGCGGCAGCAAACAGGATCTGGGCTTTGTCCATATTCGTTTGTTGCGCGATTGGCTTCCTTCGGCCGAATCCGGCCAACGTTTGTCTTTGCCCGGGAATCGGCAGGCGATCCTGATCGATGGATATCTTCAATTTATGGGTACCCAATCCAGTGCCGATTGTTTTCAACAAGGTGCCATCTTGTCTCGCCCCTTGAAGATCAACCTGCCCGGCCTGACCCCGATTTATCCGTTCAATCAGAAAATTGCGGCTTATTTAATTGAGAATGACCATGATATCGTTTATAATGACTCAACGGAATATTTTCTGCTGGATCGAATCCGGGGCAGTGTCGTCCGACACCGGCAACCCGGTGACCGGATCCGTCCGGCCGGTCGTACCGGCGGGAAGTCGCTGAAAAAATTTCTTAACGAGCAGCAGGTTCCACGTCACGAGCGGAACCGATTGTTGCTGGTTGCCAAGGGTCGAGATATTGTCTGGTTGCCCGGGCTGGCCGTCGGTGCCGACTTTGTTGCCCGGTCCGGGGGGCCCGTCGGTCATCGGATTGCATTGGAAATTTCTCCTCTGGCGGCGACCGATATGTAACCTTTGTTCCGGCCCTTTGGCATTGGTTTTGTTAGACTGTTACTTGATTTATCTTAAGGAGGCAACTCACAAGAATGGCCAAATACATCAAAGATGTCCTGATCAGGCGCGAGCAGATCGAAGAAATGTGCCGGCGTCTGGGGAAACAGATTTCCCAGGACTACGCTGGACGCGAAGTTGTTTTGATTGGGGTCCTTAAAGGAGCCTATGTTTTTCTGGCCGATTTAGCCAGACAATTGACCATTCCCGTCTGCATTGATTTCATGTCTGTTTCCAGTTACGGTGGGGGCACACGCACCTCCGGCATCGTGCGCATCATTAAAGACTTGGATATGGACATATCCGGTCGGCATGTGATTGTTGTAGAAGATATCGTTGACTCCGGTTTGACTTTGAACCATCTTCGCGATTTGCTCGGAACGCGAAATCCGGCCAGCATCGCTTTTTGCACGGCATTTGACAAGCCGGACAGGCGCAGGGTGGATATCCGGATCGATTATGTCGGCATCGTGATTCCCGATGAATTTATTGTTGGCTATGGCTTGGATTTTGATGGCAGATATCGCAACCTTCCGGATGTTGCAATCCTTGGAGATGACGGTCAAGGAGGGTCACAATGAAGAAAAAGAAATTGCCGGGGGGTCTTTCATTTTACATCATTCTGCTGGCTGTTATTATTTTCATGTCATTTTTCATGTCCAGATTGACGCGCCCGGCAGAAGCGTCACTGTCGGAGATTCTTTCCCGGATCAACAGCGGCAATGTCAGCCAGGTCAAAGTAACCGGCTACGTTGTTGAGATTGTCGAGCGCCAGTCCGGCAATGTTCCGTCCAGAACTTTCAGCAAGGCCATTTCCCCCACTTGGATGCCGCGCCTGCAGGAGATTCTGGAGCAGGCTGTGGCCGATGGAAAAATTGACGCCTACGATTATAACGAGCCGACGGATATATCATCTTGGTTGAACATTGTTGTTATTCTGCTGATGTTGGGCGCCATGGGAGCGTTCATCTGGTTTACCTACAGCCGGCAGGCCGGCGATGGCAGGAATGCTATGAGCTTCGGTCGCAGCCGGGCCAAACTCAATGACCCGACCAAAAACAAAGTGTCTTTTCAAGATGTGGCCGGGGCCGATGAGGAAAAAGAAGAATTGCAAGAGGTTGTCGACTTCTTGAAAAACCCAAAGAAATATGCCGATCTGGGCGCCAAGATTCCGCGCGGCATCTTGCTTGTGGGTTTGCCGGGAACAGGTAAAACATTGCTGGCCAAAGCTGTCGCCGGCGAAGCCGGAGTGCCGTTCTTTTCGATCAGCGGTTCTGATTTTGTCGAGATGTTTGTCGGTGTTGGCGCGTCGCGTGTCCGCGACCTGTTTGAAACCGCGAAAAAGAACTCGCCGTGCATCATTTTTATCGATGAAATTGATGCTGTCGGCCGTCATCGCGGTGCCGGCCTTGGCGGTGGCCATGATGAGCGGGAGCAGACCCTGAACCAGCTGTTGGTTGAAATGGATGGTTTCGGACCCAATGAAGGCGTGATCATTATGGCGGCGACCAACCGTCCTGACATCCTTGATCCGGCCTTGCTGCGTCCGGGCCGCTTTGACCGCCGGATCACGGTTATGCGACCGGATATTAAAGGGCGTGAGGAAATTCTTAAGGTTCATGCCCGCAACAAACCGCTGGATGCTTCTGTTGACCTCCGGGATATCGCGAAAATTACCCCGGGCTTTACCGGTGCCGACCTGGCCAATCTTCTCAACGAGGCGGCTTTGCTGGCGGCCCGTAAAGGTCAGCAGGTGATCGTATACGAAGATATTTCCGAGGCAGTATTCAAAATCATGATCGGACCGGAAAAGAAAAGTCGGATCATCAGCGAAAAAGAACGTCGTTTGACCGCCTACCACGAGTCCGGCCATGCCATTGTTTTGCGCACGGTTTCAGAAACCGACAAGGTTGAGCGTGTCTCGATCATTCCGGCGGGAACAGCCGGCGGCTATACCGCTCATAAACCCCATGAAGATCGCTATTATGCCACCCAGCGCCAATTGATGGCCGAAGTCATGGTTGCGCTGGGCGGACGTGCCGCCGAAGAATTGGTTTTTGGCGAAATCAGCACGGGCGCGGCTTCTGACCTTCAGGCCTGCAATGCCATTGCTCGCGATATGATAACCAAGTATGGCATGAGCGATCGGCTGGGCAATTTGGTCTTTGGCAGCGAGAGCGAGATTTTTCTGGGCAAGGACTACGGGCATGTCCAAAACTACAGTGAGAAATTGGCCGGAATCATTGACGAAGAAGTCAAGCGGATTATTGACGAGGCTTATGGTGAGGTTCTGAGCATTCTGCGCGGCAAGATGGAGCTGCTCAACCGTTTGGCCGAGACTTTGCTGGAAAAAGAAAAAATCGAAGGTTCCGAATTCGAAAGCATTTATACCGATTTTGAGACCGAAAAGCCTGCGGTGGATTTGACGCAGACCGAAGATTCACCCACGGAGCCGAATGATCCTTCGCCGGAGCCGGCCGCCGAACCGTGTCTCCCTGAGCAAGCGGTGGATCCTGACTGAAAATCATGCTGTTTGAAAAGCCATATCAGAGACCGAAATGATTGCTTCGCCCGGTCAGATGATCGGCGAATTCGCGTATTTGTTCAGGACCCAGAACCAGCAGCAGGTCGCCGGGCGTGATTAATTGATCAAGTCTTTTCTGAATAGCCGCCAATGATGGCTCAAACTCCGCGTTGCCGCCAAGTTCGTTAATTCGATCGGCCAGCATTCGCGAGCTGACATCGCCGTTATTGGTTTCACGATCACTGAAAATTTCAGCTAAAATAACATGCGCGCAGTCCTTGAATGTTCGGGCAAAATTCTCCAACAGAACCTTTGTCCGGCTATAAGTCAGCGGTTGAAAGACCACCCATGTGCGGGGATGGGGCATATTGCCGGCAGCCGAAAGCGTTGCTCTGGCTGCGGAAGGGTGATGGGCATAGTCGGCAATCACCTGTGCCCCACGGTAGTATCCGACAAAAGTAAAACGGCCTTCTGCGCCTTGAAAAGTACGCAGGGCAGATTCTGCGGCCTCGGGAGTGCCTCCGTTTAAGGCTGCGCAGGCAATAGCTGCCATCGCATTATCGACATTATGTCGACCGGGAACCTGAAGCTTCAGGCGGCAATAGAGCCGCTGATCGTGCCAGACCTCGAATCCCGGCAGACCATCCTTGAAAACAAGATTTTTAACCTGAAAATCCGGTGGGCGGCCATCCATTTCATCAGTATCGAAACCGAAGGCAACCACTCGGGGCATAGGGCGACCGGCTTTCCGGCGCTTGTCCTTTAAAGCCGCAAGCATACGGCCGACCTGAGGCTCGAAGGCTGGGATGACCAGATTGCCGTTGTCCGGCAACTGATCGGCAAACAAGCAAAACGTATCAATAACTGCCGACAAATCGTCGAAACAATCCACGTGATCATATTCAATATTGAGAATGGCGGCTGTCGTCGAATGAAATTTCAGAAAGCTGTTCATATATTCACAGGCTTCGGAAACCATAACCTCGCCGGGTTTGCCGACCCGAACCGTGCTGTGAAACTGGATCAGTTCGGCGCCCAGATGAACGGTCGGATCAATGCCGGCGGCCATCAAGATCAGTGAACACATGGCGGTTGTGGTTGTTTTGCCGTGTGTGCCCGCGATATTGACGACCCGGCTAAACTGACGGTTGAGCCAACCAAGAAAAGTCGCCCGATCGATGACCCGAATCCCTTTGGTTCGTGCGCGGATTAGTTCAGGGTTGTCATCATGCACCGCAGCTGTATGAACAACCAAATCCGGTTGAAATCGATCGATCCATTCGGCACTGTGACCGGAGAAAATCGGAACACCCAAGCGAACAAGATATTCCGTCCGATCTGAAAGAACCCGATCTGAACCGGCAACCTGATAACCACTGCTGGCGGCCAGTTCGGCCAGACCACTCATGCTGATGCCGCCGATTCCGACGAAAAAGATGCGGGTGTACTCCCGCAATTCTTGCATATCCGATTGAGGGGCTGTTTGGGCCATGAAAACAGGCACCTACCTTTCCGAATCATTCTACCATAAATCAATCTCTAGGCAACCCTTGTGCCGTTCACAATAAAATGAATCTTTAATGAATATTTTGTGATATAATAAATTTGTTAAAAATAAGCACAATGACTCTCCTACATCGGCAAATTATCGTCAAATTGTTGACAAAGCGGAGGATAGCACAATGGAAATTACCAGTATCACCATTCGAAAAATGGGAAGCGAAGGAAAGATGAAAGCCATTGTCTCGGTTACTTTCGATGATTCTTTCGTTGTGCATGACATCAAAGTTATTGAGGGCACCAATGGCTATTTTATTGCGATGCCCAGTCGTAAAACCTTGGATGGCGAGTTCAAGGACATTGTTCACCCGATTAATTCTGCTTTTCGAGAAAAACTGTCCACCGAAGTTCTGGCGAAATATAAAGAAGCGCTGGAAAGTGCCGAGGGCACAGAGCCCGTTGTTCAGCCCGGGTGACCTGATACATGACTTAACTCAAAACAGATCTTAGGACGACAAAAGGGATCTTGTCGGCGGTTTTGCGCGAGAGATCCTTTTCTCTATGTTATAATTGCTTTCGAATTCATCGGTAGGAGGCGAACCAAATGGAAACACCGGCATATATTCTGGCTCTTGACCAAGGAACAACCAGTTGCCGGGCTCTTTTGTTTGACCAAGCTGGACAGGTGGTGAGCAAAGCCCAGCAGGCCATCGCGCTTACTTTTCCTCAGCCCGGTTGGGTGGAGCAGGATCCTGAGGAAATATTAAAATGCCAGATCGACGTTCTTCGAGATGCCGTGGCCAAGGCGCCGCAGCCGAAGAAAATTGCCGCCGTGGGTATCACCAACCAACGTGAAACCATTGTTCTCTGGGATCGTTTGACCGGCCGACCGGTTTATCCGGCCATTGTCTGGCAATGTCGGCGAACGGCTTCGATCTGTGAGAAAATCATCCAATGTGGTCTGGAAAAACTCATCGCCGACAAGACCGGCCTTGTTGTTGATGCTTACTTTTCCGCCACCAAACTGATGTGGCTTTTGGCCGAAATCCCCGGAGTTCGCGAACGCGCCGAACGAGGCGAGCTGATGGCCGGCACGATCGATACTTGGTTGATTTGGCACCTGTCCGGTCGCCAACGTCACGTTACCGATGTCAGCAATGCTTCTCGAACCATGTTCTTCAATATCCGGACCGGCACGTGGGATGATGAGCTTTTACGCGCTTTTGGCATTCCGGTCGCCATTTTGCCTGAAATCCTGCCCTCATCGGGGGTTGCCGCATATCTAGATCCGGAAATACTTCCCGGTTATGTGCCGATCTGCGGCATCGCCGGCGACCAGCAGGCGGCACTTTTTGGACAGGCCTGCTTGGAGCCGGGCATGACCAAAAACACTTACGGAACCGGATGCTTCATTCTAATGTATACCGGTCAGAAAAAAGTGGTTTCGCACAATGGTTTGCTGACAACGGTCGCCTGGGATCTGGGACACGGATTGACGTATGCCTTGGAAGGCAGTGTT
>LSQX01142676.1_pt1 | contig 11893 bp, 8 predicted proteins | sample 654561 | NCBI WGS metagenome assembly LSQX01 (sample SAMN04489861, study PRJNA283612) | anaerobic digester metagenome | isolation source: 4 biogas reactors fed with cattle manure at either 37C or 55C with and... | place: Denmark: Kongens Lyngby | collected 2014 | reverse complement strand
TTTCTACGGAGCTAGGGACACTTTCCTTCATAATTCACTTAAAACAGAGGGGGTATCATTTTTAAAGTAATATTAGCATTATCTGAAATTGGATATGCAGCTCCGTTAAAACGTCAATGAATTAACAAGAAGCAATATCCTGATGATATGGATTACATAAAACAAAGTTCAAAGTCTGAACTTATAGCAGAATGGGCGGGAGAAATCGCAAGCCGAATAGAATGCCTGTTTGTTTTCAACTGAATACGGTTGATTCATTAAAGGTAAAAACAACGGTATTTTTTGATGAGAACACCGTTGTTATATCTTTATATCTATGCAAAGAACACTATTGGTCAACCATCATATTGAAGAAAGACGGGTAAACAGACCGAACAGTATCATAGCTTAAAAATATAAGCCCCATTAATAGCTGAGAAGATATATTTATCTGAGAAATCAGGTGAATTATGTTATAATATTACGAATTATCTATATTTATAGGATGGTGTTTGAAAAGCATTATTGGTATTTAAATCGTTTGGAGGGAAAAATGAATCAGGAAAAGAAAAAAACCCACAAACTCAAAACCATTGGCTGGGCGTTCAAACTGGCGTGGGGATTCGACAAGTGGACGATGCTGCTATGGATTGGCGTATGCTGCACCTTGGCGGTGTTACCGGCAGTGGCTCTGTATTTCAACAAGCAGACATTGAGCGTGCTCAGTGGATTTTTGAGCGGCGGGACGTATACATATGCGGATGTTGTCGGGCCCATTGTCGGACTTGGCATACTGATGATAGCCATCGGGCTGTCAGCAAGGGTCAATTCTCAATTTGTGCGCATGATGACATATGATTCGTATTTCGCCGGGATGTATGAATACATAATGGACCATGTACAGAACATTGAAATGGTTGACCTTCTGCGTAAAGACGTAAACGATATGTGGATGTCGGCGATACTTGAAGGTAATTCACTTTGGGCCTTCATAGAGGGTATTTGTTTCATTCTGTCAAAGTTAATCGGTATTACTGCACTGCTTGTTGCGGCCTTTACAATGTCTAAGCTTATTTTTGCGATATCGGCGGCTTATGTCATTGTGATATTCTTCATAAGCCTTTCCTTTGCCAAGAGCACGAGGTATAACCAGACAGAGTTTTTTTACGACGAGAGGCAGATTGAATACTACGAAAAGATGTCGGACAACAAGGGCATGGCGAAGGAGACGCGCATATTTGAGAATACGGAAGAGGTTATCCGGCAATGGAGGAAGCCCTATCTTCGCATACAAAAGCGCGACCTGAAGCGTCAGAAATCGGCGGAGCTGCGTGACCTAATCAGTGGCGCGGGTTTCTATGTTTTCTTGATTGTGACCGTCGGCCTGAGTATCAGCGGAGTGGCAAACGGCACTATGACGCCGGATGTGTTTCTTGTGCTCTTCACGCTATGCCTGAACCTGTATAACACGATTTCAGGTACGGCGAGGTATATTGTCAGGTTCGACTTCGGGCTCATTTCGCTGGACAAGCAGCGCAGGTTCTTCGAACTCATCAAGCCCGACGGCGAAAGCGGGGTCGCAGAGACTCCCGCGGATGAAGACACGGTGTTCGAGGTAGAGAACCTATCGTTCTCATATGAGAGTAAACCCGCTATCAGGGGCATAAGTTTCAAGGTCAACAAAGGCGAGGTTGTCGCCCTTGTTGGAAAGAACGGCAGCGGAAAGTCGACTCTTGTCAAGCTGCTGCTTAATATGTATAAGCCCTCCGAAGGCACTGTAAAGGTGTTTGGAAGGCCGTACAGCGAATATAAGCGTGACTATATAAGAAAGAAAATAAGCGTATTTTTTCAAAACTTCTACATCTTTCATTCGACACTTCGCGAAAACGTCGGTATCGGCGCACTGGAGGATATGGATAATGAGCAGAAAATCCAGGAGGCGATTAAAAAGGGGGGAGCTGAAAAAGTTGTATCCAACGTGCCTAATGGCTTAGATACGCTGCTCGGAAAGTTCCAGGATCCCAGCGGTACGGAGCTATCCGGCGGCGAAAAGCAGCGGGTGGCTTCATCGCGTACACATATGTCTAACCGGGATGTACTCATCTTTGATGAGCCGGCTTCGATGCTCGACCCAATCGCTGAGATGGAGCAATTCAACAACATACGAAAAATGCTTGACGGGCGCACAGCAGTTTTAATCAGCCACCGTGTCGGCTTCGCGAGAATGGCGGACAAAATTATCATGCTAGACGATGGCGTGATTGCCGAAACCGGTACGCACAAGGAATTAATGGACTTGAACGGGCAATATGCCCATTTCTTTAACGAACAGGCGCAGTGGTACGCTGTGAAGGGAGGGAAAGCGCAGTGAAAAAAGAGAGACTGACACTTTCACAGAGTATAAAAACTTTCGGCAAGGCTCTTAAAGTAAGTGTGAAAGCTCGTGGACCGTTATCAATCATCGTCAGCCTGATAGGCTTCGTGATGGCATTTCTACCTATGCTCATAGCCCTCGCCGTACAGCGGTTTTCAAATGAAGTACAGGCGCTCTACGGCAGCAATGGTGCTGCAGCGAACGTAATCGGTGTCTTTATGCTCCTGTCTGCGATGTACATATTGCAGCTTCTGTGGAACTCTCTTAGAAGCTACTTTGAAACACGTGATGCGGTTAAAATAAAGCAATTTATGAAAGAACGCATTTTACGCTGTGCATGCGATGTTAAGTATAAATACATCGAAAATTATGACGAATTCAAGCAGCGAATTAACTTTGCCGGCGCGGAGGCCGGGGAGCGGGTCGCTAGCAGCATGGGTACGACCATATCATGGATTCAAAGCGTCATAACCTTCATCAGCATAATTGCCGCGCTGTGGATTGTCGATGTGGGGATTGTAGTGATACTTGTTGCGGCATGTATTCCGGCAGTTGTGATTTCGTATATATTCAGTGATCGGGAGTACAACAACAAGGGCTTCTGGATACTTGAATACCTGATGACATGCGCGTATTTCTTCGAGGCGACAATGCAGGATTCGCTCAACGATGTTCGCTTCTTCGGAGCCTTTCCGTGGCTTAAAAAGAAATTTAAGTCGATGAACAAGGTGTATATCAAGACAAAGAACAGCGTGACAAGAAAGCATGTTTTTTTCAACGCGCTGGCAGATATATTCCGCAGCTGTGTCTATGTGTTCATTTTGCTGATTGTAGCCAGGCAGATATTTGATAATCCGGCTGTCGGCATTGGCGCATTTATGCTTGTGTTCACTATGGCAAGCCAGCTGCAGGAGGTCACGGCGCAGATATTTGTGACTGCTGCCCGCTTTGTCAGCGATGCGGCCTATATGAACGACTTCTTCTATCTTGATGAGCTGGACTATGAAATACGCGACGAGAACGCAAAGCCGCGAAATAAATTCGCAATAGATGTGAAGAACGTCAGCTTCACATATCCCAACACGGACCGCGAAGTTTTGCACGACTTGAACGTGAGTATTCGGGAGGGCGAAAAGGTTGCAATCGTCGGAGAAAACGGCTCGGGCAAGACGACCTTTGTGAATCTGTTGTGCGCTATGTATGAGCCGGACAGCGGGACAATAACGATGAGCGGCGAGGATATTTATAAGGAGCTGTCGAGGACGCGCCGCACGATTTCCGCCATATTTCAGGACTTCGCCCGCTACGAGGCCTCGATACGGGAGAACATTACAATCTCTGATAACAAAAAGCAATACAGGGAAGAGGAGCTTATCGACCTGGCAAAGCAGACAGGCGCATGGGCGTTCATCGAGCCTCAGCAGGCAGGGCTTGACGAAGTGGTCGGCTCGTTTTCCACAACCGGCAACAACCTGTCGGGAGGGCAATGGCAGAAGATTGCCATCACGCGCTGTGCCTACCGGGACAGCGCAAAGGTCATGGTGCTGGATGAGCCGACGGCATCGCTTGATCCTCTTGCAGAGGCGGAGCTATATCGCAGCTTCGCGGACTTGACAGGTGATAGAACGACTATCCTTATTTCCCACAGGCTGGGTATAACGAGCCTTGTCGACAGGATACTTGTTTTCGACGAGGGACGTATTGTCGAGGATGGTGACCACGAGACGCTCATGGAGCGCGGCGGATTGTACGCGAGGATGTATAATGCGCAGGCTCAATGGTATGTCTGATTGTTTTAACAACCAGACATACGGATTAAGCGGTTGGATTTGCCAAATCTTTACCGGCAATGTCCGGCGCGCTTCCGTGAACAGGCTCAAATATTGCCGAATCGTGACCGATGTTTGCGCCCGGAACAACACCCAGGCCGCCGACAAGCCCCGCGCACAAGTCCGATACAATATCGCCGTAGAGGTTTGGCAGGACCAAAACATCATAGGCTTCCGGTGTTTGAACCAATTTCATGCACATCGCGTCAATGATCATATCTTCAAATGGAATATCAAGATATTCTTTTGAGATTTCCCTTGCGATATTCATAACAGCAAAGTGTTTCGCTGAGGTTTTCATAACGCTATTCGGTATAATACGCCCTTATAATCTCTTTTAGCCCTTCAAGATCCAGAAAGTCATAGACAAACTGTTTTTTCAGAAGCGGCAAAGGAATATACTCATTGTATTTGCTGTCAATCTGGACTTTATCCGGCAGCGGAATATCTTCTGCGTTATGCGTATGAAGGACATTTATGAAAGCGTCCCGTAAAAGAGCGGCGGCATTACTGCCGGCGCGAAAATCCACCTCAAGATAAACAGAGGTCCGCCATAATATCTTGCTTTTCAATCCGAATTTCAGGAACAAAAAGTGCAGCGTGTAGAGCTGCCGGGTGCCCATCCAGGGAAATATCGCATATTTGGTTTCCGAAAGCTTCGTAATCAGGTTATTTAATATACCGGAATTTCCGGCAAGGAAACGTATTTCACCGAGCCTTTCCCTGCAGCTGTCGCTTAAATATGCAAATGTTTCGCCGCTTTCGAGAATGCTTCTCATTTTTCGCACCAGAACGGTATGCAGCTCGGCTGTGAAATCAACATTCCAGTCAACCGTGGATATCCCGGGAACCGGCTTGACGAAGATGGTTTTTGCCTTCTCGTTAACCTCAACTGTTTGCCAGGTACGCCCCGCCAGGGCAAAGCGCGTTTCAACCGGGTATAATTTGTCCACCGTGCCGATGGCGCTGTTTTCATCCTTGACCAGATAATATTCGGGCACCTTGAAAACGGCAAGAAAGTGAAAGTCGTTAACAACGCGCTCACCCTTTCTGCCGATGATCAAACCCCCGTTTTCCGTCTGCTGGATGTGTTCTATTTCGATCAGATGCCTGAGCAGCAGCTTATAATCCTCCTGAGGTATATGAGAGAAGCTGGAAAGGCCCAGCAAGTCCCGCGCCAGTTTTTGCGGTGTGGACTCCCCGGCGCTTAACAAATGGCTCATGGTCTGGTGGTAGAGCAAAGCATAAGGATACCGGCCCGGTGATAGGGGTTCTATCCATTTTTGCTTTGTATACAGCTCAATTATTGCGATGGTGCGGATGAAGCTCCAGTTTATCGGCCCTAAGGTATCGGACGCGGTGGCGTGCACATCGTCAACAAAGGTAAACAACAGCTGCGGAACCTGACCCCGTCTTCCGCACCGGCCAAGCCTCTGTGCAAAGCTGGAAACCGTGGAGGGTGAGCCGATTTGCACAACCTGATCCAGAGAGCCGATATCGATGCCGAGTTCCAGCGTAACGGTCGCGCCGGTCACAAGCTTTTCCTCCGATGCTTTCATTTCATCCTCTGCTTGTTCTCTCAACACGGCCGATATATTACCGTGGTGTACGCGGTAGATGTCGGGTGTTTTGTTTTTCAGCGCAATCTGACGCATGTTTGCCAGCACAAATTCCGTCTCTTCCCTGGAGTTTGTAAAGATAATCGTTTTTTTATCCAGAGTCATGCGGTAAAGATAATCAAAATGCTCGGCTGAGCCGTTATCAACGGTCCTGCCGTCGGATTCCTCATTTGTTTTCATAAAACGCTCAACGAATAATTTTATCCTTCGTTTTCCCTCATCGGATACAGGCGATACGCATTTGCGGCCTGTACCCGAGTTCAGCCAGTTTTCGGCAACGGAAATATCGCCGAGCGTAGCCGACAGCCCTATCCTGCGCGGTATATTGCCCGTCAGCTTCTGCATGCGCTCCAAAAGGCAAAGAACCTGAATTCCGCGCCCGTCGCGCATAAAATAATGGACCTCGTCAATGATCACAAACCGGAGATCCTTAAACAGATTCAAACAAGCGCCGCGTTTATGGATGAGCAGGCTCTCTAAGGACTCCGGTGTAATTTGCAAAATGCCTTTCGGGTTTTTAACCAGGCGGTTCTTCTCGGCAAGCGAAGCGTCCCCGTGCCATTTCGTAACCGGCAAATCGGATTCCAGCAGCAAATAATCAAGGCGCTTGAACTGGTCATTTATCAGCGCCTTTAACGGACTGATATACAGTACGCCCACAGAGGATGAGGGCTTATGATAAAGCTCCGTCAGCACAGGTAAAAACGCGGCTTCCGTTTTTCCCGAGGCGGTCCCGGAGGACAAAAGCAGGTTATCGTCGCTGTCAAATATCACTTTGCAGGCCGAAACCTGAATATCTCTGAGCTCAGTCCATTTGCTCATATAGATAAAGTCCTGTATATACGGCGCCAGCCTGTCAAACACACTCATAACTCAAACTCCGCAAATGCGTCCTCGATCTTATCGGGAGCGGTCATATATTCGCCGCTGTTCAAAATTGAAGCTGCCTCTTGATCCGGATTTTGGTACAATATGTTCAAAAGTTCAATAAAATCTCTGATAATTTCTCTAGGGGTGATGTGCGTTTTTGCACCTACCCTGTTGTACTCTTCCGTTAAAAACGCAAGCAGGTCGTCATGCGTGATCTTTGGTGTATAATCAAACAGCTGCCCGTGCATATTTGAAAGCTTCTCAATGAGCACATACATTTCTTCCGGCGTGAGCATGGTCAACCTGATGATCGGCGCCAGCATGTCCTTCGTGTCCCCGTCGGCATAGCGCCCCGCCGAAAGCCTTGACCTTAAGGCCTCGTAGCTGAAAACACCCTTGTATTTATCCTCTATGCTCTGAGGCGTGCCGCCCAGCAAAAAGCCGATGTGACTGGCTTTTCCCTGCAGAACATCGTTATACATCGTGAGTATTTTTTCATAATTGTTTTGTCTTGTTACCGTATGGACGATCTTGAAAATATTCACCAGCTCGTCGATGATGATCAGCATACCCTTGTAGCCGGCATGTACCATGAATACCGCAAAGATTTTCAAAAAATCATACCAGTTATCGTCATTGACGATAAAGTTGATGCCCAGCTCATTTTTGGCCTCCGTTTTTGTCTGGTACTCACCCCGGAACCAGCGGATGACATTTGACTTCATACGGTCGTCCGAGTCGTTATAGGCTCTATAGTAGAGCATAACGGCCTTGGCAAACTCGAAACCGTTAACCATGCCTTCCAGACTGTTGATGACCGAAAATATTTCCCGCTCTACCTGATTATTAAATTCCGCGTCCGCTTCCTGTCCGTCGCGGGACAGCAAAACATTCGTCTGTATATTGGATATCCACTTTTCCAGAATCAGCGGCAGCGCGCCCCCGTCCGGCTTGGTCTTTGTGGACATGTTTTTGATAAATTCTTTGTAGGTCGCAAGGCCCTGTCCCTTGTTGCCGACAAAGCGGCGCTCGGGCGACAGGTCGCAGTCCACGACCACAAATCCTTTTTCGGTGGCATAGTTTCGTATTGTCTGCAGCAAAAAGCTCTTTCCGCTTCCGTATTTTCCGACAATAAATCGAAAGGCTGCCCCGCCGTCGGCGATGATGGCGATGTCGTGCAAAAGCGCGTTTATTTCCGCATCCCGCCCGACCGTTATATATTCCAGACCGACTCTCGGCACGACGCCGCCCTTCAATGCATTGATGATGATGTTCGTTATGCGTTTCGGTGGATTTGTATTATTCACATTTCACAGCCTTTCTGAGGTTTTCCAGATAATCATCGAAGATGAGAATTTTATCTGTCAGTTCAAGAATCGTATCGCCGGTTATATCCAGAGCCTTTTGATTAATTTTATCAAGCAGGACTTCCAGCATATAGCCGCTGTTTCTTGCAAAATCGTGCATACTTTTTACCGAAGCACCCTTTAGAATATCGGTAAGCGCCGCCAACTCATCGGGTAAAAGCGAGCTTGCGAACATATCCCAAACGCTTGTCCCGCCGGGATTTAACACGAAAGAGCGCTCCTGTTTAATATCGGGCCGGGATTCATTTATGGCCTCCGCGTCAGCCGGCGGTAAATGAAGACGCTCAGCCTGAGCGGGCTGCGCATCGGAAACATCATCGTCAATTCCGCCATCTGCAATGACAATAAGCTTTTCCTGCGTAATCAACGCGTTTTCTCTGATTTTCTCCAAATTGACTTGATTAACCGTGACCACCGTTTTCTTTGAGTTTATATAAAACTCTTTCACGGCCAGATCAATCTCAGAAAGAAACCCCTTACTGCCGGTACCGGGTAAAAGCTTATCCAGAAGCCGCTTGTCTATATACCTGTCATCCGCACTCAGCTTATACCTGAATTTCGTCACCCTGCGCAGCAATTGCTCCATGCGTCTGAAGATATAGGAGACAATCTGCCTGCCGTTTTCGGAAAACAGACCTCCTTTTATATAGGTCCATCTGCCGTTTCTGTACCGGTATATCGTTTCGTCTGACAGCTCAACGATTGTTGAGCGACCGGGATTATGCTCCGGTCGCATGAAAAAAATTGCTCTTGAAAACGGATGCCAGATGATTTCCCGGCTTCTTTCGAATATCAGATCGTTAAATTTCCTGTTTGTCTTGTTCATCAATGCATTCAGCCGATATACGATATGGTTAAAGCAATCGGACAGCATTTTCTCATTTTCCGGTGTGTAAAAAATAGAGTCTTTTATTTTGTAGGCAGATATGCGGTTGTAATAATCCAGTGTATATTTTTCACTGTCAGGCGGATAGAAACTCTGCAGTAAGGGATATTTGAACAGCAGCTCGTTAAAAGGAGAGCCGTGGCAGTTTAACACGAAATAATCTTTTACCCACCCCGCCGCGTACTTGTCCAGCTTCAGGGTAAATTTGCGATAAGCGCTCCAGAACGACATCAGCTTACTTATGCCGTCATCTCCGTCCGGAATGCCAATATCGTTAATCAGCTCATAGATATATAAAAAGACATAGGAAAGGTCGGTTTTTTCTATGTTTCCTTTGCGCGTCATGCTCCTCCAGCTAAAGTATGTTCGCAACTGTTCGTGACTCATCACCTGGTAATTGGGATAATACATTTGAAACGGCGCTGTATGTTCGTAATTATCTTCAAAATCGGCCATAAACATGGCCTGTTTATAAAATACCTGCTCGCGGTATGCGTCGGCATACATCGATTTTTGATAAACAGTTCTGGATATGCGCCGCATCTGCGCAAACCTCTCCTGTACGGGATCATAAAGATGAATTATTTTTGCCTTACCTGCGGAATTGATGCGCTCGCCCGCTGATTCATTTCTTTTGCCGCTGCTGAACCCTTCAATAAACACATCGGCAAAATCTGCTTTAAACGAGGCAGATGTGATTGTTTTGTTTTTGATTCGGTCGATCATTTTGTTTACTTGCCTGATAATCTTTTGCTTGTCGGTCGGCATGCCTCTCACCCTCTGCCGTTATCAAAGAGGATCCCCGGTCGGTTTTTAGCGGCCGGGCTTCCTGTATATGTCATTCAGTTTAAACCACATTATCCGCATAGTCAAGACAGATGTTCGATACAGCCGCTTGCTTAAAACCGGGGTTGCAGGGACAATAGTTCATGCGCCGTTTCGCATGAAAGGAACGGTTTATTTTAAGGCAATAAAACGAAACTCAAAAGTTTTCGCCGGATTGTTTCTATATTTAGCAATTTATTGTATAGTGGGTGTACGAGGGAAAGTGAACCGACAAGAAAGGCTGAGCCGATGAACCTTCAAACGGAAAGACTGACACTGAGAAGATTTGCGCGCGAGGACTGGATGGACCTGCATGAATACCTCTCGGATGAAAATGTTGTAAAATATGAGCCGTACGGCGTTTTGACCGTCGATGACTGCGTAATGGAAGCGCAAAGGCGCTCCGGGGACGAAGCGTTTTGGGCCGTATGCCTGAAAAACGGCAAGCTGATCGGAAATGTGTATTTTCAGCACCGGGAGCCGCCTGAATATCTGACCTGGGAAATCGGGTTTGTGTTCAATGCGCAATACCATAAGAAGGGCTATGCGTCGGAAGCCTGCAGGCGTATTCTTAGGCACGCATTTGAGGAACTGAGCGCGCATCGCGTAATCGGCATGTGCAATCCCGAAAACAACGCCTCTTGGCGGCTGATGGAACGGTTGGGGATGCGCAGAGAAGGACATTTCAGAAAACACGCCTTTTTCAGCAAGACCCCGGATGAAAAGCCGGTCTTTCATGACGCGTATCAATATGCGATACTGGAAGAGCAATGGTTTGAACAAAAAAACGAATAAACTTACGCCCGCCTTAACCGATGGGTCAAACAAATGACCCGCCTTATCCGGCGAGTCATTTGTTTACAAAATGAATAGCACTATTGGTGCAAATCGATTATACTATAAGTCGCATTTATTCAAACGGGGGGAAGCTTATGATTTTATCGGGTAAAGAAATACTCAGGCAGATCGGCAAGGAAATTTTTATCGAGCCGTTTGATCCTAAACGAATTAACCCGAACAGCTATAACCTGACCTTGGCAAATGAGCTGCTGGTTTATGACGACGACATTCTGGATATGAAGAAACCGAACCCGGCTTCAAATATAAGAATACCCGAATCCGGATTGCTGCTGCAGCCAAACAGACTGTACCTTGGGCGAACCAACGAATTCACCGGAACCGAAAGATATGTACCGATGCTGGAAGGACGGTCCTCTACGGGACGCCTTGGCCTGTTTATTCACGTTACGGCCGGATTCGGCGACATCGGCTTTAAAGGCTGCTGGACGCTGGAAATCTTCTGTATACAGCCCGTGATCATATATCCGAACACTGAGGTTTGTCAGATCTATTTTCATACAATCGAAGGGGAATACGATTTATACAAAAGCGAAAAATATCAGAACAACAAAGGAATCCAGCCGAGCCTGTTTTACCGGGATTTTGAAAGCAAGCTATGACACGACACGCATGATTCAGTCAGCATGATATAATGGTATCGGAAAGCGGGGAATATGTTTTGAATGAAAAAAGCATGACTTTGGGCAAACAGACCGACGCGTCGATTTTTTTGGGGACAATGGTTGAAATGACCTGGCCGGAGATAAAGAAATCGGCCGAAGACGGGGACATCGTATTGTTTCCTGTCGGAACAATAGAAGAACACGGGCCGCATATGGATTTAAGCCCGGATGCTTATCTTGCCTACCTGTACTGCCGGTTACTCAAACAGTCTCTGGGCGAAAAGGAAATAGGCTCGATTATTGCACCGCCTTATTATTGGGGTATCTGTGAGGCTGTAAAAAAATATCCCGGAACCTTTTCCATCAGGCCGGAAACAATGAAAGCGATTTTAATTGACCTTTTCGAGTCTGTTCTATCCTGGGGCTTTAACACAATAATCATCATCAATGCGCACGGAGACAGGACGCACGTGAAAGCAATCGAGGATGCCGCGCAGGAGATTCGGGAGCGTTTTAGCAAGGCGGTTTACAATCTCGACAGCCTGGATATTACCGTGGAAAACCCGCCGCGTTTTCCTGCTCCGCGCTTGGGCAGATTCGTGCCGGACATCCATGCCGGAGCAATTGAAACCGCGGCGATGCACCTGTTCTTTCCGGATAAAGTCAAAACGGAGATCGCAA
>LSQX01053258.1_pt2 | contig 11896 bp, 7 predicted proteins | sample 654561 | NCBI WGS metagenome assembly LSQX01 (sample SAMN04489861, study PRJNA283612) | anaerobic digester metagenome | isolation source: 4 biogas reactors fed with cattle manure at either 37C or 55C with and... | place: Denmark: Kongens Lyngby | collected 2014 | reverse complement strand
TGCAATCAGAAGCAGGTGCTGCAGGGGCTGTCCACGGCTCATTGGCAGCCGGAGCTCTGACATCCACATATACTGCTTCCCAAGGCTTGCTGCTGATGATCCCGAACATGTATAAAATTTCCGGGGAACTTTTGCCCGGTGTTTTCCATGTCAGCGCCAGGGCCCTGTCAAGCCATGCACTTTCCATTTTTGGTGACCATCAGGATGTGATGGCGGCAAGGCAGACAGGTTTTGCCATGCTGGCGTCGGGGAGCGTGCAGGAAGTAATGGACCTTGCCGGTGTGGCCCACCTGTCCGCCATCAAGTCGCATGTACCGTTTTTACATTTCTTTGACGGTTTCAGGACATCTCATGAGATACAGAAAATAGAAGAAATCAGCTACGAAGATTTTGCCAAGCTGGTTGACTATGAAGCGTTGCAGCGCTTCCGCAACAAGGCGCTGAACCCGGAACACCCGGTGCAAAAAGGCACGGCGCAAAACCCGGATGTTTATTTCCAGTTCAGGGAAGCAGCCAACAGGTATTATGAAAATGTTCCGGACGTAGTCGCCGCTTATATGCGTGAAATTGCCAAACTTACCGGCAGAGAATACAAGCCGTTTGATTACTACGGTGCTCCCGACGCGGAGAGGGTAGTTGTCGCCATGGGCTCCGTCACCGAAGCGCTGGAGGAAACCGTGGACTACCTTCTGGCCCGGGGAGAAAAGGTGGGCGTTATTAAAGTAAGGCTGTATCGTCCATTCTCGCCCAAGTATTTCTTTGCCGTTCTGCCTGCTACGGTGAAAAGAATTGCCGTGCTTGACAGGACGAAAGAAATGGGTGCCCTCGGCGAACCTTTATACCAGGATGTCCGGACCCTGTTCTACAACAAAGAAAACGCCCCGCTGGTAGTGGGCGGCCGGTATGGACTCGGTTCCAAGGATACCACTCCGTCGCAGCTTTACGCCGTCTTTGAAAACCTGAAAGCCGACGAGCCGAAGAACGGTTTTACAATCGGCATCATCGACGACGTAACGTACACTTCCCTGGAGGAAAAAGTGAAGATTGACACAACCCCGGAAGGGACTATTGCCTGCAAGTTTTGGGGGCTTGGCTCGGACGGGACGGTAGGCGCCAACAAGAGTGCCATTAAAATTATCGGGGATAATACCAACCTGTATGCCCAGGGCTATTTTGCCTATGACAGCAAAAAATCAGGCGGCGTAACCATCTCCCACCTGCGTTTCGGGAAAAAACCGATTAAATCGACTTACCTGATAGATGAAGCCGACTTTATTTCCTGTTCCCAGCAATCGTATGTTCATCAGTACGATCTGCTGAAAGGTTTGCGGAAGGGCGGCACCTTCCTCCTGAACACCAACTGGAGTGAAGCGGAGCTGGAAACAAACCTGCCGGCGGCAATGAAGAATTATCTTGCCCAAAACAGGATTAAGTTTTATATTATCAATGCCTCCGGGATCGCAGAAAAGATCGGCCTCGGCAGAAGGATCAATATGATTATGCAAGCCGCATTCTTCAAGCTGGCCAATGTCATTCCGCCGGAAGATGCCGCCAGATACCTGAAGGATGCCATTAAGGAGACATACGGCGTTAAAGGTGAAAATATCGTTAAAATGAATTATGAAGCTGTGGATGCCGGCATGAATGCCCTGGTGGAAGTCAAAGTTCCCGCTTCCTGGGCCGACGCGGCGGACGAAGCTGCGGCCGCCGGCGCCGTGGACGTTCCCGACTTTATAAAAAACGTACTGATTCCCATGAACAGGCAGGAGGGCGACAATCTCCCCGTGTCTGTTTTCAAAGACATGGCCGACGGCACCTTCCCCAGCGGGACATCGGCTTACGAAAAGCGCGGCATTGCCCTTTATGTGCCGGAATGGCAGGTTGACAAGTGTATCCAGTGCAACCAGTGCTCTTTCGTTTGTCCGCATGCCGCCATCCGTCCGTTCCTGCTGACGGAAGAGGAAGTTAAGGCTGCACCGGGCGATTTGCCGGTGAAAAAAGCTATAGGCAAAGGGTTGGAAGGCTACTACTATAGAATGCAGGTTTCTCCCTTGGATTGCACCGGCTGCGGCAACTGTGCCGATATTTGCCCGGCCAAGGAAAAAGCCCTGGTGATGAAGCCCATTGAAACCCAGGAGCAGGAAGTGGAGCGCTGGGAGTACGTTGTCGACAATATCCCTTACCGCTGCGACCTGGTGTCCAAATATACGATCAAAGGCAGCCAGTTCTGCCAGCCGCTGCTTGAGTTTTCGGGCGCCTGTGCCGGCTGCGGTGAAACGCCGTATGCAAAAGTAATCACCCAACTGTTTGGCGACAGAATGATGATTGCCAACGCCACCGGCTGCTCGTCCATCTGGGGCGGTTCTGCACCGTCCATGCCTTACACCAAGAACGCCGAAGGCAAAGGCCCGGCCTGGGCAAATTCCCTCTTCGAGGACAATGCGGAGTACGGTTATGGCATGGCTATAGCGGTCAGAAAAACCAGGGAGACAATTAAAAATTACCTGGAAGAGCTGATGGCGGAAGATGAATCTCTGCGCCCCGCGGCACAGGCCTGGATCGACAGCATGGATGATGCGGAAGCTTCCAAGGAAAGCTCCGCCGCCCTGGTGGCCGCACTGGAGAACTATAAAGGAAGCAACCCGTATGCCGCTTATATCCTGGCCAACAAGGACCAGCTGGTCAAGAAGTCCGTCTGGGTTTTCGGCGGTGACGGCTGGGCTTATGACATTGGCTACGGCGGCCTGGACCACGTGCTGGCCTCCGGAGAGGATGTCAATGTGCTTGTCTTTGATACGGAAGTGTACTCCAATACGGGCGGGCAGTCTTCCAAGGCCACACCTACCGCCGCCGTGGCGAAGTTCGCCAGCTCCGGCAAGCGGGTGAGGAAAAAAGACCTTGGTGCCATGGCCATGACTTACGGCTATGTCTATGTAGCCCAGGTGGCCATGGGCGCCGACAAGAACCAGTTCCTCAAAGCAATCCGGGAAGCCGAGGCTTACAAAGGCCCCTCCCTGATTATTGCTTACGCACCCTGCATTAACCACGGCATTAAAGCCGGCATGGGCAAAACCCAGGCCCAGGAGAAATTTGCCGTGGAGACAGGCTATTGGCATCTCTACCGCTATAATCCGGAACTGGCAAATGAAGGGAAGAATCCTTTCATTCTGGATTCCAAGGCGCCGAGCAAGCCTTTCCGTGATTTCCTGAACAGCGAAGTCCGCTACCTTGCACTGAAAAATACCTTCCCGGAAATTGCGGAAGAACTTTTTGCCCAATCGGAGAAGGAAGCCAAAGAACGTTATGAGAAGTATAAAAAAATGGCGGAAAACTAAAATTGCATAACATTCCAGCTTAAGGCCGTTGTGTTGCTTGCAATGCTACGGCCTTCTTTTTGCAAAGGCAAAAACAGCAGCCGCAACCGGCAGGAAATAACGCCTTCATCTTGAAATTCTTTTAGTGAAAGGGGGAAATCTTTGTGGACAAGCAACAGGAAATTGCACGTCTGGAAGCACTGGCTTATGACCTTAGGAAAAAACTGTTGTACCTGTGCGGCACCTATGGCGGGCCGGTGCATATCGGTGGTGATTTGTCGGCAGCGGACCTTCTCATCGCTCTGTACCATTACGGCATGAATGTGGATCCCAACAATATCATGAACCCGGCAAGAGACCGCTTTATTTTAAGCAAAGGGCACGGAGCGGTTTGTATGTATATTGCCATGGCCCTGCGCGGTTTCTTTGACTATGATGAAATTTGTGCCACCTACGGCAAGCTGGACAGCGCTTTCGGCATGCATCCCTGTAAAGTCCATTTGCCCGGGGTGGAGACTTCCAGCGGCTCACTGGGACACGGGCTCTCCATCGCGGTTGGCATGGCCCTTTCCGCCAAGCAGAAAGGACAAAAACACCGTGTCTTTTGCCTGATGGGTGACGGGGAAACCTGTGAAGGCTCCATTTGGGAAGCGGCCATGGCGGCCAGCTCTTATAAACTGGGCAACCTGGTCGGAATCGTGGACCGCAACGGGCAGCTGATGACCAGTTACACGGAAGATTTTATTCACCTGGAGCCGTATGCTGATAAATGGAAAGCTTTCGGCTGGAACGTGATTGAATTGGACGGCCATAACATGGCGGAAATTGTGGCCGCTCTGGACAGTCTGCCGGCACCTGATTCAGAGCAGCCCACGGTGCTAATAGCACATACGATTAAAGGGAAAGGCGTTTCCTTTATGGAGCGGGATATCGGCTGGCATGCCGGCGCCCTGAGCGAAGAAGACCTTGAGCGGGCATTAAAAGACCTGGAAGCGACATACGGTAAAAGCGGGGTGGAAAACAATGGGCGTAACCTTTAATTTTGGCCAGTTTTTTCTTTCCGGCAGAACTGTCATCGGCGATACGCTGCACGAAATCGGGTTAAAAAATGACAAACTTTGGGTACTTACCCCCGATACGGGGGCGGCCCTGAAAGCTTTTAAGCGTGACTGCGGCGACCGCTTTGTCGATGTGGGCATTGCCGAGCAAAATGTGGTGGGCATAGCCGCCGGCCTTGCCCTGGAAGGCAATATACCGGTCATTATGGGTATGATCCCTTTTATGACCATGAGGGCATGTGAACAGGTGCGGACTGATGTGTGTTATCAGAATTTGCCTGTGCGCATTATCGGCACCGGCGGCGGGTTGACCTCCGAAGGCGGATCCACCCATAACGCCATGGAAGATATTGCCCTGATGAGCTCTCTGGTTAACATGACAGTCATTTCCATCGGCGACCCCAATATGATCAGGGATATCTTATGGGCCAGCATGAAATATCCGGGCCCCATGTTTATCCGCCTGGCCCAGGGGAAAAAAGACAGGGTGATTTACGAAGAAGGAACCATGAAATACGAAATCGGCAAAGGAATTATTGCCAAGGAAGGGAAGGACGTCATCATTTTTGCCCACGGTGAAATGGTGTTCCAAGCTTTGGAAGCGGCCTTTCGCCTGGAAGCAGAGGGCATTTCCGTAGGCGTGATTGACATGTTTACCATTAAGCCGCTGGACAAGGAGCTTGTTCTCCGGGCTGTGGAGGAAACGGGACGCATTGTGGTCCTGGAAGACCACCTGATGTACGGCGGCTTGGCTACCGCCATCTCCGACCTGCTGATAGACCGGGCTGTTTACCCCAAAGCTTTCCGCCGCCTGGGGATTCCGCAGGTCTACGCCGGCTTTGGCACCGGGGAAGAATTGCGTGCTAAATACGGGTATGACACGGAGGCCACGGTGCGTGCCGTCCGTGAAGTGTTGGAGAAATAAAGTATAATTTCGTGACCGGAGGTGCTGTGATGAAAGCAGCGGCAATAACGAAGATCGGCAACCTGAAAGACCCGGATGAGTCGAAACGCGGCCGGGTGGAAGTAATTGATTTCCCGGAACAGGAGGTGGGTCCGGAAGATGTGAAAATCAGGGTGGCCTACTGTTCCATTTGCGGTTCGGATCCCCATGTGGCGGAAGGTATTTTTGGCACCGATGTACCCATCGGCCTGGGCCATGAAGTCTCCGGAGTGGTGGAGGAACTGGGGGAAAAAGCAACGAAAAAAGGCTTGAAGGTGGGCGACCGTGTTGCCGCCAACTTCCTGCGTTTCTGCGGTACTTGTTATTATTGCCAGAACGGGCAGCAGCAGTTTTGTGAGCATACCGATGAATATCATCGCCCCGGGATGGCTGAATATGTTGTCTGGCACGAATCCCAGGTTTATAAGCTTCCCGACAATGTCAGCCTGAAAGAAGGCTGTTTGCTGGAGCCGACAGCCGTGGCCGTACGCGCCATGGACAGGATGAGCCCCAAAGTGGGCAGCCGGGTTGCCATTTGCGGCGGCGGTCCCATTGGCCAGCTGGCCCTGCAGATGGTCAAGATGTACGGTGCAACCTACCTGAGCATGATAGAACCTGTGGCCGACAGGAGGGAAATAGCACTCTCCTTCGGGGCGGAGCATGTGATTGATCCCACTACTCAAGATGTGGTGGAGGAGGCCATGCGCATCACCGGCGGCCTTGGTTTTGACGTAGTCCTGGATGCGTCCGGGGCGCCTGCAGCCGTGGGCAACCTGCCCCGCATCACCGCCAAAGGCGGCACCCTGCTTTACGGCGCCATGTATCCCGGTGATTTTGAAATGCCGCTTAATCTCTTTAAATACTGCTATTTTAATGAATTGACCATTTCAGGTTTTTATGTGGCTCCCTATGCTTTTCCGCGGGCGGTGCAGCTTCTGCCCAAGCTGAATCTGCAGCCTTTTACCGCAAAAGTCGTCCCGTTGGAGAGGGTGGCGGAAGCTTATGACGTGCACATGAGCAGCAAGTACCTTAAAGTCCTGGTGCAGTGCAACGACGGCCTGGAGTAGCTCCGGCGGCTGTCCTTGACTGCCGGTAAAAGGGAAGAAAAACCGGCCCGGCCGGGCTAAAACGCCCGGCATGGCCGGTTTTTCCGGTAATGCTCTTATTTTTACCCGGCCAATCCGCCAAACCCACGGCGGACTTTCACCGCCAGGCCACGACTTTGCCGGTCTTTTGGGATCAGATGGTCCATTGGCCATGAATTATGCCGACCAAATACCACTTTCCTTCGTTTTGTTCAAAGACCAGGCGCAAGCTGCGCCAGTCTATGCCGTCATAACCGGGTTCAAAGCCGGTGAAATGGAACTCAATAAAAGTGCCGTCCGGATAGGCTTCGGCTACATTGTCAACGGTGTTTCCGGAACCGATGGGTGTATTGTTGCCTATCAGGTGAGGGTTTAGGAAATCCTGGTCATAAACAAACTTGTCATAATAATCATTGAATGTTAATTCTATGGGCTCGCCAATGCCATCGTAAATTCCCCAAGTATATACAGTAGTATCTTCATTTAACCTTGCAACCTGCTGCGCGTTGAAGACTTTGTCATTTTGTAGATCTACAAAAAAGTAGGGACTGAAGCGCAACCCTTTTTCCGGGTGGACAATATCTGCCAGTTCGGCCATATCCGTATTTTTCAGCAATTCCATGGTATTTAAGGCTGTGATTAATAGGTTTGAGGAGTCGCCGGTTTGATTGCTTAATTGCGCTTTCAGTGCCTGATTCTCTTCTTCCAGATCTTTAATGCGGTCGTTTAAAGTTTCTATTTTTGCCTTCAGTTCCTCTGTTGAGTCTGTGTTTTGTGACGACGTACAGGCTGTGAGAGAAAGAGCGATGACAAGACTGATAACAATTACAATTTTGTTTTTCATAAAGATCCTCCAGAATTTATACAGTTTGGCAAGACCGGTATATTTAATTACGGTCATTAACTTGCATACTACTATAATACCCGAATTTTTGCAATTAATATTTTCTGTCACTGCCCGGAGCTGTGCAGCGAGTTTTGAACCGGCCCGGCCGGGCCAAAAGCCCGGCATGACAGGTTTTTTGCAGTGATGCCTTTGCTTTCCTCCGGTAGAGGCCTTTCGGGTTAAGTGGCGATATACCGAGCTGAATGGGAGGTAGAATAAGTGGTTGATTGTGCAGGTTGTCTAAATTACCCGTGCTACCGCGGCGAAAAATGTATCCGCGGACATGATCTAAAGTCATACGGGGAACTTTCCCAAAAGATTTATGAAAAGGCGAAAGAAAGAAAAATCATGGAAGTTGCCGCCCGCATTGAAAGCGAGCATTACATGGAGTGGACAAGACTGGAAGAAATCATGCAGTTTTGCCGGGAGATGGGCTACCGGCGGATTGGCTTGGCTCACTGCGTGGGGCTGGCCGGGGAAGCCCTACAGGTCAAAAAAATCCTGGAGCGGGAATTTTCAGTTGCGGCCGTGTGCTGCAAATTCTCCGGGATAGACAAAAAGAAATACGGCTTGTCCCAGGTAAACTGCAAGGTATATGAAGCTATCTGTAACCCTGTGGGGCAGGCACTGGTATTGAACGATGAAAAAACTGACCTCAATCTTATCATCGGGCTGTGTGTGGGGCATGACCTGCTGTTTACCCGTTACTCCCAAGCACCTGTCACCACTCTGATTGTCAAAGACAGGGTAACCGGCCATAATCCCGCTGTTGTCCTCTACAGCAATTATTACAAAAAAAAGCTGCTGCGCTGAAGAAAGGCCGGGGCAAATGCCCCGGCCGGCAATTTTCTACTCGGAATAAGGCTTGCGCCCCGCCGACAGCAGAATGTCAATCACGTCCCGCCATTTGTTCAGTGTGTAAATATGGATACCGTCAATACCGGTATTAATAAAGCGAAAAAGCTGTTTTACAGTATATTCCTTGCCCGCTTTTTTAAAATCGTCCGGATTGTCACCATAGCGGGCGATAATTTCCGCCAGCTCCCGGGGGATGGCGCTGCCGTTGCTGACAGCCATGCGAATGGTGGGCTCCTTAACCAGGACCGGCATAATACCAACAACGACGGGGAGATACACACCCGCCCTGCGGACTTTCTCCAGCCACCAGGCAAAATGGTCCACATCATGGCAAAGCTGTGTCATGATAAAGTCCGCACCTGCATCTTGCTTCTCCCGCAGGTGGGTTATATCCGATTCAAAAGAATCCGCCTGGAAATGTTTTTCCGGGTTGCCGGCCACGGCGATGGTAAATTGCGGGTAATTGCTGCGAATAAATGCCACCAGTTCACCGGAATAGTCGAAATCGCCGCGTGTTTCCTCCCACCCTTTGGGGAAGTCACCGCGCAGTGCCAGGATATGATCTATGCCGATGCTCAGATACCCTTCCAAGTCCTCCCTGATCTTGGCTTTAGTGTTGCCGATGCAGGTGTAATGAGTGACAGGAATGGTTTTCCCGCTGTTTTTCAGGGCTTTGCAAATTTCCATATTTCGCCCTGCATTGGTACCGCCGGCGCCGTACGTGCAGCTGATAAAATCAGGTTTAAACCGGTACAGTTGCTCCAGCGTTTCCAGAAGCGGTTCCAGGGGCTGATCCGCTTTGGGAGGGAAGACTTCGAAAGAAAAACTCATGCGTTCTTCCATGATGTCTGGAACTTTCATCTTTCGCACCTGCCTTGCTTTTGTAAAAGCTTTTATCTGTAGTATTGGTTGGCGGCCTTGTTCTATACATTTGTTACAATTCCTTGCCGCGGCTTGCCTGAACACGGCTGTGATCCTCAAGGCGGTTTTCGCCGGCCTTGGCCGGTACGCGGAAAAAGATAAATAGAGGGAAAATTGCAGGAAAATCCCGTAAAAGAAAGAATTGTATCTGGAAATAATGTCGTAATGGGGGGAGTTGAAAAAGCTTTTGCAAACGCCACCTGAGATCAGAGTAGTGGATAATAGGAAGGAAAGGAAGTGTTTTGTCGAGCTGCCATGGAAGCTTTACGGGGATGACCCCAACTGGGTGCCGCCTTTACTGGCGGATATGTACAATACCCTGGACCCAAAGAAAAATGCCTTGTTGCGGCTTGGTCCCAACCGCTTTTTTGTTGCGTATCAGGACGGTGAGCCCGTGGGACGTATCGGCGTGGGGATTGACCTGCGGTTAAACGCGGCCAAGAAGAAAGCTTTAAGTTACCTGACACTTTTTGAAAGTATTAATGATTACAAGGTGGCACAAGCTTTATTTGATGCAGGGACCGCTTTCTTACGTGAACAGGGAGCCGCCGTAGTTACCGGCCCCCAGTCCCCCAGCAACGGGGATGATTACAGGGGTCTGCTGCTTGCAGGTTATGATTCGCCGCCTGTCCTGCTCGATACTTATAACCCGCCTTACTATCACAGTTTTTTTCAGCAATACGGCTTTCGTAAAGATTTTGACCGTTACGCCTTTTATTACGATTTCCGGGACGGTCCGCCAAAACGACTGTCCGAAGGAGTTAAATTAATTGAAAAACGTTACGGTTATCGCATCCGCCCCATAAACTTAAAGCGTCTGGACGAGGAAATACTGGTGCTGAAATACGTGACCGATCAGGCCATGCCCGACTGGCCTGATATGATTCCTCCCGACATTGATGAACTGGAGGCGGAAGCGGAAAAACTGAAACAACTGGCAATTCCCGACCTGGTTTTAATTGCGGAAACGGCAGACGGGGAACCTGTGGGCTTTGCCGTCACCCTGCCCGATTACAACGAACTTTTGCCGAAATTAAAGGGGAAGCTTTTCCCTACAGGTTTTCTGAAATTCCTGTGGTACCGGCGGAAGATAAAAGGCGTACGCCTTTTTGCGCTCATGGTTACTCCGGCGCGGCAAAATAAAGGGGTAGCCGCCTGTCTTTATTATTATTCTATGTTAAATGCCCTCCGCCTAGGTTTCACCCACGGAGAAGGTTCAACCATTCATGAATTTAACACCCGGATGAACCTGGACGCCTATAAAGCAGGCGGGCAGCTTTACAAAATCTACCGCGTTTACCGCAAGGAATTGTAAGGGGCAAAGCACAAAGCACTCTGCAGAGGCAGGGTGCTTTTTTTTGTTCCGCGGGCAGAAAGTTTTTTTACGGAAAAATGCACCAATAGGCTATTGCGTCGTAATATGAAGCATGCAGCCTGGAGTATGCCCAGGCGGCGGGACAGGAAAATTTCAATCAACAGCTGGGACAAATCATAGCTTTAATACAAAATGTGACTGCGCCTGCAAATGCTCTGTCCGGCAGATTGCCGACAGCAACCTTAAACAGGAACAGAGGTTTAAACAAAAACAAACCAACCGCCAGCTTATCACCGCCGCCGTGGCAAAAAAATCAGGCCAAAATTGCTACAAGATAAATATCTTTATCTAGTCTGATTTCTTTTTTTTTGATATACTTTTGGCAGTGTTGATCTTATCGTTTTAAGGAGACGAGAAAATGATTATCGGAGTAGTCAAAGAACTAAAAGAACAAGAAAACCGTGTAGCAATGACTCCTGCGGGCGTAGACGCCCTTACTGCCTGCGGGCATCGTGTTCTGGTGCAAAAAGGTGCCGGGTACGGTGCGGGATTTTCGGATGAAAGTTATAAAGCGGCAGGAGCGGAAGTCATAACCGACGCTGCCGACGTGTGGAATAACTGCGAACTCATGATAAAAGTCAAGGAACCGCATGAATCGGAAAATCAATATTTAAGGCCTGGTCTCGTCTATTTTACTTACCTGCACCTGGCGGCCGACTTGGAGTTGACAAAAACGCTTTTGGCTTCCGGTGTAACCGCCATAGCTTACGAAACAGTCCAGCGTTCAGACTGCAGCCTCCCACTGCTAACCCCCATGAGTGAAGTGGCCGGGCGCATGGCAATCCAGGAAGGGGCAATCTATCTGGAAAAAACCCGTGGCGGCAAAGGGATCCTGCTGGAAGGCGTGCCTGGCGTCACCCCGGGGTCGGTGGTAGTGGTCGGCGGCGGCACGGTAGGGATGGGAGCCATCAGAAGGGCTATGGGGCTTGGAGCCCGAGTCACGGTAGTTGATATTAACGTAGACAGGTTGCGTTACCTGGAAGATATCTTTATGGGCAGAATCGAAACGCTTTATTCCAACCGCTACAACCTGTCCAAAGCCACCAGGCATGCGGACCTGGTTGTCGGTGCAGTCCTTGTTCCAGGGGCAAGGGCGCCGAAAGTCATTACCGAAGATATGGTGAAAAAAATGCAACCGGGAAGCGTGATTGTTGATGTGGCTATCGACCAGGGCGGTTGTGTGGAAACGATCAAATATCCCACCACCCACGCCGATCCTGTTTTTGTTAAACATGGCGTTATACATTATGCGGTCCCCAATATCCCGGGGGCAGTTCCCCGCACTTCAACTCTTGCCCTCACAAACGCCACTCTGCCATACCTTTTGGAGCTGGCAAAGAAAGGCTGGAAACAGGCGGTCCTGGAGGATGAGGCTCTGGCCAAAGGGGTCAATATGGTCGGCGGCAAGCTAACCAATGCTGCGGTGGCGGAGGCTCACGGCTTGCCGTATTACCCG
>LSQX01344432.1_pt2 | contig 11897 bp, 9 predicted proteins | sample 654561 | NCBI WGS metagenome assembly LSQX01 (sample SAMN04489861, study PRJNA283612) | anaerobic digester metagenome | isolation source: 4 biogas reactors fed with cattle manure at either 37C or 55C with and... | place: Denmark: Kongens Lyngby | collected 2014 | reverse complement strand
ACGACATTTCGGAACAACTTGAAGCAATACATGATGCTGGTAGCCTTGGTGGCACTTGTCATTGCTTTTCAAGTCTTGACCAAAGGTGTCTTGCTCAAGCCCATGAACGTGTCAAACCTGATTTTCCAAAATGCTTATGTAGTGATCCTGGCCGTTGGTATGCTGCTCTGCATATTGACAGGCGGCAACATCGACTTGTCAGTTGGATCTGTCGTCGCCTTAATTGGGGCTTGTGCGGGAACCTTCATCATTACCTGGGGATGGAATCCACACCTTGCAATTCTAATTTGCCTGGGTATCGGCCTTCTGATTGGTATGTGGCAAGGCTTTTGGATAGCCTATGTGCGTATTCCCGCCTTTATCGTGACCCTATCTGGTATGCTGGTCTTTCGTGGACTGACTTTGATTGTATTAAGCGGCCTGACGCTAGCACCTTTTCCCCCTGCTTATCTTGCCTACTCGACGGGCTATGTTCCTGACTTGTTTCCAGCTCTCCAGCTTTTGGGGGTACGAAACACCACATCACTTCTAGCGGGTATCTTCATAGCGATCATTTTCTGCGTGACCCAAATCATGGGCTATCTTGGACGTAAGAACAAGGGTTATGCGGTGGAGAGCATCTGGGCCCTGATTCTCAAGATGGCAGTTATTTCCCCTGCAGTGATCTGGCTCTTTTATATCTTAGCTTCTTATCGTGGGATTCCTATGGTACTGATAATCGTCGGGATAGTGCTGTTGGCCTACAGCTATTTCACGAGCCATACAGTGATGGGACGGCATTTATATGCGTTAGGCGGTAACGAGAAGGCAGCGAGGCTCTCTGGTGTGAAGACAAAACGCATGCTGTTCCTGGCATATGTAAACATGGCTTTTCTGGCTGCAGTGGCAGGCATTGTGTTTGCAGCCAGGCTAAACTCGGCCTCGCCCCAAGCGGGTCAGTCCTTTGAGTTAGATGCCATTGGCGCATGTTTTCTCGGCGGTGCCAGTGCCTACGGCGGTGTCGGCACGGTGGGCGGAACCTTGATCGGTGCACTATTCATGGGTGTTTTGAATAACGGCATGTCCATAATGGGCATTAGCTCCAACGTGCAGCAGGTGGTCAAAGGTTTGGTCCTCCTGCTTGCTGTTGCAGCAGACGTCATCAGCAAGAATAAGCTGCCCTTTAACATTCCGCGTTTTGGCAGGAGAGATTTAAAGGGGCAGCAGACAGTAGAATCATCGTCAAACTAAAGAGACTGGGAGGTTTTAGTTATGACAGAATATTTTCCCGAAGTAAATCAGGTCCGCTTTGAAGGCAAGACAACCGATAACCCGCTGGCTTTTCGCTATTACGATCCTAAGCGGGTGGTGGGGAATAAGACTATGGAAGAACATCTGCGATTTTCCGTAGCCTATTGGCATACATTTGTGGCCGGGGGCAGAGACATGTTCGGCTCTGAGTCGGCCCTAAGACCCTGGGATCATCTGACAGACCCCATGGAAATTGCCAAGGCCAGGGCTTATGCGGCTTTTGAATTTATGGAAAAAATGCAGATCCCCTTTTTCTGCTTTCACGATGTAGATGTCGCTCCAGAAGGGTCAAGCCTAAAAGAGACCTTTAGAAATCTTGATGAAATAGCAACTTTACTCAAAGATCTCATGGAGAAAACCGGCAAAAGGCTCCTGTGGGGCACCAGCAACCTCTTTGGCCACCCCCGCTTTATGCATGGAGCAGCCACATCACCCAGTGCTGATGTCTTCGCTTACTCAGCCGCCAGGGTGAAGAAATGTCTGGAGATCACCAAGGATTTAGGCGGTGAGAACTACGTCTTTTGGGGGGGACGGGAAGGCTACGAGACGCTCCTCAATACCGATCTCAAGTTGGAACTGGACAACTTAGCCCGTTTTCTGCATATGGCTGTTGATTATGCCCATAAGATCGGCTTTACAGGCCAGTTTCTGATCGAACCTAAACCAATGGAACCTACCAAGCATCAATATGACTTTGATGTAGCCTCTGTCTTAGGCTTTCTGCACACCTATGGTCTTAAGAAACACTTCAAAGTAAACATCGAGGCGAACCACGCCACGCTGGCGGGGCATACCTTCCAGCATGAGCTGCGTTTGGCCAGAGTAAATGGCATTTTGGGAAGCGTCGATGCTAACCAGGGAGATGAGCTTCTAGGCTGGGATACAGACCAGTTCCCAACCAATGTGTATGCCACCACACTGGCCATGTATGAAGTCCTGCTGAATGGGGGTCTGGCTCCAGGAGGGCTAAACTTTGACGCCAAGGTGCGCAGAGGTTCCTTTGAGCCTATCGACCTATTCTACGGCCATATTGCAGGAATGGACGCCTTTGCCCACGGCCTCTTAGCGGCAGAACGCCTGCTGGAAACAGGGATCCTCGAGGAGTTTATCGCAGATCGTTACCAGAGCTATCGCACCGGAATTGGTGAACAGATTGTACAAGGGAAAGTTGGCTTCGAAGAGCTCAGCGCCTATGCCTTAGAACATGATCAGATCTCGCTCGGTTCTGGACGTCAGGAGCTTCTGGAAAACATTCTAAACCGCTTTATTTCGGAAGTCTAAGGGGGAAACGATCCGACAAAGACTGGTAAATAGTGCAAAGATAGCGTTAGCACTCACGTGTTGAGTTCTAACGCTATTTTAATGTGCCAGGGGACGAAGGGCGATTGAGCGAGAACGCAGGAGAATGCATGCTTTTGGCGAAGTTACAGAGAGGATAGGAGATGGATTTATGCCCAACTGCCGGTTGATTTTTCTATTGGTGCTTGCAGCTTTAATATCGCTGCTCGTAACGGTGCCTGCTGCAGCCGATGGTTTCTATGAAGATGACTTAACCATCGCCTTTTTGCCGCGCTCGTTAGGCAACCCTATCTTCCTCGACGCTTTTGAAGCAGCCCAGAAAAAGGCCTATGAACTAGGAGTGACCCTGGAATGGGTGGCCCCCTTTGATTTTGACAGCGATCTTCAGGTGGAAATGATCGAAAACCTCATTCGCCGGGGTGTGGACGGGATTGTAGCCAGCGTCAATGACGAGGAGGCTATTCATAGGGTGTTCCAGAAAGCGATGGCCAATGGCATCGCAGTGGCAACCTTTGATGCAGACAGCCCTGGCAGCGGCCGCCTTTTTCACATCGGTATCAACAACTACAAAGCTGGAGTCGAAATTGGCACCGCCCTTGTCAACGTCCTGAAAGATAAAGGGATGGAAGGGCAGGAACTTGATACGATGATTATGACCGGCTTCCGGGAGGCGCTTAATTTAGAGGAGCGCATTCGGGGCTTTCTCGATGCTACCGCTGATGATCTTAAGATCAATGTGGTCAGCATCTTAGAAAACGATGATACCGTAGAAAAGTCCATCATTCTCCTGGAAGACTACCTAAAGATGAATCCCGAGGTTGATGTGATCTTTTTTGTCGGCGGCTGGCCCTTTTACGTAACCAGTGATGCCCTGCCTAATTTCCGCCAATGGGCCCAGGCAGGCGGCATTGCAGTGGGCATCGACCTGTTCTATGATGCTCTGCTCTTGCAGAGAGAAGGCCTGATTCAGTATTTGATCGGTCAGGACATGACCGGCATGGGTGCGCAGGGTATGGAGCTTATCGTCAATTACATCCGTTATGGCCAGGTGCCTCCCGAGTTTGTAGAGACAGGCCTGGAACATGCCGATGAATCAAACTTGGACATGCTCCTGGAAATCCATAAGCCGTGGCTGGTGAAATAGGGGGATTGCGGTGTTAAGCTTCGAACGGTTTTGGTCTAAGCTGGCCAAGAAAACCGAAATTCATACCATTCGTACCAAACTGATCCTGTCCTTTCTGGTGATTGCCTTAATTCCCCTCGGCATTATGGCGGTCTTTTCCTACCAAACCTATTATGGAAGCCTAACTGCCAGTGTAACTGAGTACGCCCATGAGGTCGTTACCGGTATGGGCAGGGATCTGGATGATTACTTTTCTGACTTGGAGATGCTTTTGACCAGGGAACAGGATTTTTACATGGATCAACTGATCAAATTAGTCGATGGTAATGACTTTAACAATCGCAAGTATGTCTTTAGGATCTGGGAAGATCTAAACAACCTGCATACAGTCAAGCCTGGATTGGAGGAGATTTCCCTTGTCTTTTCCAACGGCAATCGTTTCAGCAACTATGGGTTGTATGTTCTGGACTTCGCCTCATTTCGACAGCAGTTCCAAGCTAACTTGCAGGCCAGGGGCATCGCCATCTTAGGACCCCACCAAAATTTTCTGAACCGCACTGTGGTCACTATGGTGAAACCGTACGAATCGCCTGGGGCTGAAACCGCAGTCTTTATGACCGCAGACATAAACCTGGATCGCCTAGCCATTATCACCGACATCAAACTGGGAACGCGGGGTTATGTTTTTGTCGCGGATAAGTCGGGTCGAATTGTCTACCATCCCGATGCCGGCAGGATCGGGAATACCAGCCGCTTTTACCGCACAGATCTGCCAGGTGGTTTTGCAGATGGGTTTACCGACTATGAGCATGAGCGTTTCTTTTTGGCTACAGCCTTTTCGCCTGTGACTGGCTGGACTGTAGTCAGTGTGGCCTATGCAGATGAAATCGGCGCCCAAGTCGCCCCCATTCAGCGTATCACATTTGTTGTGATCGCTTTGATTTTGGTTGGGGTAATCCTTCTAGCCGTCTATTTATCCCATGCCCTGAGCCGGCCCATTAAGGAGCTCCAGAATCTCACCAAGCGGGCGGCCAACCATGACTTGTCCGTGCAGATTGTTCCCCAGGGCAATGATGAAATTGCCATGCTGGGTCATAGTTTCAACAAAATGATTGCCAGAATCCAGGAGCTCATGGAGGAGAATGTCAGGGAGCAAAAGCTGTTGCGCAAGCTGGAAATGGAAAGCCTGGACAATCAGATCAAGCCGCATTTTATCTATAACACCCTAGATCTGATTATCGGGCAGCTGGAAAGTAACCAGAATGAACAGGCCAGCTCCCTCATTGAGGCGTTAGGCAACTTTTTCCGCCTGAGTTTGAGCAAGGGAAGGGAGATTGTGCCCATCGCCAGCGAAGTTGAGCATGTACGCAACTACCTGTTCATTCAGCAGCTGCGCCATGGGAAGGAGTACCAATACGAAGTGGCCGTTGAGCAAGGCATTCTGGATAAGTACATCCCCAGGCTGCTCTTGCAGCCCCTGGTGGAAAATGCGATTTACCATGGCATTTTACAGGCGAATAGGCAAGGGAAGATCAAGATTTCCGGCTATCAGGTAGAGAGCAGCGAGGACATTGTCTTTGAGATCCGGGATGATGGTGCAGGCATTGAGCCAGATCAGCTCCAGGATATTAACGAAGTGCTGAGCGGGGTGCGCAGTTTACAACATGAAAGGGAGTACTTTGGTCTGCGTAATGTGAACAAGCGAGCCAAGCTTATGTTTGGTGAGGAGTATGGCGTGGTTTTACAGAGCGAACTAGGCAGGGGCACTGCTGCTATCCTCCGCATCAAAGCTACCAGGGAGGAACCTAATGTGTAATCTGCTGATTGCTGAAGATGAAAAGTATCTAAGGGAAAAGGTGACGAAGAATGTGGATTGGGAGGGTCACGGTTACACTGTCTTCGTGGCCTCAGACGGAGAAGAAGCGTTGGAGATGATCCGTTCTCAGCCCATTGACATTCTCGTAACAGATATTCGTATGCCTGGCATGGACGGGCTGGAGTTGACGGCTGAAGCCAAAGCCATCAACCCGGATCTAAAGATCATTGTGATTTCTGGTCATGCCGAATTCGAGCTGGCCCAGGCCTCAATTCGCTTAGGGGTAGAGGACTATCTTTTAAAACCCTTTCGCACCAAGCGTCTACTGGAGGTAGTTGAAAAAGCAAGGACCAAGCTTGAAGCGGAGCGGGAACGCCGCAAACTGGCGGAACAGCAGGAAAAAATGGCCAGACAAAGCCTGGAGGAGCGTTTTAGCAGGGTGTTTGGCTGGCTGGCCAATCCGGAGTCCTTTTTGAGCCAGCCCCAGGTTCCAATCAGGCTTCGCTTAGGCGAAATTCTCAAATCCGGGACTTCGCAGGAGCTTTCAGAGGAGATCCGACTGCTGCAAAAGTCCATGGATGAAGCGCAGGAAGATGCGGACCGCCTATTGATTATTCTCAATGATATTGTTATCACAACGCTCAGCACCACCAGGGATCTGGGTTTTGATATGGAAAAGGGCATTAGTATTATGGGTAAGCATTTGCCTGCCAACGCTGAAACCCAGTTTTCCGATTTAAAGCAGTGGGTGGAGGACTTCCTGTTGGCCATCAATGATTTGATCGAATCCGGGCAGGGACAAAGTATGGAGCAGATCATCCATGGTGTGAAGGCCTATGTGGAGGAACATTATCGCAGCGGCGTAACTCTCAATACCATGGCTGCTCGGGTAAACATGAGTCCCTCCCAGCTCAGCAAACTTTTCCTTGAGTACGCGGGGGAACATTTTTCCGATTATGTGACCGGTCTCAAAGTGAAAAAGGCCAAGGAACTTCTCAAAGGCACAGACAATCGCATCTATGAAATTGCAGACTATCTCGGTTTCAGCGACGCCTATTACTTCAGCTCTTGGTTTAAGCGGACAGTGGGGTGCAGTCCAACGGAGTACAGGGAGGAATTGTCAATAAAAGGATAACAGAGAACTTAAATAAAGAAAAATATCAAAACAAATGGAAATATATTAAATGGATTCACGATTGAGTTAACCCTATAATGAAGGTGAAACCGGTCAATCGGTTAAATTCAAGAAAGAAGAAGGGTGGCAAGATCATGAAGAGAATTCTTGTGTTGGCAGTAACTCTCTCCATTTTATTGACAAGTTTTTCCGTCGCATTTGCTCAAAGAGTGGATGTAGGCATCGTCTTACCGACGAAGGATGAACCCCGCTGGCTCCAGGACGTAGCTCGTTTTGAAGATGTAATCAAAGAAACACCTTATTCCGTAGAAGTATTGTTCAGCCAAGGTTCTTCCGCAACTGAGAGAACCAATGTCGAGACTTTGATCGCCAGAGGCGCACGTGTCATCATCATCTGTGCCCACGACGCAGCTGCCGCAGCAATTGCAGTGGAAACCGCCAAAGCTGAAGGCATTACCGTTATCTCCTATGACCGTCTGATCACCGATACAGATGCCCTTGACTACTATGTCACTTTTGACAGCGTCTCCGTTGGTGAGGCCATGGGCGAATACTTGGCTGCCAATGCCAAGGGTAAGGGCAATCCGCTCTATCTCTATGCAGGCGCTTTGATAGACAACAACGCTTTCTTGTTCTTCCAAGGTGCTTGGAATGTTCTGCAGCCCTTGATTGCCGATGGAACTTTTGTAATTAAGAACTCCACTCAAGCACTAAACTACAAAGACACTCTGGAACTGAGCCGTGAGCAGCAAGCAGCCATCATTGGTGAAGTAACCACTGATTGGGACTTCAACGTAGCTAAGTCCAAAGCTGAAGCTCACCTCACAGTTGCTGACGAAGCAGACAAGGGAGAAGTTTTCGTTCTTGCTCCTAACGATGGTACTGCCCGTTCTATCGCTGACGTCTTTGCAGCTGATGTACATGTGACCAACTACTACATCACCGGTCAAGACGCTGAAAAGGCTTCTGTCCAGTACATCATCGACGGACAGCAAAGCATGACCGTCTTTAAAGATACCAGAACTCTGGCAGCAGATGCAATGAACATGGCTATTGAAATTCTTGAAGGCAAGACACCTCAAACTGATGTAGCCTACTTCAACCAGGCCGTTGATGTACCTGCCAAACAAACACCAGTAGTCATCGTTACCCAAGACAACGTAAAGTCAGTCTTGATTGACTCCGGCTACTACGATGCAAGCGAGTTTGTAGGTCTCTAGTAAGATAAAGCGATCAAGGCCGGCTCGGTATCGGGCCGGCCTTCTCAAAGTATAGAAAGGAGGGCTGATCATGGCTAAGGATCTCATTTTAGAAATGAGGAACATCACCAAGGAGTTCCCCGGTGTGAAGGCACTTGACAGAGTCACTTTTGAAGTGGAACGGGGAGAAATTCACTGTCTGGTCGGTGAAAACGGGGCTGGAAAGTCCACTTTAATGAAGGTGCTCTCCGGCGTTTATCCTTTCGGCTCTTACGAGGGCGAAATTGTGCTGAATGGGAAAGTACAGGAGTTTCGCCACATTTCAGACAGTGAGCGGCAGGGTATTGCCATTATTTATCAGGAACTGGCCCTATTCCCTGAGCTGCCTGTCTATGAGAACATTTTCATGGGTAATGAAATTGTCAATGGACGGGTGATTGACTGGAACGAAACCAAGGTGCGGGCTGCCAAGATGCTAAAGCGGGTCGGACTGAATGTAGATCCCAGTACTAAGATCAAGGAGCTTGGGGTGGGTCAGAGGCAGCTGGTGGAAATTGCCAAAGCACTTTCGAAGGATGTCGACCTCCTGATTCTGGATGAACCTACAGCAGCCCTCAATGAAGAGGACAGCGAAAATCTTTTAAACCTGCTTAGAGAACTAAAGAGTCAGGGCGTTACTTGCATCATGATCTCCCATAAACTCAAGGAGATCGTAGCTATTGCAGACACCATCACCGTGTTGCGGGACGGGTGTGTAGTTACCTCGTTAGATGCAAAAGAGCACAAGATTGAGGAACAAGAGATCATTAAGCATATGGTGGGCCGTGAAATCGAAAACATCTACCCAGCCAGGGAAGTTACTGTGGGTGACATAGCTTTTGAGGTGAAGAACTGGATGGCGGTGGACCGTGCCAGCGGCAGGGAAATCCTGCACAATGTGAACTTAAATGTTCGCAAGGGCGAGATTGTAGGTTTGGCCGGACTGATGGGAGCTGGCCGTACCGAGCTGGCCTTGAGCCTCTTTGGCAATGTGCCCGGCTACGATATCCGCAGTGGAGAAGTTTATCTAAACGGCAAGCGTGTGGAGTTTAAGCATCCCGCTGATGCCATTTCCGCAGGAATGTCCTACGTTACGGAAGATCGTAAGGGTAACGGTCTGATTTTGATCCAGGATGTGAAGTTTAACGTAACAGTCTCTGCTTTAGAAAAGCTCGTTCACCAGCTGGTGGTTAACGAAAATGAAGAAATTACAGTTGCCAATGAGTATCGCGAATCCTTCGACATTCGTACGCCCAGCGTGCAAACTCCGACTGGAACATTGTCCGGAGGGAACCAGCAGAAAACGTCTTTAGCTAAGAGCTTGTTTTCCGAGCCCAGCCTGGTCATCTTAGATGAGCCAACTCGGGGCATTGATGTAGGTGCTAAATTTGAAATTTATAGTCTGATGAATCAACTCGTAGCACGTGGTATGAGTATTATCATGATTTCTAGTGAACTCTTAGAAGTGTTAGGCATGAGTGATCGCATCTACATTATGTCCGAGGGAACCATCACCGGAGAAATTGACGCCGAAGACGCAACAGAGGAGAAAGTGATGGCTATGGCTACAAAAACAGTGGAGGAGGCAGTGTGATGAAAACGGAAAAGACGACAACTTCCAGACAGGGGAAGGAAGGCCTCGCTGCTGAGGTTGCATCGCTGCTCGTCAAGAACATTCGCGATTATGCTATGTATATTGCCTTGGCGGTTATCTTCCTTATCTTTTCGATTGCCACCAATGGCCTGTTTGTTTCTTCCCGCAACCTGATTAATCTTGTCAACCAGACAGGTTATGTAGCGGTCTTAGCCATTGGCATGACTCTGATCTTAATCATTAAGCATATTGACCTGTCTATCGGCTTTGTCGCAGGGTTTTTAGGGGCGGTAGCAGCTATTCTGCTTATGAACGGGTGGAATGTGTGGATAGTGATACCTGTTGTTCTGCTGTGCGGAGTCTTGGTCGGCGTGTATCAAGGGTTCCTGGTAACTAAGATTAAGGTTCCGGCCTTTGTAACTACGCTGGCGGGCATGTTCATGTTTAGGGGATTGCTCTCCATGGTCACGGCTGGGACCGGAACCATCATTGTTAGGGACAGGACCTTTTTGCAGCTTTCCAATGGATACATTCCTGACCTGCCCTGGGGCGCGAACCTAGACTTCCATCTGCTCACCTTAATTGTGGGCATTGGCTTAGTGTTTGCCATGATTTACTCCCAGGTCAAACATCGGCAAAGCTTAAAGCGCTATGATTTTGAAACTACCTCCATGAGCATCTTCGTGATCAAACAGGCGGCACTTTCCATCCTGATTATGGTGGTCACCTGGATCATGGCTACCTACAGGGGTATACCCTGGACGGCGGTTATAGTTTCAGTGGTGCTTCTCATATACAACTTTATGCTCACTAAGACCCGTTTTGGCCGGCACATTTACGCCATTGGCGGCAATGCTGAAGCGGCCGAACTGTCAGGTATTAAGGTCAACCGGGTAACATTCCTGGTCTTTGCTTCCATGGGCCTGATGGCAGCCCTCGGCGGCATGCTTTACACGTCCCGCCTGGCTTCGGCAACTCCCACAGCCGGTTTGGGATTTGAACTTGACGCCATTGCCTCCAGTTACATTGGAGGAGTCTCTGTCGGGGGCGGGGTTGGCCGGGTAACGAACACCATTGTTGGTGCCCTGGTAATCATGTCTTTGACTAATGGGATGAACCTGCTTGGTGTGGATATTTCCTTCCAATACGTCGTTAAGGGCGCCATCTTTATCCTGGCGGTAGCCTTTGACGTATTCACCCGGAAGCGGGGAAATGCTTAAGAGATGAAATAGGGAAAACAAAAATAGCGTTAGCACTCCTTGTGAGTACTAACGCTATTTTGCCGTTTAGGCGCAATTTTTACTTCTCTTCTAGATGGGGATAGCGATAATCCCTCGGCGGCAGCAGGTTTTCCTTAATTGTCCGCTGGGAAACCCATCTCTGCAGGTTAATCGCGCTTCCTGCCTTGTCATTGGTTCCTGAAGCCCGGGCGCCGCCAAAGGGCTGCTGACTGACAACTGCTCCGGTGGGCTTGTCGTTTACATAGAAGTTGCCGGCTGCCTCATTTAACGCTTCAGCCATATGCACGATCACTCTGCGATCGGTGGCAAAAATGGAGCCTGTGAGGCCATAGGGCGATGTGGTGTTGCAAAGTTCGAGTGCTGCGTCTAAGTCTTCGTCGGCGTAAACGTAGACGGTCAGAACTGGACCGAAGATCTCTTCTTCCATCAGTTTGAATTTGGGATTGGTGGTTTCAACGATGGTGGGATCGATAAAGTAGCCTACTCTGTCATCATAGGTGCCGCCCACAAGAATTTCTGCTTCGCTTGATTCTTTTGCATAATCAATATAGGATTTGATGCTGTTAAAGGCGCTTTGGTCAATCACCGCACCCATAAAGTTAGTGAAATCCGAGACATCGCCAACTTTCAGTTCTTTGGTCATGGCAACGATCTTATCTTTAACTTCTGGCCAGATGCTCCGGGGAATATAGGCCCTGGATGCGGCGGAGCATTTTTGTCCTTGATATTCAAAGGCGCCCCGGACAAGGGCTACGCTCAGAGCATCAATGTCTGCACTGGAGTGGGCAAAGACAAAGTCCTTGCCGCCCGTTTCGCCAACGATACGGGGGTAGGTTCGGTAGTTTTGGATATTGTTCCCCACCGTTTTCCACATCCCTTGGAAGACGGGCGTACTGCCTGTAAAGTGAATGCCGGCCAGGGCAGGATGGGCCATTACCGGATCGCCCACAGTTCCGCCTGAGCCGGGTACAAAATTGATTACTCCAGGTGGGAGTCCAGCCTCTTCCAGGATCTTGAGGATGAAGTAGGCGGGATAGACTGCTGAAGAAGCAGGTTTCCAGACTACAACATTGCCCATCATGGCAGGGGCAGTCGGCAGGTTCCCGGCAATAGCTGCGAAGTTAAAGGGTGTGACTGCGAAGATAAAGCCCTCCAGTCCCC
>LSQX01188099.1_pt1 | contig 11897 bp, 6 predicted proteins | sample 654561 | NCBI WGS metagenome assembly LSQX01 (sample SAMN04489861, study PRJNA283612) | anaerobic digester metagenome | isolation source: 4 biogas reactors fed with cattle manure at either 37C or 55C with and... | place: Denmark: Kongens Lyngby | collected 2014 | reverse complement strand
GCCTTCGAGGATGGACTCTCGCATGCCGGGAACAGAGACAAGGAACAGAGTCTCCTGCACCGCACGCCAATCGTCCTCGCTGACAAGAACCGCATTGCCTCTCTTGCCGGTGATCTGGACCGGTTCTCCCGATTCAGCCACTTCATCGATCAGGTTGTAGAGTCGTTTGCGCGCTTCAGTCACGCTGAGCGTGGTCATCCCTGCACCTCCGTATCTAACGTACGCTAAAGCGTACGCTTATCGTCGTTGGAAGTCAAGGCGTGGGCCATCGCGGCGGCAGGAGAGCGGCACGAACTCGGGGCCACCTACTGAGCCCGAAAGACAGGAGGTGGTTCTAAGTGGACAGCTTTGGAACCTATCCCAGAAGGTCTGTTCCCTAGCAGAGAACCTAGATGATCATCCTAGCGAGCTACGCATCGGCAAATGCCTTCCTGCACTCTTGCAGTTCCTGCCAATGCGCCTCTAGCCCAGGCAGCGTTGGGCTAACACCCAGACTTGGCAGAGGCTGAGAATGACCTTCGATAAACCGGCATGCCTCTTCAAAGATCCGCGTAACCGTTTCAATTGCTGCCGGAAGTGCGTCGACCTTGAGGCTAGGCAGGACTGTCATCCGAACATTGGGCTGATACCGCTCAGTCACCCCCCTCAGAAGCTCCTGCTCGGTGAACACCTCGCACCAGGCCCGAATCTGATCGTACCCAGTTCGAACAAGCGCTGCGCGCGCCTCACCATCTACCGTCTTGGCGGACTGAATCGTCTCGTTGATGTTCTTCTTGATGTTGGAGAGTGTGTCCCACCTCGGACCGGTCGCCTTCGTGACCTTACCCTTGCCGTCATCGTCAGTCACCTGGTAATACGCGCATCGCCTCGATTTCTCAAAAAGACTCAGAAGAGTCGTGGCAAATAGGATATCGTGCGTGAAGACAATCACCTGATGGTCTTCCGCTAGCGACGCAACGCGCTGCGCAACTTCGTTGATGCGGCGGTGGTCAAGACTCGAGACGGGGTCATCGAAGATCACTGGTGCCGTAATACCAGAGAGTCTCGTCTCAGCCAAGAAGTCAGCTATGGCCAGTACTTTCTGTTCGCCCTCGCTGAGAACCTTCGACGGCTTGCAACGCGAGCTGATCACTTTCCGGCGATGCGCTCTGCCATGCCGTCCGATGAACTCCACCTTCAGCTGAGGCGCTCGAAGCGCCGTACACTCCTCCGCGAAGAGCTTCTCGAAGTTCTGGTTGATCAACTGGTCGCTGGCTGCCTTCGACAAGTCAGTGATTCTTCGAGAGACTCCTGGGAACCCTCGGCTCAGAATCCTAAGCTTGTCTGCTTCCTGGGCTCGGCCAACTTGGGTGGCTATCTCCGGCCATGCTTTCGATAGCTCCGCAGCCGCTACAAGCTCATTGAGTGTCTTCTTGGCGTCTGCTAGAGCAGTGATACGATTCGCGATGTTCTCCTGTAGCTTTCCAATTTCGTCAGCGGCTGCATCCCTTCTCGCTTCTAAGTCTTGCCGCAAGTCGGTAACACCAGTTAATGCATCCCCCTCAACTCGCTTACCCTTATCAACGCTCGTCTGCAAATGCGCAAGCGTCTCCACAACCTCCTTCAACTGATTGTAGAAGGCCGGTTTGTCCTCGCGCTCCGCATACTCAGCCAACATCACAGACGACTCGCTGTGGCGCTGCGCTAGCAAAGGCCTCGTCGCCTCGTCAATATCCCGGGAAACGGTGGCAATATCCTGAGATATCTTGTCCGCCAAGTACTCCGAGTATTTGGCCACAAGGTCGGCTGCCGCCGCATACAAAGTCTGCCTGCAATAAAGGCACTTCGTCGGATCATGTACGCCGAGATCGTCAAGATGGGTCCGGTATGCTTCACCGCTCGCGACAAACTTCTCCCACGTGTCCTCCGGGCTTGCAGGCAAAGAGGCCGCAGCGAAGAGGGAGTCGCGAAAGGCTTTGCGGTCAGACAGAAGGGCCGATTTCTTGTCGAGATTCGCGTTGTGGCTCTCGACATCAAGAGTCTGCATCGTATCAAGTACTTGAATGGCTTCCCGCAGAACCCTCTCCGAACGCTGGACTAACCCCAGATGCGGAGTCAACGTGTCGGCCTCAAGCGCTGCCACAGCCCTCCTATGGGCTTCGATGCGCTCATCGATTTTCGGGTCCGTGCTCGCACGCGACTTCAGCGCATCAAGATCTGTAGAGGCACCCAGCGTCTGGATCATTGGGTAGACTTCGGACTCCCTGGGGAAGCGAGCAAGTAGAGAACTCGATTCGGTAACGAGATTCTCGACATCGCTGGCGACTCTATCTTGGACAGATTTGACAGCTGTAGACACGTGGTTGAAGAGTGCTAGAACGCCAGGCACGTACACATAGTCGAGATCGTCGTCCACGTAGAAGTTCACACATAGCTCGTCGAAGACAGACATCCTTGTGAACGGCGGCTTGCCTCTCTCTCCTGACCAAACGAGCTCTCTGGAATCATCTCCCAGCTTGTATGCGATTTTGGCCGACTTTGGTAGCTCAATATCTGAGTCTATATCCCCCAGGATTTCGTCGGCCGTGCGACTATCAGCCAAGGCTTTCAGTATTCGCGCGTAGCCAGTCTTGCCAGTTCCGTTTTCTCCGAAAAGAATCGTCAAGCCTTCGTGGGGCTCAATGACAGCTCCGGCCACTAAAGCGTTGACCCCGGCGACTTCAGAAACCTTCATCAGAACAAGAGGCTCTTCGGCATCCTCCTCGCTCTGTTCGACCTGCAGCTGCGGTACGATCGGCATGCTTCGCTCATCAAGCGCCTTCTCTTGCCGAAAGAGAGCGTATGCGTAGTCGGTATCGGCAGCGGTGAGAGGACACCTTTCGCTGAGCACCCTACCTACAATGTAACAAACCCATTCATCGTTTCCATTCGCCCACTGAGCCAGCATCGTGCGCGAATCTACATTGTGCACGCTCACGTCTTCTTGCTGCTCTTCAAAGTCCACAGACTACCCCCAATACTTAAGCCGCTGAGTCACGCTGGCCACTCCTCGTGCGCCAGCGGCGTGTGGCCCAGCTGGTTCCGCAACGCCCGCCAGTTCGGCAGGTATTCATCCATCAGGGCCGTGAAGCGATCTCCGTGCTTGCGCTCGCGCAGGTGGGTCATCTCGTGGACGAGGATGTACTCCAAGCAGCCGGGGTGTCTCTTGGCCAGCTCAAGATTCAGGGAGATGCGACCTGACTCAGGATTGCATGATCCCCACTTGGTTTTCATTCGCCGGACGGTCCAGCCACTTACCTCTTTGCCGACAACCGGCCCCCACTTCTGGATGAGACTCGGGATGACTGCCTTAATCTGCTTCCGATACCAAGCGTCGAGAACACGTCGACGCTGGTCTGACTCGGTCCCCGGTGGTACGAAGAGTCGAAGCTTTGAACCACTGGTCTCGATCTTCGCTCGGCCGGGATGTTCGATGACTTCAAGTCGAAGGCGCGAGCCCCAGACGTAATGAGATTCACCTGGCACCATTTCGCGGACCGACTGTCGCTCGGCGCTACGGAGTCGGTCTTGTTGCTTCTTGATCCACGCCAACCGCTGGACAATCGCCAGCCGTATCGCTTCCTCCGTCAAGCGCTCAGGAGCAGCCGCTCGAACTCGGCCGAAGGGCGGGTAAACACCGATATGCAGGTTCTTGATGTTCTTGTAGATGACATCAACATTGATTCCAGCAACCTGCATGAAGGCGTTAGCGGTACTCATCACGTGCCCTCACTAGATCAAACAGTTCATCAAAACGGTCAAAGTCGTCGCTAGGTAGCGCTGCGTGAATGACTCGCGCCACTAAGCGCTCTTTCATCCGATTACCCACCCAGTCGTGCGGCTTATGGTCCATGATCACTTGATCGATAAGTCGCGCAGTCTCTGAACCGTCGAAACCAAAGTCGAAAAGGGCTTTCTGGGCTCCGTTCTGTGCCCAACTCGGATAGACAGTGCCCGGTGACTCCTTCTTGCCAATTGTGGCCGTAAGAGCCACAAGTTCTTCTAGGTATCGCTTGTAGTCAAGCGCCTCTTTGCGGCGCTGCTCGATAATTGCGTCGAGCAGGGTTGACATCTTGTCGTAGTACTTCGGGTTCAGAGCGCGCTCGTCGATGATGACCTTGCGCACGTTGTTGATGATCGTCTCAGCGACTGCCTCCGGATCCTTCTTGATGCCTTCGGGCAGTGTGTCGATAGCGTCAGGGCCACGGTTGACAATCAAATCGACGAGGCCTTGATCCTCGAACTGAGCCACAACCTCTGAGCTCCCGGCTTGGATGTAGGTGTCGAGTAGGAAGCGCATTCCGGCCTCAAACTGCTTGAAGTCGATGTTCTCCTTGGCTCCCAGCTTCACCTCATCTCGCACGGCGGCATAGTGGGCAACTTCTTCCTTGATGGCCTGCGCCTCACCGGCCGAATAGCCAGCAGCTTCCATGTCATTCGCCAAGACTGCGTAGGCCCTGACCAGCGAACCTACCGCTTTGTACAACTCAACACGCTTGGGCTCGTTGGCTTTGAGCTGCTCCATGTTTCCAGCCTCAGCCGCGCAGAAGTAGTGCTGGTACTGGAGGGTCTTCTTCGGAGGCTCAACCGGCTCGCATAGTGCGCGAATCCGCTCCAGTGCATCATCAAGATCCTGTCGACCTTGTTCGGTCCGGTCTTTTAGCAGGCCTTCGATATCGTCTCGCTCATAACCGTCAAGAGCTCCAGAGGTGTAATCGGTAACGGCCTCTTCAAGAGAATTGAACAGGTCTCGATAGTCGATGATGTAGCCGTATTGCTTGTCGTCGCCGTCGAGACGGTTGACGCGACAGATGGCCTGGAACAGGCCGTGATTCTGCATCTTCTTGTCGATATATAGATAGGTGGCCGAAGGTGCATCGAATCCGGTGAGCAGCTTGTCGACCACGATCAGCAGGCGCATCTGGCCCGGCTCTTTGATGAACTTCTCTTTGACTTCCTTCTCAAACTGCTCGATTCTCAGCATTGCTTGGTCAGCGGGCTCATCGAAGTAGTCAGCCAGCATCTCTCTGTAGATGTCGTACTGTCGGAGCGCTTCGGTCGCGCCTTCGCCGGAGTCCTCCTTCGAGATATCACCGGCAATCGGAACATAACTTGTGACAATCGCGCACTTGCCTTTGAAGCCCGCCTGACAGAACATCTCGTAGAACTTGCAGGCCTGGTAGATGCTCGCTCCCACCAGCATGGCGTTCCCGCGCCGGTCCATCAGACGCGGCCTGGTTTCCATGTCGAGCAGAATGTCCTGAACGATCCGACGAGCACGGGGTTCGGCGCTGACGACCTTCTGCATGGTGCCCCAGCGCTTCTTCAGTTCAGCCTTGCTGAGGTCAGTCATCCCCTTGGTCTTGGCCTCGAACCATCTGTCTACCTGCTCGTGACTCGTCAGTTCCTGGTCGATGTTCCGAGCCTCGTACCGAAGATCAAGAACAACGCCGTCGGCCACGGCCTCGTCGAACTTGTAGGTGTGGATGAAGCTGCCGAATGTCTCGATGCTGGTTGCCTTGTCCGCCTTGAGTAGTGGCGTACCCGTGAAGCCGATGAACATGGCATCAGGCATGAGCTTCGTCATGGCTTGATGCATCTTGCCGGACTGCGTGCGATGAGCCTCATCAACAAAGACGAAGAAGTTACCCTTGGGCTCGAATCCAGGGGGGATCTTCGAGCTCAGCTCCTTGATGAAGTCACCTTGAGCTTCGTCCCGCTCAGCATCTTCGTCGCCACCCTTGAACTTATGTACCAGAGAGCAGACCAGCCAGGGCTGATGACTGTTGAGCGTGCCGACAAGATCGGCCCCGCTGGATGTCCGATAGATCTCCTCACTGACGCCACCAAAGACGCCCTCGATCTGCTCGTCCAGCTCGGTCCTGTCGGTGATGATCAAGACGCGGGCTTCCTTCTGATGTTCACGAATCCATTTGGCCAGCCAGACCATAGTCAGGCTCTTGCCTGAGCCCTGGGTGTGCCAGATGATGCCGCCTTCGTGCTTCTCGACACGAGCCTGGGCAGCCTTGACTCCGAAATACTGGTTGTGACGAGCGATCTTCTTTATACCAGCGTCAAAGACCATGAAGTCGTGGATCAGTTCTAGGAACCGCCCCTTGGAGCACATTTGGAGAAGTGCTCGGTCGAGTGGTTCTTCCACGTGGGAAGGCTCCTTCCACTCAAGCCAATACTTCTCCGGCGTTTCAATCACACCATAGCGGAGCCCCTCCACGTCATTGCCGGCAAAGAGGAGTTGAACGGTCGTGAAGAATGGACGGATAAAGTGCTTCTGCTGATTACCGATGTTCTGCCGGATGCCTTCGGAAACTGCAACCTTCGAGCGTTTGAGCTCGATTACACCTAACGCAAGGCCGTTCACATACAGAACGACGTCGGGGCGCTTGTTGTGCTCGCCCTTGATGGCGACTTCCTCGGCCAAGGCAAAATGATTCGCCTCGGGCTTGGCCCAGTCGATCAGCCAGACCGTCTCATGTTGCTCACCCATCCCGGGCTTGACCTTGACCCCATAACGAAGCAGCTCGTAGACCTCATGATTGGCCTCGTACAGAGTGTGCCCGCCGCCGAGCGACGCCGCCTTCTTCAGAACATCAACGGCCTTGTTGATCAGATTGTCGCCATAACCTCGCACCTGAAGGTTTTGCCGAAGGAAGTCCGTTTCAATATGCGAGTTGTCGCAGCGCTCCTCCCATCTGCCTGCATACTCATAGCCCAACTGATCACGAAACAGGGCAACCACATGGTCTTGCGTCTTGCGCTCAATTTGGCCGACTTCGCTCATGACGCGGCCTTCACCACTGAGCCGTCTACCCAGCGAGCTAGAACGCTTAGCGTAGCCAAGTACTCCAGAGCCTCCTGCTCAGTGAGTTCCTGGTTGGCCTCGTGGCTGAGTGGGTTTCGGATGCCCGCAAATACGCCCTCCGCTAGGCTCATCGCCCCACGTTGAACTGACTTGTAGGTATCGCTGCCGTCGTCTCTCATGCGGCGAAGACGCGCCTTGCCCTCCTTTGGAGTGTCAAGGCTGAATGCCTGCTTGAACAGGTCGGTCTCACTCACATCGCGGCGTTCCACCTTATTCTGTGTCTCAGCATTCAGCTTCTTGATGGCGCCTTCAACAGCTTCACGGAAATGTCCGGACTGCCACAGCGACGAAGCGCCGCTCCATACCCACGGATGCAAATCTGCTGCCGAGAGGTCCGGTGCGTTCTCGCCGAGGTTCTCCTTGACCTCTTGTTCCCGAACCAGTTCCTCCCGTGCTCTGATTGCAGCTTCCCTGTGTTGATTCCACTTATGACCCTTGCGCACTATTACTTCAACCCGCCATTTCGGCAAGACTCGGCTGAGGATCTTCTCAATAATCTGTGCTTGTCCCGCGATCTGTGTGTCAGAGGCTCGCGTGTGGGTCCCGATTATGTTCGGTTGACTGCATGGAATCTGCTCAGTCTGATTGATGAATGTTTCAAGCTCCTTAAGCGCCCAGCCCGTGTTCATGCCATGGCCTCCACATGCAATCGGGTTCGCCCGCTCAGAAGCTCCTGCATCATGCCTTGCTTGACATCTCGCGCCTTCGTCAGTCTTGCTTCATTCATGGAGATGTCTTGATCTAGATCACGAAGCACGGACGCTATGGCTTGTTGCTCGTCAATTGGGGGCAGAGTGACCTGAAGCTGAAGGAACTGCCTCCTCGATAAGTTATACCTCGTGGCCCCCTGTGCTGCCGAGGCGAGAAGATGTCTGCCCGGTTCGGCCCGTAACAGGTAGGCGAGGAACTCCGGTTCGACACCAGCACCATCGGCCAGCCGAAAGCCGAAACAGAAGCTGTTCAGCATGGTTCCGCTTGGAACATCAACAACAACAGCAGCCATGGCAAGTTCATCGGGTGTCTCAGACGACCCGTTCAGCAAGAGATCCCCATTCCGAACTGTGTTCTGGTGTTCCTTCGACGAGACCCTCACCTTGGCAAGTCGGCTACCGTCAATTCGGATGTTGGCCATAACATCCATGAATTCGATGTAGCGGCCATTTCCACACCCAAAGTCATCAGCACTCTTGCCAGCCAGACCGCCGTAGGTGCGCCCTACAGAACCCAAGGCGACGGAACTCCAGCTGGATTCAAATCCCGGTAGCCGCACCCTGCTGGTCAGGAGCTCTTGCATCATGCCTTGCTTAATAGCTTCCTTCTTGGCGAGCAAAGCGTCTAGCGATTTGATGAGTTCATCAACATCGCCTAGAACGGTGGCTATCGCGCGCTGCTCATCAATCCCTGGATGCATGATTACAGTCTTTTTGAAGACAGGCATGCCCACCAGGTTCTTCATGGCCCCACCCTGGGTACTGTCCGTTATGGATTCTTGGAACTCATCCCAACAGAAATACTGCTCGAAGTACCCTGAATCTATGACTTTTACGTCAACGCTAATCTTCAGTAATGCCTGGTTGATAATACCGGGAGGAGCACTCGAAGGGATGCGAAAAATCCGCCCGATGGTGCCGGAGCAACTGACAATGAAGTCGCCCTCCCTGACAGCAAAACGGGCCATCTTTCGGAACTTCTCTGGATTGATGAAGTAGCGCCCCTCAACAAGGGATTGAATGGCGTTTCTCTGCTCGTAAACCTGAAATCCTGTCGCTACGAAATCGCTCTTCTTGAGAGAGCCTCCAAAAGGGCCTCTGACAAGTCCACCCGCAACGCAGACGGATTCTAGCGTCGAGGAGACCCAATCGCCAGGGCAGCTCACGTCACCCCCATTCCAGCGAGGTGCTTCGATACACGCTCATGCAGTTCGGAGTTTTTTCCCTCTATGGCGGCGAGGGTCTGGCCGTATCGATCAGCAAGGACTTTGACTCTGTCATTCAGATACTGCATAAGGTTGCCAAGCTCAACATCGACGCGCCATGCGGTTGCCGATCGCCACTTGCCATCGAGCAGGGCGGGTCGAACCTCGTCGAGGGCCAACTCTCCGCACTTGGCAAGCACCAGAGAGTCAAGCGCGGCAGTTCCCTCCTTGGCAGCCTTCTTGGCGTCGGCTTCTTTCTCATAGAGGGCAATCACCGTGGTCAGAGCCTCGATTTCGTCCGAGTCGCTACCTTCGCGCTTCGCCTCCCGCAATCGAGCGGCCGCCAGTGTCTTCGTAATCTTGTCCTCATCCATTGCTGCTGACAGCAAGCCATCTTCTCCTAAGTTCTCTTCAACGAATTCCTCGAGGGCTTGAGCCGCGACCTCGAGTCTCAGATTGAGTTCATCAAGCTTTGCCTGCTCTTCCGGGAAGTACCTGGCAACAATCAGCTGAGGAGGAACAAGGTCCATCTTGTACTTCGCCGCACTCCGGCCGGAGCCAATCACCAAGTCCGGGGTCTCCGATATCTTTCGATCCTTATCTTCGAGGGTCTTGCGCGGCTTCGCAGCGCCCTCCCAGCCTTCGCTCATGATCAGCGCGACATCGTCGTGCATGGTTTCGTTCCAGTAGCTCATGAGCTGCTCATATACCGCATACTCATCAATCAGCGGCCGAACTCTGAACAAGGCAAGCAGACTCTCGGACAGAGACTCGATGAGGTCAGCCGGTCTGGTCGATGAATCGATGGCGTTCAGTTCATCATGATGGCTCTGCCACCACTGGCTCACGACATCGGCAGTCTCGCCTTTCAAAGCGAGGTACTCCTCCGCGTTCATGATCGTTTGCTGGATGTCCGACGGATCAACCGCCAATTCCAAATAGCCATCACGTAGGGGCTGGAACAACTTCTGGCGGAGTGTCGGAAACGCTTCCCAGTAATCCGCTAGAGCATCGATGTCCCGCTCAGGAATGCCACCATGAAGATGAGCGCGTAGGTCTTGGATATCCTCCGGCTCCGATGAATCGATGTATCGAGGGATATTCAGGTTGTAGTCGTTAGCAGGATTGGCGATCTCGCTGAGAGGAACCATCCTCGAATAACCCGCAACCTCTGACTGTTTGGTGAAGACATCGATGATCTTGTGCATGTCACGGGGCCTCAGCCGGTTCTTGTTCCCGTCTTTCATGAAGCCCTTGGAGGCATCGATCATGAATATGCCCTCGCGCTGAGCAGCATCCTTCTTGTCCAGAACGAGGATGCAGGCGGGGATGCCTGTGCCGTAGAAGAGGTTCGGCGGTAGGCCGATGATGCCCTTGATATAGCCGCGCCGGACGATCTCTTTGCGAATCTGCGCCTCAACGTTCCCTCGGAACAGTACGCCATGCGGCAGAATCACCGCCGCTCGGCCGGTGCTCTTCAGAGACTTGAGCATGTGGAGCAGAAAAGCATAGTCACCATTCTTGGCCGGAGGCATTCCGAACTCGAAGCGGCCGTAGTCCTTCTCAAGTCCGTTGCTCCAAGACTTAGTGGAGAACGGCGGATTAGCTACCAGGAAGTCGAACGTTTCGAGCTGGTCGTTCTTCAAACACTGCGGACTGGTGATGGTATCGCCCTTGCGAATGTCGGCTATGGCGTTGTCGTGAAGGATCATGTTCATTTTGGCCAGGGCCCAGGTGGCGTTATCCTTCTCTTGGCCGTAAAGCGTCAGACCCTTGGGAGCTTCATCGGCTACCTTGAGGAGCAACGATCCGGAGCCGCAGGTCGGGTCATACACAGTCGCCGAGACCGGGGTGTCTGGAGTGATACCGATCAGCTTGGCCATAACGCGAGACACCTCAGCCGGGGTGTAGAACTGCCCCTTGGACTTGCCCGATTCTGTGGCGAAGTGGCGCATGAGGTATTCGTAAGCATCGCCGAGAAGATCATCGCCTTCGGCCCGAGAGCCACGGAAGTCAAGATCTTGGAAGATGGCGACGAGCTTGGTCAGCCGGTCCTGCATCTCCTTGCCTTTGCCGAGCTTCTCTTCGTCGTTGAAGTCGGCTAGGTCGATGACCTTCTGCAGATCATTGGCTTCGGCCAGTTTGCTGATGGCCTTGTTGATCTTGTCACCGATCTCCTTGTCACCCTTGAAGGAGATGAGGTCGTCGAAGGAGCCTCCCTCGGGAACATATATCAAGCTACCTGGGTCGGCCTTAGCCTTGTCGGAGACGTACTTCACGAACAACAGAGTGAGGATGTAGTCCTTGTACTGGGAGGCATCCATCCCCCCGCGAAGCTCGTCACAACTCTTCCAAAGTGACCCGTAGAGGTCGGACTTCTTGAGAGCCACCAGCAAACCACCGCCTTCCGCTCAGACCTCGCCCTTTGCCCAGACGTGACAGGACCTATACTGTTGTGACGTAAGCAGTCTTGACCCGTTGCCGGGCCTAGGGAGTCGGCCCCCCACGCCCGACCATCCTCTACTGTACTACACGACCCGGACAGGATTAGCGACGAGCACTGTGTCGCGCCGGTCTGGGCGGCCGCTCTTCAGCCTCACGGCGATAACGCGGGTCTCTCGACTGAGCAAGGTCATCTTCCGCCCCCAAGGCGAAGAGCTTCGGGCCCTCGGAGACGCTCTCCAAGAAACGGTTGCGACTCTTTCGTCTGCTCTGCCACTCGGCAAATGAGACCAAAGTCGGATTGACAAGTCGCCCCACCAGCCGTTCGGCTTCAGAAAGCGCCCCATAGACCTCGGCATGTGTGAGATCTTCGCTCACGATCATCAGGTCCACGTCGCTGGAGGCGGTGTCGGTCCCCTTGGCCAACGAGCCGTAGACGAAAGCCACCCTGATCCTGCCTGAGAGCGGAGTGAGCGCCTCGCGGAGGGGATCGACGAGCCCGATCGTCTTCCTGACGAGCCCCACCAACTCCTCGAACACTGGAGACTCCCGGTTCGCTTGGTAGTGCTTCTCCCAACCGGCGCTATGGACGGTGATGAGGCCGGCAGCGGTAAGACGCTTGAGTTCCCGGTGGACCGCCCC
>LSQX01324748.1_pt1 | contig 11898 bp, 6 predicted proteins | sample 654561 | NCBI WGS metagenome assembly LSQX01 (sample SAMN04489861, study PRJNA283612) | anaerobic digester metagenome | isolation source: 4 biogas reactors fed with cattle manure at either 37C or 55C with and... | place: Denmark: Kongens Lyngby | collected 2014 | reverse complement strand
AGATGTGTATAAGAGACAGGGGATGAATTATATATGAAACTGGCACTTGGTTTGGCCTACCAGGCGTACTGCAATAATGAAATTCCCATTGGTGCTGTTATTGTATACGATGGTCAAATAATTGCCTGGGGCCATAACCAGAAAGAAATGCGGCAGGATGCCACTGCTCACGCCGAATTGCTGGCCTTACAGGGAGCAGCAAAGTATCTGGGGCAATGGCGCCTGAAGGATGCCACCATGTATTGCACGCTGGAACCTTGCGCTATGTGTGCCGGTGCCATGGTCAACAGCAGATTGGGCAGGTTGGTATACGCTGCCCGGGATCCTAAAGCAGGAGCCGCAGGATCCATTATAGATTTGCTCAGATACTCCGGGCTTAATCACCAGGTAAAAGTAGAATATGGTGTTTTGGAAGAAGAAGCTTCGCGGCTGCTAAAACAGTTCTTTGCGGATTTGAGGAGAGATGGCTGAGTCCGGTTTAAGGCGCTCGACTCGAAATCGAGTGAACCAGTGATGGTTCCGTGGGTTCGAATCCCACTCTCTCCGCCAGCATAATTTAATCGTCCAGGCTGCTTACGTTTGGGCGTTTTGTATTTATACGCCGGTAAGAACCGGAACACAAGCTATTTGGTGCTTGCGGTATCTATGCTTTTAGAGTAAAATACTATCGTTGCACTGGAACAAAGGTGTACACAAAAATTTAATTACGGAGAGGTGGCTGAGTACGGCTGAAGGCGCTCGATTGGAAATCGAGTAACGTGTCAAAAGCGTTCGCGGGTTCAAATCCCGCCCTCTCCGCCATTAATTTTCTGAAGTTTTTAAAGAATCGAGTGGGCTAAATAGATTGACAAATGCCTTTCAAATTTTTTTGAGAGGTGTTTTTTTACCTTTTACTATGTAAAAACAAGGCTATCTTAACGCGATCGCCCGATACATGGAGGTTAGCGTTGACATTATGCCCTGGTTGTGGTAATATGCCAGCGGATCAAAAAAATATAAATGCAAGTGTTCCCTGGGGCGTACAGCTTCAGGGAAAGGATAGGGAAGCGGGTGAAAATCCCGAACGGTACCGCCGCTGTAAGCGCCGAGGCCGCATTCGTCGACGAAAGTCGGTCACTGGGAAACTGGGAAGGCAGAGTGCGTGCCGCAGGAGATAACTCCCTAAGCGTAAGTCAGAAGACCTGCTTGGAAAAGGCTTTGTCAGGCAGATAAATGACAGAGCTTATTGTTGCACGGATAAACGGCTGTGGCAATCAAATCGATTGTCGCGGCCGTTTTTTGTCGGGTGGAAAAAGAACAAGCAAGGGCGGATAACAGCATAGGAGCGGAAAGTTTCGTTAAGATCCATTTTATATCCGTAGCTGCGCCGGGGCAGGCGTTTATATATAAGCTCTTGGGGGAATGTACGAAAGGAGGAGGAATAAAATGAAGAGGCTGAACAAGTTAATACCCATTGTTTTAGCTATTTTACTGATACTCGGAATGCTGCCATTGTCGGCATTGGCGGAGGAGATGACGGAGGTCATTGCCGTTGCCGCCCATCCCGCAGACAGCGAGGTAACAGCCGCTTTCGCTAACGAGGAGGACGCTGCAACGACAGTCAATATTTCGGAGCTGCTGGCTGCTATTGCCGACAGTTATAAAAATACCTCCGACGATTGGGCGGCTATGGCGATGGCAGCCTACGGCCAGGCAGAAGATGTTGCCGGTGCAAGTATTGTGGAGAATGCACGCGCTGCTTACATCAGCGGTAAAACAACCGATATGGCACGTGCTGTTATCACCCTCACTGCCCTGGGTGTTGATGCTTCCAATGTATATAGCGGCAGTGAAGGGGTCTATTGGGATTTCGTCGAAAAGTTGGGGGAAAACGCCCCGTCACAGGCCGCGGAGGCAGCCTGGGGCCTGATAGCTCTGGATAGTGGACAATATGACGACAGTGGGTTTATACTGGCTCGTCAAACCTCAAGCGCCTACCTTTTGGAAAATAAATTGACACCGGCTGATGATCAAACTGCCTGGACCTTCTGGGGAAATTCTCCGGATGTAGATGCTACAGCCATGGTTGTAGCGGCATTGGCGCCATATTACAACAGCAATGCAGAGGTGAAGACAGCAATCGATGGTGCCCTTGAATATCTGGCGGCACAACAAAAGGATTCCGGACATTTTGGGAACTCCAACTCAACCGCAATGGTCATAGTGGCCCTTACCGCCCTGGGGCAAGACCCCAGCGCCGTAACCGGTGATTTTGCCAAAAACGGAAAAAGTTTGATAGAAGGCCTGCTGGCATTTAGAACCAACTCAGATCAATTGGGATATGATAATAATACAACGGCAAGCTCTTTGAGCACGGAGCAAGGCTTCCGCGCCCTGGTTGCTTACCAGGGGTATTTAAATTCCGGAAAAAATGCCTATAATATATATCATTTTGGTGTTCAAACCGGAGACGGCACGGAACTCACCGGCGAAACCGATCCCGGCGTCACCCCTCCTGATCCCAGTGCGCCAAAAAATATAACTGTTCGGGTGGAGGACCTCTATAACGGTGCTACCCTCATGCCTCAGACTTCTTTAGAAATGAGCGGTTCCCATCTCGACGCTTTGAAAGCGGCGCTGACCGCAAACGGGAAAGACCCGGACACGGATTTGACGGTGTCATACGGTTATGTCAGTGCTATTCTCGGCGTCAGCGCTGGTTCCACTACCGGCTGGATGTATGCCATAAATGGCGAAATACCAGTAACGATGCTCAGTGAAACACAGATTGCCGAAAGCGACAGCCTGGTTCTGTTTTTTATTGACTGGTATGATTCATTTTATTTAACTGAGTTTGACAAAACGACTTTGGATATTAAAGCAGGGGAAACGTTCAACCTCAACCTTACCGGGATTAACCCCTGGGCTGCGGAAAACGGTGGGGCATACGCGCCGCTAAACGGTGCAACTGTCTATATTATTGATAAATCCGGTAACCGGGTGGGGATAGAGGCAGTTACCGATGTAGATGGAAATGTAACCCTTACCTTACCTGCTGCCGGAACCTATACAATCAGCGCAGCCAGACCGGGCACTATTAATACAACTGATCTGGTGCCGCCGCTTTGCCAGGTGACGGTTGTCTCTTCATCGTCCCCTCCCGGCAAAACGCTAACAGTATATTTCACATTAGAGGGAATGAGCAGCAGCGGTAAGGCGGAAACCTGGATAAACAGGAAAGCAGTTACCAACATAACCGACGGCGCTGCTGTTTCTGAGGTCATTATAAAGGCCCTTGCCGGGACCGGCTATACGCAGAGCGGCGCCCAGAATGGATATATAAAATCAATCACTACCCCGGACGGTTTTATACTGTCCGAGGCATATAACGGTATGCCCAACTCGGGCTGGCTGTTTAAGGTGAATTCTAAGCTGCCAACGGTGGGCATTGATTCTTATATTGTCGAAAATGGTGACCATGTTCTGCTATACTTTACCAGGGACTACACAAAAGATCCGGATGCAGGGGGGATCCCCGGCGGCAATAATACCAGGGAAGAGAAGCCTGTGGTCACCTCTGAGATTGAGGTGACAACGATAATAGAGGCGGGGGTGGCCGTATCCTTTATTAATATGGGCACAATAAAAGACGCCCTTAATAAGCTGGAAAAACCCAGTGACACCGTTTATGGGGCCGAAGTGAAAATTATTGTCACAGGTACGGACAAAACATCTCCGGTACGGGTTGAAATCAAAACTGACGCTATCAAAGAGATAATTAAAGCCAATGCGCAGCTTACCATTGCAAGCGGGGTTGGGACTCTGACCTTTGATACGGGAACTCTGGCCGGAATTACCCGGGGAAGGGCAGATGATTCAATGGTCAGATTTGTTGTAACACCCGTAGTTAATGCAACGCTGGACAACGCGATACAAAAAGTAGTGGGTAATTCCCCGGTGTTTGACCTCAGTATTATGGTCGGAGACACAATAATTCATCAATTTGAAGGAACAGCCACTGTGTTTCTGCCCTTCTCTCCAGCGGCGGGGGTTGATCCCGGAACTTTAACGGTTTACTATCTTGACGGCAACAGCAATCCCGTACCGATGGAAAACGCCAGATATGATGCAGAACACAGAGGCTTTGTGTTTACAACGAACCACTTTTCGTTGTTCTACATTGGAGAGACAAACATTGAATGGATAAATCCTTATACCGACGTTAATGCTGACGACTGGTTCTATGACGCAGTTACTTTCGTATCACAGAAGGGATTGTTCAGCGGCACAAGCACAACGACCTTCAGCCCGAACAACCCAATGACAAGAGCCATGCTGGCAACCGTCCTGTACCGGCTGGAGGGTTCACCCATTGTCAGCGGTACGAATACATTTACCGATGTCCAGAAGGGTGAATGGTATACCGATGCCGTAATATGGTCTAATGCCAGCGACATGGTAAGGGGCTACGGCAACGGGCTGTTTGGGACCAATGACAATGCAACCCGCGAGCAGACGGCGGCCACCCTATACCACTACGCAAAATATAAGGGCTATGATGTGACAGCGGCAGCAAACCTAAAGGCCTTTACCGATGCGGAAAGCATTAGCAGTTGGGCTCAATCAGCAATGAGTTGGGCCAATGCCGAAGGGCTCATTAACGGCCGCACGAAAGCAAATCTTGTACCGGGTGACAGCGCCTCCCGTGCTGAGGTTGCATCAATTCTGCAGCGGTTTGTAGAGAGTAAAGTGAAATAAATTTATCGGCACTCGCCCGGGAATTCTTCCGGGGAGTGTCGAATTTTTACAAAGGTTATGTATATTCAGTATCATATAAGAAAATAAAATTCTTGATGACCTGTACCATATCTTCTTTTGCTTATATAGTAATTTTGGGAACCCGGCAAGGAATAAAAATTTGATGCCAGCATCTCTGGGATTATGATCAATATAGAGGAATGCGGGGTGAAGAAGAAAATTGAAAAGCAAAACAACATTATTGGCAGTTATTTTGGCAATTTGTTTGATTTTCTGCAGTATATCATCGCTTTATGCGGTAACACCCCAGGAACTTGACGAAGCAGTAAAGGCCACGGCAACTAATATTTATAAAACAGTCAAGAATCCCCAGGTCGGCTCCTTGGGCGGCGAATGGGCTGTGCTCGGCCTTGCCCGCAGCAGCTTTGACGTGCCCGATTCATATTATGAGGGCTATTACAAGACCGTGGAGGAGTATGTTAAGGAATGCCAGGGTATTTTACATGAGAAAAAATATACCGAATACTCCCGTGTCATTCTGGGATTAACAGCGGCAGGCTATGATCCGCGTAGTGTGGCCGGTTACGATTTGACCCTGCCGCTGGCTGATTTTGACCATACCATCGAACAGGGTATAAACGGCCCGATATGGGCCTTGATGGCCTTAGACAGCATAAATTACCCGATCCCGCTAAATCCTGATGCCAGAATACAGGCGGATCGCGAGCTTTACATAGACGAGATCCTACGCCAGGAACTGCCCGGCGGCGGATGGAACCTTACAGCAGGAGCAAACGGCATTATCGGTCCAGAGGAAAAAGCCGATCCGGAAGTCACTGGCATGGCTCTGCAGGCCCTGGCAAAATATACGGACCGGGCCGATGTAAAAAGAGCGGTGGAAGAGGCCCTGGCCTGTCTGTCGGCCATGCAAAACAGCGATGGAGGATTTACAAGCTGGGGCGGGGACAATATGGAAAGCACCGTGCAGGTAATTGTCGCCCTGACGGAACTGGGAGTTGCCCTGGACGATTCTCGCTTTGTGAAAAAGGGCCGAACACTTCTGGATAACCTGTTGACATACTGGCAAACGGAGGCCGGCTTTAAGCACACCCTTGCCGGTGGGGGCAACAGTCAGATGTCTACGGAGCAGGGTTTCTATGCTTTAGCAGCCGCCCAGCGTGCTCAGAATGGAAAGTCCAGCCTGTATCGTATGAACGATGCTGAAAAGCGCGCAGGGGCTGTATATACGGGGACTGATGCTTTCGGTCTGCCCGGCAGGCATCCCGATGTGAAGCAGACCCAGATTCTTGCGGCAACGCCGGATAAGGCTTTCACTGATATCAATGCACATAAAAACAAGTCTGTGATAGAGGCCCTGGCTTCCCGGGGCATCATCAGCGGTATGGGGGACGCTGCCTTTGCCCCGGATAAAACTATGACCCGAGCGGAATTTGCCTCCATCGTTGTCCGCAGTCTGGGGCTGATACCCCAATCCGGCACTGTCTTCACTGACATTCCCTCTTCTGCCTGGCATGCGGGATATATCAACACGGCAGCATCCTATGGTATTGTCAGCGGGGTAGGGAACGGAAGGTATGATCCGGAAGGAACCATCACGCGCCAGGAAGCGGCAGTAATGGTGGCCGGCGCAGCGAAGCTTTGCGGCATGGATAACCAGTTGTCATCTGCTGCCATAAGGGATACACTGGCACCATTCTCTGATTATGTAGATGCGGCAGACTGGGCTCAGGGTTCTCTGGCTTTCTGTTACCAGCAAAATATTCTGGATCAGTCAGACCTTGAGATTATGCCAACGCAAGCCATTAAGCGCGGCGAAATCGCCCAAATGCTTTTTAATATGCTTACCCGGGCAAAACTGTTGTAAACCAGGAGTAAAAACCTATGAAAAATGCTGGGGATAAGAATAAATCAATCATCATTGCGGGGCTGTTGATTCTGGCCGTTCTGACAGCGGCCTTTTTCTGGGGTGGAAACTATTCTAAATCCGGCAAGGATAGTGGAGCCGCAACCGCATTAAGACCTGAATCAGAAGCTGTATCACCTCCCGCAACGGGCAGGCAGGATATAGCAGAACAGCCGGGCAACAATCCCGGAGAAGAGGAATGGCCGGATTTACCAGATCTATCTTCGCCGCAGGCTGATCCAGCGGCCGTTAAAAGCAATTCTTCGGGGCCGGGCATGATCATAGATCTTGAAACAGGAAAGGACCAGTATCTGACCGACCTTGTGCCAGAGGGAAAGCCTGTACCAGTAGATCCCCAGAACACAGCAGCGTCAGACCGTAAGCTTACTTGTACTCTGGTCGTGCGATGCGACACCATATTGGACAATATGAACCTGCTGGATAAGGATAAATGGGATTTGGTTCCTGCGGACGGAGTAATTTTTGCAGCCCAAAAGGTGACCTTCTATGAGGGAGAGTCTGTTTTCAATGTTCTGTTAAGGGAAATGAAACAGAATAAAATACATATGGAATTTGTCAATACACCTTTGTACAACAGCGCCTATATTGAGGGAATTAATAATCTCTATGAGTTTGATGTCGGTGAGCTGTCGGGCTGGGTGTATAAAGTCAACGACGGATGGTTTCCCAATTACGGCTGCAGCCGGTATCAGCTTAGAGACGGAGATGTTATGGAATGGGTGTACACCTGCGATCTCGGCAAGGACGTCGGCAGCTGCTTCACCATGGAGGGCAGCTAAAGCACAATGGTTCATAAAGATACATTTTCCAGCTATCATCCCAGCGTTATTTTTCTGTACTTTGGCCTGGTGATAATCTTTGCGATGATATTCATGCACCCGGTATGCCTGGGAATATCCCTGGCGGCCGCCATTTCTTATTCCGTATACTTAAGGGGCAGCCAGGCAGTAAAATTCAACCTGCTGTATATGCTGCCCATATTTTTGATCGCTGCTCTTATCAATCCGGTTTTTAATCACCGGGGGGGCACGATTCTGGCGTATCTTCCCAGCGGCAATCCACTGACCCTTGAATCGATTATATACGGCCTGGCGGCGGCAGCCATGCTCATTGCAGTGATTACCTGGTTTGTATGCTACACTGAAATCATGACCTCGGACAAGTTCGTATATTTATTCGGGCGGGTTATTCCGGCTATGTCCCTCATTTTATCTATGACACTGCGGTTTGTACCGAATTTTAAAACCCAGTTCAAGGTTGTCGCCGATGCGCAGAAATGTGTGGGGCGTGACATCTCCAACGGCGGAATCAGCCACCGGGCAAGAAATGGGATGACGATACTATCCATAATGGTGACCTGGGCGCTGGAGAACGCCATAGAGACTGCTGACAGCATGAAAAGCCGGGGCTATGGCCTGAAGGGGCGCACCGCTTTCTCTACCTATTCTTTTGCTAAACGTGACCGCACGATCCTGGCGTTTTTGCTGGTGTGCGCGATATATATCGTTGTCGGTGCCATATTGAGGGGTGTTTATTGGAGGTATTTTCCGACCATGGGCGGCACCGAGGCAGGAGTGTACACGGTCAGCGTGTTTATTTGCTATTTATTGCTGTGCCTGACACCTTTACTAATAAATCTCAGGGAGGATAGGAAATGGAAAGCTTTAAGATCCGGGGCTTAACCTTTACTTATCCCCAACAATCAAAGCCAGTGCTGAATGATTTGAGTTTTTCCGTTGCTCAGGGTGAATTTATTACGCTGGTGGGTCCGTCAGGCTGCGGCAAGACTACCCTGCTGAGGCAGCTCAAAACAGTGTTGGCACCTCATGGTGTCCTGGAGGGCGAGATACTCTTTGCCGGCCAGCCATTAGCCCAAGTTAACCAGCGCGAGCAAAGCTCCCGTATTGGTTTTGTTATGCAAAATCCAGACAACCAGATCGTTACCGACAAGGTGTGGCACGAATTGGCCTTTGGACTTGAAAGTCTGGGGTATGACACACCAAAGATCCGGGGAAGGGTGGCCGAAATGTCGTCCTTCTTCGGCATAGAGACCTGGTTCAGCAAAAATGTAAATGAGCTGTCCGGCGGACAAAAACAAATACTGAATCTTGCTTCGATCATGGCCATGGAACCTTCCATCCTTATTCTGGACGAGCCCACCAGCCAGCTTGATCCTATTGCGGCGGCAGACTTTCTGGCGGTGGTAGGTAAAATAAATCGTGAGCTGGGCACAACCATTATTATGACCGAACATCGCCTGGAGGAAGTATTTCCGATGAGCCACCGAGTATTGGTCATGGAAGCAGGCCGGCTTATCGGTGACGGCAGTCCAGCGGAGGTCGGGCAGAACCTGAAAGAAAGCGGGCACAGCATGTTTCTCGCCATGCCAACACCTATGCGCATCTACGCGGCGGCACCCAACCAGCAAAGCTGTCCTATCACAGTACGTGATGGCAGGCTGTGGCTGGATGAATTTGCGGCTGGCCACACTCTAAAACCGGTTCATACAGGAGAAGAAAATCAACCCGATATTTCCGGCTGTTCTCCAGTTATAGAGCTGGCAGATGTGTGGTTTAAATATGAAAAAAACCTCCCAGAGGTATTGCGCGGATTTTCAGTTAAAGCGTACCGGGGCGAATTACTGGCTATCCTGGGCGGGAACGGCACCGGCAAGTCCACAATGCTGTCGCTTATCTCGGGTGTCAACCAGCCCTACCGGGGTCAGGTCCTATTGGAAGGCAAAGAGCTGTCCAGGCATGGCAATCTGTTTTCTGGGCTGTTAGGTGTCCTGCCCCAGAATCCCCAGGCGCTTTTTGTGAAAAAGACGGTGGGCGCAGATTTATTGGAAATACTGAAAAACAGGGATCTGCCCCCGGGGGAAAAAGAAGAGAAAATATCTTTTGTCACCCGGCTCTGCCGGCTGGATGATTTATTAGAACGGCATCCCTATGACTTGTCAAACGGAGAACAGCAGCGGGCAGCACTGGCGAAGGTACTCCTTCTGGAGCCGCGGATACTCTTGCTGGACGAACCTACGAAAGGCCTTGATGCCGAGTTCAAGCCGGTATTAGCTGAGATTTTGCAGCGCTTATTGGGGCGGGGGGTTACGGTCATCATGGTCAGTCATGATATTGAGTTCTGCGCGAAATATGCGCACCGCTGTGCGATGTTATTCAATGGTGCTATCGTTACTGAGGGTATTTCGCGGACATTCTTTGCCGGCCACAGCTTTTATACCACCTCGGCCAGCCGTATGGCCCGCCATCTGCTGCCAGATGCCGTGACCGCCGAAGACGTCATTGCTGCCTGCGGCGGGAATATGCCTCAGCTGCCGGAGCTGCCCCTCGATGGCGGTTACCATGATGACAACAGTCCCAGCCATTACAAAACGGCTGGAAATGCGCCGGCCCAGCTTCCGTTGTGGCGTAAGCTGGTGGCCTGGGGAGCCGGTGCAGTCTCGCTGGCAGCGGTACTAGCTGCTCTGTTCCAGCCGGGTCTGCCTGGGTGGCCAGGCAGCAGCTATACGAGCCTGTATGTGGTTCTCCTGACAGCCCTGCTGGCATTTGGTCTGGCCGTCAGCCCCAGGGGCGACAGGCCGATGGAGGAGGAACAGGTGCCGGCGGGTAAGGGCAAGCTGTCCAGGCGTACTGTGGCAGCGACGGCCATGATTCTGCTGGCCATACCGTTGACCATATATATAGGTGTTTATTATCTCGGTGACCGCAAGTATTATTTTATTGCCCTGCTGATTATCCTGGAAGTGATGCTGCCCTTCATATTGGTTACCGAAGGACGGAAGCCGCAGGCGCGGGAGCTGGTTATCATCTCTGTGCTATGTTCCCTGGGTGTTGCGGGGCGGGCAGTCTTTTTCATGCTGCCGCATTTCAAGCCGGTCACAGCCATAGTTATCATATCCGGCGTCGCTTTAGGGGGTGAAGTGGGGTTTCTGGTGGGGGCTGTCACCATGTTTGTTTCCAATATCATGTTCGGCCAGGGACCATGGACGCCGGTGCAAATGTTTGCCATGGGTATTGTTGGCTATCTGGCCGGGGTGTTGTTCCAAAAAGGATTTCTCCGTAGCAGCCGCATATCCCTGTCCATCTTCGGGGCCCTGTCAGCCATCATTATTTATGGCGGCCTGATGAACCCCACGCTTCTCCTTCTGTTTCAGTCGAATCCCACCTGGCCCATGTTTCTATCCATGTATATTGCCGGTTTGCCCTTTGACCTTATTCACGCCGCGGCCACGGTGTTCTTCCTGTGGTTCTTATCCCGTCCCCTGCTGGAAAAGCTGGGCAGAGTAAAGGTTAAGTACGGATTATACGAATAGCCCGTTGGCGGATTAAGGCGCAGGGCAGCCCAGGGGCAGCCGAAACAGGAGAAAATAAACAGGAAATAGCCGGAGACATTACGGTTGTCTATTATACGATCATGGAATACAGGTACCGGTTCCGGCCAGGGGTAAAAGAAACCCGTTTAGTGTGTTATAATATCTAAATATTATGATATCTTTCAAAATACCGCCTATTAAATGAATTCAGCGGGTTTTATTTTGCCAGGGGAGGAGAAGCGTATCAATAACAGATTTCAAGATTCTTTGCAGGATAAAAATATTTTTTCAGTCACCTGGGAGCTGGCCTCCGGCAGGGGAGCACATGAAAAACAGCAGACAGATATTCTGCTGGCAGCACAGCAGGCGGCTGCCGGAGGCAAGATCCATGCTCTGACTATTACGGATAATCACGGCGGCCGGCCAGCTTTAATGGCTTCCGGAATGGGGCAGGAAATTTTACAGCTGGGAATAGAGCCCCTGGTGCATTTCACCTGCAAGGATAAAAACCGTAATCAGATAGAGTCCGAACTATATTACCTTAACCGGGCTGGTATCAGGAACCTGCTGGTAATGACCGGTGATTATCCCATGGAAGGGTTTAAGGGGCGCCCCAAACCAGTTTTTGACCTGGATCCTATTCATACTCTGGAATTGATTAATAAAATGAATCAGGGCCTGGAGATTATGACACCCCGGGGAAAATCCCAGCTGCAGGCCGCGGATTTTTATGCTGGCAGCGTAGTTTCGCCTTTTAAAGCATGGGAAGCTGAATTATTAGGTCAATATTATAAATTGAAGAAAAAAATAAATCATCACAGCCGTTTTATTGTGACCCAGCTGGGTTATGATGCCCGCAAATTCCATGAAGTGCTGCAATACATCC
>LSQX01192997.1_pt1 | contig 11898 bp, 15 predicted proteins | sample 654561 | NCBI WGS metagenome assembly LSQX01 (sample SAMN04489861, study PRJNA283612) | anaerobic digester metagenome | isolation source: 4 biogas reactors fed with cattle manure at either 37C or 55C with and... | place: Denmark: Kongens Lyngby | collected 2014 | reverse complement strand
AGATGTGTATAAGAGACAGACGTCCGGCCTCCGCCCCTGACAAGGACGTTACGGCCTGGGGCTTGCGATGCGGGGGGCCGGCGCACGATGCCGCGTGACCTTTTGACGCACCCGGGCGAGCGGCGTAGACTAGGGCCAACCGAGCCCCCGCCCCGGCCCTCCCGGGGAGCAGCGTTGCGTGGAGGATCCATGGATGGTCGCGAGCGCCTCCTGACGGCCCTGGCCAACGGCAAGCCGGATCGGCTGCCGGTCCAGGTGCACAACTGGATGGCCTACTACCTCGACAACTACCTCGGGGGGTGCGACGCCCTGGCCGCCTACGAGCGCTTTGGCATGGACAAGGTCCTGTACGTGGGCCCTCGCCCCGAGTATTCCCCGGCCGATCTCGCCCGCTGGCAGGCCGAGCGGCGCACCGTGGGCCACACGCCCGAGGGCGACACGCTGTGGGTGGAGCGCATCGCCACCCCCGAGGGCGACCTCGTCGGCCGCGGCGCGCGGAACGCCATGACCGAGTGGCAGACCGAGTGCCTGATCAAGACCCCGCACGATTTCGCCCTGTTCGAGCGCTATGCCCCGGCACCGATCCGGCTGGACCCGGCCCCCGTCATCGAGGCCCAGCGACGCGTCGGGGCGGAGGGCATCGTGCGCGGCTGGGCGGCCGGCTATGGCCAGGGCTCCCCCTGGCAGGATCTCTGCATCCTGATGGGCACCGAGCAGGCCATCCTGTCGGCCATCGACGACCCCGCGTTCACCCACCACGCGCTGGGCGCTCTCCTGGAAAAGCGCCTGCGCTTCGTCGAGCTCCTCCAGGGGGTGCCGCTGGATCTCGTCGAGGCGGGGGGTGGGGCGGCCTCCAACACCGTCATCAGCCCTCGGCTGTTCCGGGAGTTCGTGCTGCCCTACGACGTGGTGCAGACGGAGGCGCTGCACGCGGCGGGGATGCGGGTGGTGTACCACCTGTGCGGCGGCTTGATGCACATGTTGGAGATGGTCGCCGAGATGGGCGCCGACGGCCTGGAGACGATGACGCCGCCAGGGATGGGGGGCGACTGCGACCTGGTCGAGGCGGAGCGGCGGGTCGGCCGACGACTCTTTTTCGTCGGTGGGTTCGACCAGTCGACTGGCCTGGAGCGCGGGACGCCGGAGGTGGTGCGCGAGCAGGTGTTCGCCCTGCACGCCGCCTGCCCGGAGGGGGGCTATGTCTGCTCGCCCTCCGATCACTTTTTCCACGGCGATCCCGAGAACCTGGCCGCGTTCGTGGCGGCTGCGCGCGAGTGCGTGTACGCCTAGCCGTGTCGCGGGCTGTAGTTTGCGTGTTATGGTATCGTATTTGACGACGTCATCCGCCTGAGTAGAATAAGAGTCCAGTAGCGCAGTGAGGAGAGGTCAAGTATGCCGCAACTTGGTACGCCCGAACTGATCATCATCATGGTCATCGTGCTCTTGATCTTTGGAGCTGGCAAGCTCGGCACCCTGGGCGGCGCCCTGGGCAAGGGCGTCAGGGACTTTCGCGACTCCATGCGGACCGATGAGGAAGAGGACGGCGAGTCGCCCACTCCGTCCGAGCCCAAGCGCACCGTGCAGCCCACGGCGGTTCAGGAAGCGGACGCCGCCGAGGCGAGCGATGGGGGCGAACAGGCATAGGGCCACCCGATTCCGGGACACGCGAAGGAGAGAAACATGCCCCACCTAGGGACTATGGAACTAGTCATTATCCTCGTGATCGTCATGCTCGTCTTTGGCGCCGGCAAGCTCTCCTCTATCGGAGGGGCGCTGGGCAAGGGCATCAAGGAGTTCAAGCAGGCCACGAAGGAGATCGAGGGAGCCTCCGAAGACGTCAAGGCGGCGGCGGACGAGGTCAACGAGTAGACCGTGTAGAGCGCCCACCCGGTTGCGCCCTCGCGTGAGACCGGCCGTGCTCCCACGCATCGGCTGATTCCGAGCCCGGCAGTGCCATCACCAGGCAAATGGTGGGGCTGCCGGGCTTGATATTTCCCCCCAGCCTGCTACACTAACCCCGCTCTGGGCCTGCATCGCGCGGGCCGCCGCCGATTCCTCGCGTGTGCTCCCCAAGGAGGATGCCATGTTCGTCCTGAGTGGCTTTGCCGATGAGATCTCGCCCGAGCTGGATGAGCAGCTGGACGTGCTGCAGTCCCTCGACATTCAGTACCTGGAGCTGCGCGGGGTGTGGGGCAAGGGCGTGCTGGCCCTCTCCGACGAGGAGACGCGCACCATTCGCGACGCGCTCAAGGCCCGGGGCATGGGCGTCTCGGCCATCGGTTCGCCCATCGGCAAGATCCGCATCGACGACCCCTTCCCGCCGCACCTCGACGACTTTCGCCGGGCGCTGGACCTGGCCGAGTTCTTTGGCACGCAGTACATCCGCATGTTCTCCTTTTTCGTGCCCGAGGGCCAGGCGGAGGAGTACCGCTCTCAGGTGATGGATCGCCTCGCTGCCCTTCTCGAGGAGGCCAAGGGACGCCCCGTGACGCTCCTCCACGAGAACGAGAGCCGCATCTATGGCGACGTGCCCAGTCGCTGCCGCGACATTCTGGAGACCATGGATTCGCCCCAGCTGCGGATGACCTTTGACCCGTCGAACTTTGTCATGCAGAACGTTCACCCCTTTACCGACGCGTACCCGCTGGTAAAGGATTATATCGTCTACATGCACATCAAGGATGGCGACATGGCGACCAAGCGGGTGGTGCCCGCCGGCGAGGGCGACGGCCAGGTCCGCGAGGTGCTCGCGGCGCTCCACGAGCGGGGGTTCGAGGGCTTTGCTTCGCTAGAGCCGCATCTGGCCCACGCCGGCGAGTTCGCCGGGTTCAGCGGCCCCGACCGCTTTGGCAAAGCCGCCGAGGCGCTACGTGCCGTGTTGCGGGAGATTGGCGCCTAACATCGCGGCCCATCGCGGGAGGAAACGGCAGGCATGACGCAATCGGGGGGCTCCATGACAGATCCGAAACCTATCGCCAAGGGGGTGGTGCCGGTGGCCGGCATGGGCACTCGGCTCTTACCCGCCACCAAGTCGCAGCCCAAGGAGATGCTNNCCGGTCGGGCGACGGCCGGTGGTGCAGTACGTCGTCGAGGAGTTGCAGGCGGCCGGGCTGTCGCAGGTGCTGTTCGTGACCGGCCGCAAAAAGATGGCCATCGAGGAGCACTTTGACCCCGATCCCGAGCTGGAGCGCACGCTTTCCTCCGGCGGCGGGTTCGACCTCCTCGAGGAACTGGCCTTTACCGAGACCAGCGCCCGGTTCTTGTACACGCGCCAGAGCGTGCCCCGGGGCCTCGGCGACGCCGTGTGCCACGCCCGGGAGTTTGCCGGCGATGACCACTTTGTCGTGGCGCTCGGCGACTCGATCATCGTGAGCCAGGAGGGCCCCTCGTTCCTGCGGGCCATGATCGACAACCACGAGGCCTCCGGCGCCGACTGCACCGTGGCCGTCGAGACCGTGGACCCCGACGACGTGTACCGCTATGGCATCGTCAAGCCGGTCGAGGGCCAGGAGGACGCCGGGGATTTTGACGTCGCCGACCTGGTGGAAAAGCCGCGCATCGGCTCGGCGCCGAGCAACCTGGCCATCGCCGCGCGGTACGTGTTTAGCCCCCGGGTGTTCGAGGCCATCGAACGCACCGCCGCGGACCGCAGCGGCGAGCTGCAGCTCACCGATTCGATCCGCTTGCTGATCCAACTGGGCCACAAGGTGCGTGCCATGCGGCTGCGCCCCGGCGAGGTGCGATACGACATCGGCAACTTTGAGAGCTACTTCAAGGCCTTTATCGACTTTGCGCTGGCCGATGTCAAGTATGGCTATTTGATCCGCCAGTACCTGAAGCGCAAGGCGCGTGAGCTGTAGGGAGATCATGGGCACCATCCGTTGCTCTGCTCCAGGTCGCTGTAGCATCATCGGCAATCCCACAGACATGTACGGCGGCACGGTTGTATCGTGTTCGATCGATCGGCGGGCGCACGTCACGGTCCAGCCGGCGGATCGGCTGGAACTCGAGACCCGCGGCGAGCGCATGGTCGTGGCGACGGCCGACGACCTCATGCTGCGCGGGGACCGCTTTGATGTGGCCCGCTGCGTGCTGGACTATTTCCGGGATGACTCGTTGCGCTGCCTCATCTCTTACGCGAGCGACATCCCGATCAAGTCGGGCCTGGCCTCTTCGACGGCCCTCACCGTGGCGATCCTCTACGGGCTGCTCGCGTACCGCGGGCTGGACTATCACCTCTACCGCGTCGCCGAGTTGGCGCGCTACATCGAGCTGAACCACCTGCGCATCGTCTGCGGTTACCAGGACGCCTACATGTGCACCTTTGGTGGGCTGAACTATATGGATTTTCGGGGCAAAGAGTTCTACCGCGAGGCCAGCGAGGAGCTCTTTGCCACCGTCGAGCAGCTGGACGGCTATGTGCCGCGGCTGCCGTTCCTCCTGGCGCACACGGGCGTGGAGCACTCTTCCGATGCCGTGCACCGGCCGCTGCGCGAGCGCTGGCTGGAGGGCGATCGTGAGGTGCGGCGGGGCTATGAGGAGATCAGTCGGCTGGCCCGCGAGGGCAAGCGCGCCCTCCTGGGCGGCGACTGGGAACGGCTGGGGCGCCTGATGAACGCCAACCACGCGGTGCAGCGGGATCTGGGCGGCTCGGGAGAGGCGAACGAGCACCTCATCCGGCTGGCGTTGGAGAACGGGGCGCTGGGCGCCAAGCTGGCCGGTGCGGGCGATGGGGGCACGATCATCGCGCTGACCCTGGAGCCCGAGGCCCTCGAGGAGGCCCTGATGGCGGGCGGATGCGAGCGCGTCCTCTACCCCAGCCCGGTGGAGGGGGTCTGCCTGGAGGACGAGGATCCTGAGGCGGCGCCGTCTTCGCCAGCGGCGACGTGATCGGCCGAACTCCAGTGTGGCGTAAGAGACGGGACGCGAACGCTACTGACTATATGATACGGCATTGGCCTGGCGGGGACTGTGGAATTGCTCTCGAGCCCGACTTGACACATTTGGGGTGGGCAGGATATAATGCCTGATCGTGTGATAGCCCTGTATTCTGACCCAAGCGACTCGTAAGGAGCTCGAGATGACCACCAAGCGGACATGGCAGCCCAAGAAGCGTCGCCGCCTGCGCCGGCATGGTTTCCGTGCCCGGATGGCCACCAAGGGCGGCCGTAGGGTGCTCAAGGCGCGCCGCGACAAGGGCCGCAAGCAGCTGGCCGTCGGACGAAACTACAAGATCGCTGGCTAGCCAGGGTCGCGCTGGTGTTACCACGCGAGGCTCGCCTCACCCGGCCGGAGGATTTCCGCCGGGTGCGCGCCGAGGGGCGCTCGTGGGCCCATCCTATGTTGGTCCTCTGTCGGTTGCCGAACGGTCGAGAGGTTACCCGGTTCGGGTTCTCGGTCAGCGGGCGTCTGGGGGGCGCAGTGGTGCGCAATCGCGTGAAGCGGATGGTGAGCGAGGCAGTACGCTTGCAGTACGATCTGGTCGAACCGGGGTGGGATGTGGTGTTCATCGCCCGTCGGGGGATCATCGGTGCCCGCTGGGAGGCGGTGACGACCGCCGTCAACCAGTTGCTGGCGCGGGCGCACCTCTACGCCACCGAGGTAACGACGCAAGCGGACCGGAGGACGGCGTGATGGGCCGCGGGGCGCGGCTGGTTGTCGGCGCCATCCGGTTCTATCAGCGGGCGCTATCGCCGTTGCTCCCGCCGAGTTGCCGCTTCACGCCGACCTGCTCCCAGTACACGCTCGAGGCGGTCAGCAAGTACGGCGCTGGCCGCGGGCTGTACATGGGAGGGCGGCGCCTGTTGCGCTGCCACCCGTTCAACCCAGGCGGCTACGATCCCGTCCCCTAGTTAGCCACCAGCGTGCCATTGCGCACGCTGGCTTTTCTGCACATCGCGCGTGGCGCTCGGCCGTCGGCCGGTGCCCGCTTGACCTGGAGGTTCACGGTTTGAAGAGAATATCCCACCGGGGGACCCTGGTTCTCCTGATCCTTGTGATGGCCGTCCTAGCCACCGGCTGTATGCCGCGCGGCGGCGTGGCCAACGCCGGCTGGACGGTGGTCACCGCCACCGATGAAGCCGTCTATTTCGTGCTGGCCAGCGGCACTGTGGTGGCCGTCAACGCGGCCAACGGCCAGGAGCTGTGGCGTTATCCCATCACTGTCGAACGCCCGGGCGGCATCGGCGCCATCTTTTCCCGTCCCGATCCCAACACGCCCCAGCCCCTGCAGGCCTCCTACGGGGAGCCGGTGGTGACGGGTGACCTGTTGCTGGCCACTTCGCTGGACGGCGGCGTGCATGCGCTTGATCTTGCAACCGGCGCGCACGAGTGGGAGTTTCGGGTGGAGGGCGGCATCGTCGGCGGGCTGACCGTTCGTGACGGCATCGCCTATTTCGGCACCAACGAGAACACCGTCTACGCCCTGGACCTCGCCAGCCAGACGCTGGTGTGGCCGCGGGCCTTCTTGGCCGAGGGCTGGGTGTGGAGCAAGCCCGCGGTGGACGACGAGCGCGTCTACCTGGGCAGCATGGGCCAGCGCGTCTATGCGCTGGACCGCGAGACCGGCGAGCAGGTCTGGGAGTTCCAGACGACCGGCGCGGTGCCGGGGTCGCCGGCCCTCTCCAACGGGCTCGTCCTGGTGGGGTCGGTGGATGAGAACGTCTACGCGCTGGACGCCGCTACGGGAGATCTCCGCTGGGCCACGCCGGTGGGCCACTGGGTGATGGGCACGCCCCTGGTGCTCGACGATTACGCGTACGTCGCCTCGCTGGATGGAAACGTGCACGCGCTGAGCCTTGCCGACGGCACGCCGCGTTGGGAGGCCGTTTCGGTTGAGCGGACGGTGCGCGCCGGCCCCGAGTCGCTCGATGGCGCCGTGGTGGTGGCGAACCAGGCCGGCGAGCTGTGGCGGGTGGATGCGGAGACCGGGCAGCGCGTCCGGCTCTACCCCGACGTCGGCGAACCGGGCACGGATTCGGGCATCGGCGCCGTGCTCTCGTCGCCCGACGTTCAGGATGGCCTGACCGTGGTGGGTACTGCGACGGGGTACATTCTCGCCCTGGATACCGGTGCGGGCCCCGCCGTCGAGCGCTGGGTCTATACGGCCAACTGATGACTACCCGCTTTACTCCCAGGAGGTTCGGAGCGCGTGGATAACACCAACAGGCCGCAGATCAACCCCGGACAGCTGCGCAAGTCGCTGCTGACGTGGGGTATCGGTGCGGCCGTTCTGGTCATCGTATTTACCGTCGGGTTCGACAATATCTGGCGTGAGGGCGTCATCCGCCCCATGCTGAACAGTCTGCTCTTCTTGTACGCCAACCTCGGCCACTCCTTTGTCATCGCGATCGCCGTGTTCACCATCCTCTTGCGGCTGCTGACGTTGCCGCTGGCCCTCAAGACGGCGCGCTCCTCGCGCAAGGTGACGGCCGTCAAGCCGCAGCTGGACGCGCTCCAGAAAAAGTACGCGGGGAACAAGGAAAAGCTGGTCCAGGAGCAGCAGAAGCTCTACGCCGAGGCGGGCGCCAGCCCCCTAGCGGGCTGTCTGCCGACGCTGATCCAGTTCCCGATCTGGATCGGCCTGTATCAGTCGATCACCAGTGTGCTCGCCGATACGCCGGTGGAGCTCTTGCACCTCGGCCAGAACATCTACACGGGCGTCGCCTCTTTGGCCGAGATCATCCCGCTACAGAGCCGGTTCCTGTGGCTGAACCTGGCGCTGCCCGATCCGTCACCGATCGTGTTGCCGATCCTGGTCGGTGGTACGATGTACTTGCAGCAGAAAATATCGATGCAGGCCCAGGCCGGGTCGGACCCGCAGCAGGCATCCATGAACAATACCATGAACCTCATGATGCCGCTGATGTTCGGGTATTTCACCACGCAGTTCGCCTCGGGTCTGGCGCTGTATTTTGTCATTTCTAACATTGTGGGAATCGCCTTGCAGTGGGGCATCGATCGCTACTTGGGGCCGGTGACGGAGACTGCCGTCCGCGAGCCGGCGCTACAGACGTCCCCCGCCACGAGTAAGGACAGGGTATCGTATGGCACAAAACGTCAACGCCGGAAAAAGAAGAAGCGCTGATTACACGGCCAAGTCCGTGCAGGAGGCCATCGACCGGGCCGCCGCCGATCTGCGCACGCCCGCCGACCAGCTCGAGTATACCGTCATCCGCGACACCACCCACACGATCCTGGGGCTGGTGCGGACGGGTGAGGCCACTATCCGGGTGTGGCTGCCGCAGGTGCAGCCCGCGCAGCCGGCCGAGGTGACGCCGGCCCCGCCGCCCGAGCCTACCCCAGCCCCCGGGCCAGAGGTGGAGGAGGTCGCGCCGGAGGCCGTCGAGGAGGACGCAGAGGTCGTCGAGGAGGCCGAAGCGATCGTCGAGGAAGAGGTCGAGGAAGAGGCGCCCGAAGAGGTCGAGCCCCCCGAGATCGCCGTCGAGGAACCCGCCTACCTGGAGGACGAAGAGGAGGAGGACGAGGACCTCGAGGTGCCCGTCACCCCGCGGCGCCCGACCGACCAGCAGCAGGATCTGGCCCGGGTGACGACAGACGTGGTGACCCGCCTCCTGGACGGCATGGGTCTCTACGCCGCCGTCGAGGTGGTCGAGCGTGGTGGGCAGACGGATCCACAGACAAATGAAGTGGTCCCCCTGCAGGTGAACATCATCGGTGACGATCTCGGTGTCCTCATCGGGCGCCGCGGTGAGACCCTGCGCGACCTCCAGTTCCTCACCCGCCTGATCGTCAGCCGCACGGTGGGCGAGTGGCCGAACGTGGTGGTGGACGTCGAGGGCTACAAGGCTCGCCGCGGCGAGGCCCTGGAATCGCTCGCCAAGCGGATGGCGGATCGCGTGCGCTCCACCCGTCAGGCGGTGGTGCTGGAGCCGATGCCGGCCTACGAGCGGCGCATCGTGCACATGACCCTGCGCGACGACAAGGACGTCTACACCGAGAGCACCGGTGAAGGCGAGTCTCGCAAGGTGCAGATTCTGCCCAAGTGATGGCGCCTTCCGGCAATAGAAGCGACCGGGACGGTGCTCCCACGTATCTGGTGATCGGCCACGTCACCCGCGACGTTGTTGCGGGGGGCGGGTACACCCCGGGGGGCACCGCCTGCTATTCGGCGCTGTACGCCGAGCGGCTCGGTGCGCGGGTGGCAGTGCTCACCAGCGCCTCCGAGTTCCCGGCGGTGTTCGACCAGCATCCGGCCATCGAGGTGTGCTGCCACCTCTCCGAGTGGAGCACCACCTTTGAGAACATCTATGAGAACGGCCACCGCCGGCAGTTCGTCCGCGGCGTCGCCGGCTCCCTGGGTATCGACCAGGTGCCGGCCGCCTGGCGCGAGAGCGCCATCGTCCATCTCGGTCCCCTGGTGCAAGAGGTGGACCCCAGGATGGCGGACGCGTTTCCGACCTCCCTCGTCGGGGTGACCCCCCAGGGGTGGCTGCGCGCCTGGCGAGAGGACGGGTTGGTCTCCGCCGTGCGGTGGGAGAGCGCCGAGCGCGTCCTGGCCCGTGCGGACGTGGTGATCCTTAGCATGGAGGACCTCGGCGACGACCGCGAGGAACTGGAACGCCTGCGGGGCCTGGCCAGGCTGCTGGTACTCACCGATGGGCGGCACGGGGCCACGGTCTATGATGGGTCCCGGGTGACGCGGGTACCGGCCTTTGACGTCCAAGAAGTGGACCCCACCGGGGCAGGCGACGTGTTCGCGGCGGCCTTTTTCGTGCGCCTGCACGAAACGCAGGATCCGGTCGAGGCGGCGCGGTTTGCGAACTGCGAGGCTTCCTTCCTTGTCGAAGCGCAGGGCACCTCGCGCGTGCCCACCAGGGAGCAGGTGGAAGAGCGGCTGCGCTTCGGGCGGCTGCGGGCGTAGCCCGTAGCGGGGCGATTCCGCACCGCCGACGGCGGAGGACGCATGGGGCGAGTGTACGCGTTGGCCAACCAAAAGGGCGGCGTGGGCAAGACGACCACGGCCGTGAACCTGGCGGCCTATCTGGCCCAGGCCGGCAAGCGCGTGCTCCTCATCGATGTGGACCCCCAGGCGAACGCCACGAGCAGCCTCGGGGTGGACAAGAACGCCCTCGCCCGCTCGATGTACGACGTGCTGATCGGCGCGGAGCCGCTCTCCGGCCTGATCATGCTCACCAATACGCCCGGGCTGGACCTGGCGCCCTCGGCCCCCGTCCTGGCCGGCGCCGAGGTGGAGCTCGTGGGCGCCGAGGGGCGCGAACTGCGCCTCCGTCGGGCGCTCGAGGGCGTCCACCAGCGCTACGACTTTGTGCTGGTGGATACACCTCCCAGCCTGGGCATGCTGACCCTGAACGCGCTGACCGCCTCGGACGGGGTGATCATCCCCGTGCAGTGCGAGTATCTGCCCCTCGAGGGCCTCTCGCAACTCCTGCAGACGGTGGACCTGGTGCGCCAGACGCTAAACCCGCGCCTGGAAATCCGCGGCGTGGTGATGACCCTGTACGATGCCCGCACCAACCTGGGGCGCGAGGTGATCGAAGAGGTGCGCAAGCACTTTCCGCACATCATGTTCCGGTCCATCATCCCGCGCAGCATCCGGCTCAGCGAGGCGCCCTCCTATGGCGAGGCCATCGTAACGTACGCGCCGCAGTCTTCGGGAGCGCTGGCCTACGCCTCGCTGACGGAGGAGTTGCTCCGGACGGGCTGAACCTCGACCGTTCACACGCACACGACACCGGGGGGAGGTGGCACATGGGGCACAAGGCCAGAGCAGGCCTCGGCAGAGGGCTCGGGGCGCTCATACCCACGGGAGGCTCCACGCCGGGCCTCCGACGCGTGAGCGTCGACGCCATCTCGCCCAACCCCCACCAGCCGCGCAGCCGCTTTGATTCGGACGCGCTCCAGGAGCTGGCCGATTCCATCCGCGAGGTGGGCCTCATCCAGCCCCTGATCGTCCACGAGGTGCAGGACCCCGAGGGCGAGGGCAAGCCTCCGCGGTATCTGCTGATCGCCGGCGAGCGCCGTTGGCGGGCCGCGCAGTTGGCCGGCATCCAGCAGGTCGATGTCGTCGTCAAGGACGCCACCCCCGTCGAGATGCTCGAGTTGGCCCTGGTGGAGAACATCCAGCGGGCCGACCTGAACCCCCTGGAAGAGGCCGCCGCCTATGAGCAGTTGCAGCGGGAGTTCGGCCTCACCCAGGAGCGCATCGCCGAGCGCGTCGGCCGCAGCCGGGTGAGCGTCACGAACTCGTTGCGCCTCCTGCGGCTGCCCGAGGAGATTCAGCGGGCGCTGATAGAGGGCGCGCTGACCGAGGGCCACGCCCGGGCGCTCCTCATGCTAGACGACGAGGACGAGCAGGTGCTGGCCTGTCGGACGGTGCTCAAGAGACACCTCTCCGTCCGGCAGACGGAGGAACTCGTGCGGCGGCTGCAGGCGGCCGGCGAGTCGGCGCCCCGGCAGCGCACCCGCTCGCCGGAGACTGTGGCGCTGGAAAAAGAGTTCCGCGACTCGCTGGGCACCAAGGTCGAGCTGTTCCGCAGCCGCAAGGGCGGGCGGCTGGTGATCCACTTTTACTCCGAAGAGGACCTGCAGGCTCTGTACGATCGCATGGTGGAGTAGGCGATGGCGGAGTTGCGGCCGCGCCGAGACGAGAGCCCGATCCACCTCTCATTCTGACCAAGGGCCCGCGCCTAGTCTAGTCCTCCGAGCGAAGGGCCTCCGCCCCAAATTCTCGCATGCGATCTATGTCGACGATACTCCCATCGCCCGTCATCCTGAGGGAGGTCCGCCGACCGAAGGACCTCTACCGCACATGAACCCCGGGTGGACGTGTGCTGAGGTCCCGTCGCAGCGCCGAATCTACCAGGTTGGGCGGCGCGTGGTGAGATGGGCGTCTCGGGAGGCAGCACGGCGGAGGTC
>LSQX01074871.1_pt1 | contig 11898 bp, 7 predicted proteins | sample 654561 | NCBI WGS metagenome assembly LSQX01 (sample SAMN04489861, study PRJNA283612) | anaerobic digester metagenome | isolation source: 4 biogas reactors fed with cattle manure at either 37C or 55C with and... | place: Denmark: Kongens Lyngby | collected 2014 | reverse complement strand
AACAGAGGTTGAAGTAGAGACAAGGCAGGATGACATGGAGGACAATCTGGCACATGAGTCAGCAGTGACCAGGGCCTGGGCATCCATGTGCAAGAGTCGAGTTCGGACATCGGTAACACTGGGCATAGTCGGCGCAGCTTTGTCGGCTACCCTCATCGCCCCGCTACCGATCTCGCATGATTCGGTAGGCTTTGTGCTGGCCCTCGAGCATTATGACGTCACTCTTCATCAGCCGCACCCACCAGGCTATTTTCTGTACATCATGTTGGGACGGCTTGTACAAGCCATGGTCGGTGACGGATGGACAGCTCTGTGGCTGCTGGGCATCATCGGAGTGGGGTTGGCTGTGGCTTTCATAGTCCGCGCTGGTTGGGAAGTAACCCCCGGTGCAGGTGTGGCCACGGGAGTGATTGCATTGTTTTCACCACTACTGTTGGCCGCAGCAGCACGAGGTGAGACATACACCCTGGCGTGCGCCCTGTCAGCATTCATCGGGTGGCGCGTTTTGCGGTTAAGACTAACAAATTGCGACAAGATGAAGGAAGTTATTATAGTCTCGGTCGCCATGGCTATGATGGCAGGATTAAGAACCACCGATGCGGCCTTTCTCCTACCACTATGGTCCTATGGAGTGCTTGCATTGGGCTGGCGCGGACTGATGATAGGGATCACGGTAGGGGCCATGGGCACAGTGAGTTGGCTGCTACCGATGGTCTCGCTGCAGCCCGGAGGATTGCCGGCGATTCGCCATGCCAGTTCAATGCTGTCATCGGGATGGGTAGCGCAGTTCTCGCGCTCGTCGGAGGTTGGTCTGCCCTGCTGAGGAATTCTGGCGACACTATGATCGCTATCAGTGTAGCTGTCAGTTCGGGGTGGTTAGCAGTCCCGTTTTTGCTACGACTGCGCGGCCACACCTTCGGTCCGTTACCACTATTGTGCACCACTTGGATGGCACCTGCAGCATTGTTCTTTCTGCTGGGGCATATAGGAAAACCCTACCAAGCTCTGTTCATCGGGCCCGCACCGTGGCTGATCGCTGGTGTGGCTATGGCTTCGGGCCTGCACGGCCGAAAAGAGCTGGTGCTACTCATCCTCGCGGCGACGGTCATGGCGCTTGGGTTTGTGGTCCCCATCCGCACAGATACCAACCGCCTGATGGGAGCATGGCAGGCAGCAGCCTCGCTCGCCTCCGAACTACCTGCCGACCAGACGGTGGCCCTCGCCCCGAACGTGCCTAAAGCCCCGGAAGGTGCCCTGGCCTGGGACTTCCGCCATACGATGTATCTGGCGCCACACATGCTAACCGTGCTATTTCCTCTGGATTCGACTGCGAAATGGGCCGATTTCAATGCAGGACGCGACCGATTGACCTTCAGACTGCCACCACAGGTCGAGCTGCCGGGCATCCGATATCTCCTACTGCCGGGAACAGACTTCCTTGAATACCTGCCTGCGGGAGCCAGGCTGCAAGATCGCTCGGTCGAACCGATGAAGCTCTACGTGGTGCCTGTTGACCCCACTGAGCCGCTGATCCTGGGCCCCGGGCACAGGATCGAATTCAGACCCGCCAAGACTGCGTTGCCCAGGCAGTCAGGCTCCGCCTCATGAGCGGCCCTATCACTACACGCATGCTGTTTGCCAGTCCGCCTATTGCCCGCCATGGTGGGGTAAAACGGTGTAGGCACGAGTTGGTATGAGGCAATCATATGGTGGAGGTGATCACACAAATATGTGCGACGTTTGAGGACCATACACGCTTGCTTTCTGCGTTCTGACCTGGTATACTGGTATCGTTTGCCAAAGGGGAGTAGCAGGGCGGCCCTGGTCGCTCCGGGACGGCCAACAATCTCGAAGGCCTGGTGCCTTCTGGTCCCCCGACCGGTCAATCTCCGGGTGTCAGACCTTTGGCTGCACGCAGACAACTTGCGTGTGGCCTAAATGGGCTGCACAACTGGAGGACATAGTGGCTATTCCCAAGGCATCGATCCCCATTTTCACCGCCTCACTAATCGCCCTTCCCAGCATCGTGCTGGCAGTCATGCATGTGCACCTCAGCGCTCCCATGACAGCACTGATTGCAGGCACGTCAATTCTGGCAGCCGCTTTCCTGCTGCTGTGGGCCTGCGACGCAGCACAGGCTGACATCTCCCCATCGCTTGCCCTGGCCATCGTGGCCTTCATCGCAGTGCTGCCGGAGTATGCGGTGGATATGTACTTCACATGGATGGCGGGCAAACACCCCGAAGCCGACTATGCTCACTACGCCATCGCAAACATGACCGGCGCCAACCGACTGATAATCGGTATAGCCTGGACTGCGGTAGTAGTCATCTTCTGGTTCAAGACGCGTCGTGAAGTGGTGCTCGAAGAAGAGCGGCGCCTCGAAATTCAGTTCCTCGCTGCCGCTACTGTCTGGGCGTTCTTCATCGCGTTCAAGGGCAGCCTGATGTGGTATGACACAGTGGTGCTGGTCGGCATGTACGTGGCATATGTCATCATCGCAGGCAGACGCCCGACCACTGATTTCGAAGTTGAAGGGCCGGCGCTATACATCACCTCGATGCCAGTGACGAAACGACGCATCGTGACCATATCGCTGTTCATCTTCGCGGCCGGTATCATACTGGCAAACGCTGAACGCTTCAGTGAAGGGCTGGTCGGCACAGGTAAACAGTTCGGAATAGACGAGTTTCTGCTGGTGCAGTGGCTGGCGCCGCTGGCATCGGAGACGCCGGAGTTCATCGTGGCCATCATGTTCGCCCTGCGCGCTCGCGCGGGCATGGCACTGGGCACGCTTGTCTCAGCAAAACTGAACCAGTGGACGCTGCTGGTGGGCATGATCCCACTGGTTTTCGCCCTTTCCAGCGGCGCGCTCAGCCCCTCTTTGCCAGTCAACCACTTCCAACTGCATGAGATCCTGCTTACCGCCGCCCAATCGCTGCTAGCCGTGGTGATGATCGCCACTCTTCGGCTCAGTGTCGGGCAGGCAGCCTTGCTTTTCGGGCTGTTTTGCGGGCAGCTCATCTCCCCCGCCGTTGCCGCCGCCATGCCTGACGGTATGGTGCTGGGGCTGCCTGGAGAGCATCTGCGGCCACTGTTCACCATACTGTATCTGATGTCCACGCTGGCCATCCTGGCCAATCAACCCCATCGCCTTCTGGGACTGTGGCCGTCGCGACGTAGATGCAGTCAACCAGAGGCACCAGACAATCCGGAAGACGTGCCTGAACACCCCACTGGCGCTAATGAAAATGGGCCCATTTGCGAGACCGATGAGAAGCCGGATGCGGTTGCTGCTAACCCTCATGTAGCACACCGCCATCGTAGAGGTGACCGATAGGAGAGCGCCGGGGGGGACGGTTCCAACCATCTCAGGCTGCCCAGACACAACAACGGGCCACCACATTAGACTTACTGGTGGCCCGTCGCTATACAGAATTGCTGCATCATGCGCGTGGCTCAACTCAAGTGCGCCGACCAACGCGCATCACGATATCTGTCATATCAAATCTACTGTGTTAGCGGTTGGACGCACATCTCTGACAGATGCCACGGAACTCGACATGCACTTCCTGCACTGTACCCAGGCGCCTGGCTTCGTCAGGTGGGGTGATATCGGCCAGTTCGTCGTCGAAGACATCCATGACCCGACCGCACTGAGTACACACGAAGTGCTGATGGCTGGTGGTATTGGCGTCGAAGCGGCCTCGATCGTCCACCACTCCGGCGCGAGTTATGACACCTTTTGCTTCAAGTGCTCGCAGAGTCCGGTATACAGTGTCCAGAGAAATAGTAGGAAGCCGTTCTCGCACACTTCCGTACAGTGTCTCAGCATCGGGGTGCTCAGTCGAGGAGACCAACTCCCGATAGATCTCCAGCCGTTGATGCGTCAACTTCAGCCCCGCCCGCCTCAACACTTCTTCGCAATCGGTAAATCGTTGCTCTGCATCCTGTCCCAAAATCAGCCTATCTTCACCAACTTAAGCAGGTTCATTACTACTTAGTAATAGTAATCTATCAGTAGCAAGGCCATGTGTCAAGAACCGCATCTGTGTGTGACGGCTTGGATGTCTTGTGGTCCACTCGACACCAGTCACCAGCCATACGCACCGCGGCTCTATTCCATCAGTCTCCACACGTATCGAAGCCGAGTGCTTCAGCGCTGTTGAACCCACCCAGACAGAAGCGAAACACTACAGGATACGTCTGACGCAGGACGCAACTACTTGAGCTGGCTTGCTGTCCACAACTGATCCGGAGTAATCCCCGCGTCGCGAACTGCCCTGCCTGCTACCTGGGTAGTCTCCATCCGGCCGATATCGTGCGCGTCCGAGGAAATCGAGATGAGTGCACCACAGTCGGCGAGCTTTTTCAAATACTCCTTGTAGTCGGCCACGAATCTCTCGCCGTATGTGTCGTTAACAAGTATAGCGCTCCCATTTGCTTCAATAGCAGTGCCCGTAGCGGCAGCCGCCTCGCCTAACTCGGTCACATAATCGTCAGGAAGCAGCGCCAGGTCGGTCAACCATGCCACCGTCCCCGCATCAAACTCCCTGCGCGGGAACCACCAGGGGTGAACCAAAATATCCACCAGGGGATTTTGCACTACAGCCATCATCAGCCTATGCTGGGTGTCTATGATTGCTTTTGGGTCCGGAGTGTCGAAGTAACTCGAATGCACACCGCCGATGACCAGTTCAAAACCCAGTTCATCGATCTGCTGTTGATTTATCGATACCTCTCCAGTGTCCTGGTCGATCACGTTCACTTCGACGCCGAAAATGATCTCCAGGTCGCTTTCGATCTCCGCCAGGTCGCGTTTGATCTTGCGGTGCTCGTCCAGAAACTGAGGCGCGTTCAGGTGGTCGGTGACAGCTATGCTCTTCAGTCCCAGCTCCTCCGCCTTGGCCACCAGTGCGGGTACTGTCATCGTCTCATTGGCACACTTCAGATACAGCGTGTGGATGTGATAGTCCACTTGCTCGTACATGATCATCACCTCATGAAGTTAGTTTTATTCCTGCAGAAAATGTGGTTGCTCCACCACTTCTCCAACGACATCGGACCGCGATAGCTTCAGAATGCCTTCAAGCCACGCCTGACCTATAAGATAACTCAGCCGAAGCCTACTGGGCCAGATACGAAGCTTGGGCATGACGTTTAGTGTAGTCTTACACCCGCGTGTCTACTATGTTCGGCACCTCCTCTTCGCGCTCCTCCCTAACGGGAGCATATACTCTCTATTGCAGATTTGCGCACTTCCTGTAAAGCATCTTCACAAGAGCCAGTAGCCATTTCGCAGCCTCTGGTGGAGTGGAGAACGCCGTTGTCAACGTGCTGCCATTCCAGCGCGTCTGCGCGGAGCTATGAGTGGCATTGAGAATGCGCTCAGATGGTCAGCTATCGTCCAGCGCTGTTCAACTCCGGTGCCATCCACATACTACCTTCTGGCAACGAAGTCTTGCAGTATCGCGGTATCGCCAATACCTCATCGCAATCGGCCTCGTTTCCGTGATGTGGCAGTAGTGTTCTATCCGGCAGCGGATCAGAGTCTGTCGCTTCCGGTCTTCCCAGTCACCTGACAGTACCAACTCCTTTTCGTTCACCCCCATAACCTCCATTTGGCTGATTCTCTCAGTGTATCTACCAGATTGGAAACGTGTATCATCCATTTCTATCAACCCTACCCCATCCTATAGACAGGCTCCCGTGAAAAGCGGGCGTCATTTGAGCCCGAACTGTCGCCGACGACAGCTCAGGCAGGGAAGACTGCCAGTAACCGCTTTCTTCCTGGGCCCCTATACAGCCCATAGGGTGCCGGAGTATGATTGTTTTCCAGCGCGCACATCTTCATGCTGCCAGACGCGGAGGACTGTGCCAAGAAATGGAGAATACTGGAACAGCATAGGTACTCTTTTCTCGCTACAGTTCTTGTTGTCCCGGTGACAGCCATTCAAGTGCTATGAACAGGAGTTGACAGCCATGACTCGCTACCTCCCCACATGTATCATGATGCTTGCGTTAGTCGCCGTTGCGACGGCCCAGCACCCCGTTTTGAGCACTAATCTTGATCCTGGGCAGGCCGACAGCCTGCGCAAGGCGGTGGAACCCGTGATGCAGATGACAGAGCAACAGATGCTTGACCTGATCCCAACCCAGTCCGGCCTGTATTTCGTTAGCTGCATCAACTGCACTGCCGGCCAACAGGAGGGGCAACTGAAAGAGTGGAGCGTCCAGGATCCGGACGTGGTCCGCTGCTCCTTTTGCGGACACACCTACCCGAGTGCGACGTACCCGACCAGCGGAGTAGTCGAAGTGGCCACTCCTGGCGGAGAAATCGCACGCTACCCCTATCACGAAGCGCAACCACCATGGTGGAAAGAAGACGAACCATACCGGTGTTTTTTCGAAGCTCGTGTGGACTACCACAAAATCCGCTACATGGAGACTGCGGCATCCAACCTGGCTCGCCTGTATAAGATAACCGGCGAAAATGAATACGGACGGCGCGCAGCTCTGATTCTCAATCGCTTCGCCGAAGTTTTCCCCAACTACTGCTACCACTTCGATTACCCTTTCCGCCAAAAGGAAATCTCTGATGGAGATGTGAATCCTGCCGACTTCCGCTCCGGTTACCGCACGGCGCGATGGACCTGGTGGGCATATATGGACATGTCGCGGCCGTTGCTGGAAGCGTACGATTTGATGACCGGCAGTGACCCATTGGTGCTTCTCAGTGCTGAGAAAAACACCGACGTAGAGGTTGGAATTCAGGACATGCTTGCTGATATGGCCGACCAGGCCATGGCCAACCGCGATGACCTCACGAACATGAGTCCCGGGATGTGGGCAGACCTAATCCGCACTGGACGAGTGCTCGGTGAACCTGAGTATGTGCATACCGCCGTGGGCCGTCTCCGCCAACTGACAACCACACAGTTTTTCTATGATGGTGCCTGGATTGAAGGGGCACCCTCGTACCACTCTCAGGTTATAGGAGCGCTACAAAATCTTTTTGTCGTAGCCAGGGGTTACTCGGATCCGCCCGGCTACACCTATGCGCAGACCGGAGAACGATTTGACACCCTCGACATCGAAGCCGATATGCCCGAAGTGGTTCGCGCAAGAGAGGCTCTTGCACGTATGCGAATGCCTGATGGTCGCTATTGCCCGGTGCATGACACCTGGTGGACACAGAAGGGGGCGGCTATCAGCGAGTCGAAAGCAGATCTTCTTGGCGGCCTGGGCCATGCCATTCTCGGCACAGGCTCTGGCGACAATCAGTTCCAGGCTCACATAACCTGGTCGCCCGGCTACGGCCATCGCCACTGGGACGGCCTGAACTTACTGCTGTGGGCACACGGCCATGAGCTGCTTTCCGACATCGGATACACGCATACGAAATGGCGTGAGTGGACCATTCAATCGCCCAGTCATAACCTGGTGGTGGTAGACCAGGCAAATCAGCTCGCTGACCGGAGCACTTACGGACATCTGCGATATTTCGCCCCCGGCGAGGAAGTGCAGCTGGTTTCAGTTGACAACGCGCAAGCCTATCCAAACGTGACCAACCTGTATCGCCGCACGGTGGGCATGGTCAGTATAGATGAGGAGAACGTCTACCTGATAGACGTGTTCCAGGTGGAAGGCGGCCAGACTCATGACTACCTTCTCCACGGCAGCGCGGACGTGGCTCAGACACTGCAGGCGAACGTGCCCACCTCTGCAAGACCCACCCTGCTTCCCGCAGGCATGGAATTCACGGCAGGTACAAGTGAACAGAGCTCTGATATGACTGACGGACACGCATACGGCTATATGACGGACCTACGCTCAAATCATGTTGATGACAATCAGATCATCCTGCTTGACTACCAAAATACAGAAGACACTATTGGCTTGCAGGTGTTCACAGTTGCAGCAGCCGACGATGAGTTGGTGATCGGACAGGCCCCGTCGGTCCGTCAAGCCCGCAGCGATGATAGTTTGCTGGATCAGTATCACCGGCAATTTGCCATGCTTCGCCGTGAGGGCGGTCAGTCGCTGTTCGCTTCCATCATCGTACCGACGGCTGACGCTCGCCCCATCGAGCAAGTTCAGTTGGTCGAGATTGCCGGAGCTGAGCTGGCTCTGGAAGTGACTGTTTCCGATACCCGTACAGATCTGATACTGATCAACGCCAGTGGTGTGCAGACCGAATACGCGGGACGTTCACTGGAAGCAGACACCGAACTGGCGATTCTCAGCATCCGCGAAAGCGGACAGACATCTGGGACCGTGGCCGCAGGAAGACTTGCATGGGGCAACCTCAGCCTGGATACGGGAGCGACAATAGAGCACGCACTTCTCTCAGTCGGCCGTGAAAATGGACACGGAAGCCTGATGGTTGCCGGCGAATTCCTGCCCCCCGCAGGAACTATCATAACCGTCGATCACGGCGGGCAGCGGACTTCGGCTTACACCGTCGCTTCCAGCACTGTCGAAGGCGAGAATTCGTGGATAGAGCTCGTGGACGACCCAGGGTTCGAGTTCGATCTCGAAGCATCCACGAGCACTTTCGTGTTTGTTCCTCTGGAGAGCTACGAAGGAGTCCATACAGTAAGGCTGATGCCCATAGCGGAGGTTGTGTCAGAGATGTGATTGAGCTGCCACCACCGATACGCTCACCTCACACCGGTGCACCTGTCCATGCACCCGAAATCGAGGCACGCGCGTGCTGTGAGACGGTTGCATAGATGACCGGCTCAGATTGCCTGGGTTGTGGCCCGCGCGGGAGATGCAGCAAGAAAAAGGCACAGGCTCATGTCATAGCCTGTGCCTTACATTCTTGCTCGCCGCCATCACAAACCTAAAACGGCGACGATTGTTCAGTCCAGGAGCGTTTGCCCCGATGCGTGCACCTATGGCAGCATGTGCTCTGGGCCTATGCGCGGCCAGACCCACGCTGCCTTGAAACCCTCAGCATACTTGACACTACACATCAGGCCACGCATCTGCGCCACTCCATCCACGAAATCGAGTATGTCTATGTTGTCATGGTCCTGCAGCCACGTCACCTGGCTGTCATGGCACTTGAGCATCTCGAGTTTTTTCTCGTACGTTTCGGTGATGTCCACGAACAGTTCGGGCTGAAATCCCACTCCTCCCAGGCTGTCCATGTAGAAGATCGCAGCCATGCCATCAGGCGGCGGCAGTTCAGTACGGATGTTCGGGATTGTGGCCACGAAAGCAGCAGCAAATACGAGGTCCGCTGTCACCCGATGGTCAGGATGGTAGTCGTCAGGGTTGTGGGTGATGATTACCTGCGGATTGGCCCACCGGATCGCCTCGATGAACTTCATACGGGTGTCACGGTCATGAAACAGAAACTCATCGGGCTCCCCGATCCAGTACGTCTGTGCGCCGATACTCTCGGCGGACGCCTCGAACTCTTTTCGACGAATATCTACTAACTCATCAGGCGGAATCGTAGCATGTCCCGCACCGCCATCGGTGGCCACCGCCATGAACACCTCATGGCCCTGTGCGGCATACTTGGCCAGCGTCCCGCCGGCCAGTATCTCAAGGTCATCTGGATGCGCCCCAACACCAAGCACACGCAACTTCTCGTCTGACATATCATCACTCCCAAGTATCGTCTGAGACAGACCGCATCAGACCGGATTGCGGTTTGTCTCAGACTGTCCGGCTCATAGTATCTCGCAACTGTTGCCGGTGTTCTTCTCTCTATTTGATCTTTTCTACCGCGTCCCAAAGCGCCGCGCAGATGTATTCGTTGTCCTGATCTGACATGCGCGGATGAATAGTCACACAGAAAAGTCGTGCGCCCAACTCATCGGATACCGGAACCTGCTGGCCGCGAGTAGCCTCCGTGAGCAGCCCCGGAATCCAACTTACAGGTGGATTGCCCACCACTGTGGAGACGCCGTACTCCTCTTTCAGCAGCGCCAGCAATCTGTCGCGTTTGTCGCCAGCCCAATCCTTCTCGACCAGCAAGGTGTACATGTAGTAGCTATGCTCCACATCCTCGGGCTCGTAGGGCAGCAGCAGGTGCGGTATGCCTTCAAGCATTTCGTTGCGCGCGTAGGCGATGCGTCGACGCGAGGAGATCAACTCGTCCAATCTGCCCAACTGCACCATGCCCACGGCTGCCTGCACTCGCGTCATCTTGTAGTTGGTGCCCCATCCACTGGTTTCGTTGCCAAACTGGCGCAAGCCACGCAGATGCTGATACATTTCTTCGTCATCTGTAGTGATCGCTCCGCCTTCACCCAGAGTGGTCATGTTTTTCTGAGTATGAAAGCTGAAGACGTTCATGAGCCCTTTTTTGCCGACCTTAGTGTCTTTGTAACCGGCCCCAAGAGCGCGAGCACCGTCGCCTATGACCACTATCTCTCCGCGTTTGTGGTGCTTGTGCCGCGAAGCCACCTCCAGCAAATCGTCCATCGGTGCAGACATACCATTCATGTGTACTGGATAGATGGCACGAGTGTTTTTGGTGATGCGACGCTCAACATCGGCCGGATCGGCCTGAAGAGTGCGCGGATCGCAATCACACAAGATCAACCTGGCACCCTGTCCGAGCACCGACAAAGGCGCACTCCTGAAGTTGAGCGCAGGCACGATGACCTCGTCTTCAGGCTCGAGGTCAAGACACATCATGACCATGTCCAGTCCGGTGCCTGCTCCGTTGATACTGATACTGTACTCAGTACCGATGTATTCGGCGAAGGCCTTCTCGAAGTCGAGTATTTCATCGGTGATGAAACCAAAACCTACGTTGTAGGCCATCGAGTCCTTGATGCAGTCGACGACAGCGTCCATCTCTTCCTGACCGTAGTGGCTGCCCAGGAGTGGCTCGGCCTGCCAGGCAATGCTGGTGCCACCTCGCTTCAGTATGTCTTTTCTCTGTGATGCATCCATTTTCGACTCCTCCCTGGCTTCATACTGTGGCCTGGTTGACCAGGCGCAGATATTCATCGAGTACAAAAAACGACCCGGTTATCACTATACAGTCGTGTGGCCCGGCCATGTCACAGGCCACGGTCATCGCATCCAGCGTTGTCGGCGCAGTTCGGTACTTTCGCCACAGGTGACCCGTGGCTGCCTCAAATTCAGGCACCTGAAGCGCTCGGGGCATGTCGGCCTGAGTCAACACCGCTACATCGGTCATGGGAGCCAGTGCTTCCGCTATGCCCACCACGTCTTTGTCCTGAGATACGCCAAGCACGACAATCAGGCGCTCGTACTCCAGCAACTCGCCCAGCGATGTTGCCAGCACTATGGCCGAGGACGGATTGTGAGCACAGTCCAGCACCATCCAGGGACGCGTGCCTACGATTTCGAACCGTGCAGGCCACTCGACCTGACGCGCACCGGCGACCATCGCCTCCTCATCCAGGCGATCGAAGCCCAGTGAGGCAAGCACGTCTGCCAACCCAACCGCCACCGCCAGGTTGTGCGCCTGATGCCTGCCCAACAGGCCGTACTCGACTTGCAGCAGCCCTCCTTCATGCTCCAGCACCACCGTCTGAGTCATCTGTGGAGGTGGGCCAGCCACATCCGGCACCTGCAGACGCTCCGGTGGCTCGGTCGAGATCACACGAGGGGCGGGCAGAACCGTTGCTCCCCTGCGGTCGGCCACCTCCTGTATCACCTCCATGACCTGTGGCGAATTGTCGGCCACTACCACAGGCACATCCGGCTTGATTATTCCGGTCTTTTCGAAAGCGATTTGCTCTACGGTATCACCAAGCAGGTCTGTGTGCTCCAGATCTATTCGCGTTATCGCACATGCGACAGGCGTGATTATGTTGGTAGCATCAAATCGTCCACCCAAACCCGTCTCCAGCACGGCCAAATCTACGTTTGCATCGGCAAATGCCAGAAACGCCATAG
>LSQX01370878.1_pt1 | contig 11899 bp, 7 predicted proteins | sample 654561 | NCBI WGS metagenome assembly LSQX01 (sample SAMN04489861, study PRJNA283612) | anaerobic digester metagenome | isolation source: 4 biogas reactors fed with cattle manure at either 37C or 55C with and... | place: Denmark: Kongens Lyngby | collected 2014 | reverse complement strand
CTCAAATCCTCATTAGGCAAGGTCTCAAATTTACCTACATAACTCCCATCATTCTCTTTGATTAGTTCCAAATTACTATTTAGTATGAAGGGGTAAGTCTTTGACGGTGTAATCTTAATGGTCAAATCTTTGAAGTCTTTCCAGCACTTGGCGGGATGAAGAAAATAATCATAGGTGTAGGTAGGCTCCAAAGTTTTAGTTTGATCCATACTCCCTAAAGTGTGATATCTAACTTCCAAGGTTTTTTCATCTAAAGCTTCAAAAGGCACATCATAAGACAGCAATATATAACGAGGAGAGGAGAGGTAAGCCTCTATGTCGTCTTTCGTCACCACTCTATTTCTCTCTAAAGCTTGATCTAGAGCTTCATAATAGAGATCTTGGTCTTCAGGCCAAGAAGAACTATTATAATTAGATTCATCTGGCTTAAGAAATCCCCAATAATACTCAAGCAATTCTATTTTTACCTCTTCAATCTCATATGCAAAATCATCAACTACCTCTACTTTAGAGTTATCGTAATTAAAACCTATGATTTCTAGATTAATCTCTTCATTTAAACTAAAGACTTCCATGGTTTGATTTTCCCAATTTATAGATGTTCCCACCATGATTTCATTGGTATCTTCAGTGTACCCATAACTATTATTTCCCTTTGATAGGATTTTAGAACCTGCCCGATCTAAAGTGAATTTAGCTTCCACATTCATGTCTTCCTTGGAGTCAAAGTGAATTCGATAAAGAGTGCCTATGTCATTATAGGAGAAGTTAATTGGCTCATACGGTTTAGATGTTACCGCTTCAAGAATATCCTTTAGCTCCACTTTTTCTTCCACTAATTCTTTGTCATTATGATTAGTTTCGTCTGCATTTTTACCATAAAAAACTTCATATGATTGAGGTTCTCCATTAACAAGAACCTCAATATGAGCATCTTCCCTCGCCCATATATTTTGAATCATAGGGAAAACCATAGGGGCCACTATATCTTTTGCTTCTGTATTTTTCATAAAATATTTAGCACTGACTTTTCCCACCATGGAAAACCCCGTTGAGATATCCTCGCTAAAATCAAAGTGCAAGTCCTCTTTTTCTACTACAATGGAAGTGTTTTCATCAATAGTCATCAATGAGATGTCTGGATATTCATACCAAGTAACAGGCCCAGTATTCGCTAAAGCTTTTACAGGGTATAATATGACAATTAACAACAATATTAAAATTACCATGAATTTTCTCACAACTAATCACCTCTTAGTCTAATCATAATTATTTTATTGTTTTCAAAAGTGACGAAATCTTAACACCAATGAATAAACCATCGAGAATTCATTCCCTTATTTGGTCTTCCAAGATAATTTTTACTAAACAATTGACTTTGCTTTTCCCCATAATAAAAACTCCTATCTAAATATTCTTGAAATTTTTGTTATTTCAAGTGTCTACTTAGATAGAAGCATATCAGATTGGTGTGTTTTAATCTATTCATTTTAGGCGTTATTTCTCGATGACAAAAGCCTTATCTTTATTGAGCATAAATGGTCGATATAAACCTGTTAAATTAGACAGTGGCAATATTTCAGGCTTAAGATTAATATTAAGCACATCCATCATGAACTTTCTTCTCTTCTCAATCCGAGCATAAACTTCAGGATAGTTTTCTCTAAGCTCTTCTCTAAGCTCTCCATCAGCTATGGCGATTCCATCTTCGCAATTTGGCGCTGCATATTTCATTTGGGTAAAGGGAATAATATCCATCTGCATGACCATACCACTTTTAAGAGTAATATCTGAGTTCTCGTAGATGGGAGAAGACATCCATTCTTCCGTAGAAATTAAATGACCTGGGTTTAGAAACCATCCATAGTCCTTTTTAGGATACACAGATTCAATCATGTCGTAAATTTCGCCACCAGGAACATTTATACCCATGTTTTCGTACCAATTCGATACAGCAACAAAATAAGGTTTAGCGACCTTTTCTAAGTAATCCTTTGATTCTTCTGGTAAATCATCTTCTGAGTACGCCGCAAAACCACGTCGATTAGATTGTCCTCCAATTAGACCCATGGAAACTTGGAACCGATCTCCTAAATTAAGGATATTCGTGGTAGGACTAACCATGTTAAGATCAATTCGCTCTCCCGCTAACACTTTAGGAAATAAAGTGGTAGGTAGCGAACCCGCCGTGTGAAACTGAGAAATTTCTACTTCATTAAGACCTGTCCGAGCATGAAGCAACATCTGTTGAACTGCGTCAGATGCATATGCTGCCCCAAATTCAAAATAGGCAATGTCATCCGCCGTGTTTTTAACTCTTAGCCCATAATCAGGATGAATAAATAAATCTGTAGCATTTATAAGAGATTCCTTAGGCACCATAGATTTAATCTCATCTACAATAAATGATGGCACATCAAAATCATAAATGGAACCAAAGTCAGGATGAAGTAATTTCCATCCCACTAAGCCTAATTTTTGAGTCTCTTTTATCCCAATAGAATCTAATATGGTCTTTAGCTTCTTATTATCCCCTAAAGGCTGGTTAGGCAGCGACAATGCTTGATACAGAATCCCCTTAGTTGGAATTTTGCTATGGTTTGCCATGCCTAAACATTCATTACCAAGTAATTGGTAGGATTCCCCATTTTGCTCAATAACCAAAAGAGCTTCTTCAAATCGCGGTCCATATCCCGTAAGATACTCAAAATTACCATAATGCTCTCGGTCTGCATAGATGATGAGATAATCTAACCCCTGGTTTACCATCTGTTCCACTGTGTTTTTTAACCTATTCTGATAAACCAAATCTGGCAACTGAGGTTGCTCAGTGGGAAGACCAACAAATGGCTCCCCTACAACTTTATATTTAACATGCTCAATTTTTATCAATTTATATTCCTCCATCTAATTAAGTTCAACAATATTTATGCCCCTTATCAAAGCTTAAATTAAGTATTAAGCCCTAATATCAAGACTTGAAATCACCCTTAGATCAACAAATACACCAAAAACCCAACTTAATCCCAAAACCTTATATTTCTACTAATATGTAATTACCCTATGCTAAAAAAGCATAGGGTAACATTTTTATGATTTCAGTACGGTTCTACCATTAATCACAAGACTTCTCTTTCCATCAATAGTTACTAGAGTTCCTTCCTTAAGAACACTCATAGCATTAACAGCCTCTGCGATAATTGGAATATCATGTTTTAAGGCTTCCACAGAAATATCAGGAGTTACTTGGTTGGTTTCTACAATAACACCACTAACTCTATGAATCACATCCATGTACTTATCTGTTAGAGCATGAACCACAAGAATGTCTCCACTTTGGATTTCATTTTCAGCGTCATCCGCGGAGTCCGCTTTATTAACCACACCACTTACAATCTGATTTGTGACATGAGTTCCCTTTCCTTGGACTAAGACTTCACCAATTAAGTGAACTTTTATCATATTAGTGGATCCTACAAAGTTAATAGGTAAGCCTGCTGTGATAACCACTAATTCTCCGTCATTTACAAATCCTCTTTCTTTAGCGATGGCTGCTGTATTGTCGATCATTTCATCAGTAGATTCAAAAAGTTCCGCTACGATGGGATAAACTCCCCAGTATACCGATAGTTTCCTAGCCACTGATTCACTAGGCGTAATAGCGAGTATAGGACACTCTGGTCTAAATCTTGATACATTTCTCGCTGTACTTCCACTTACAGTGGCAGAGATAATGGCGGATGCACCTAACTCATAGGCCGTAGTTACACTAGCTAAAGAAATGGCGATAGGCACTGAAGATCCATGAGAAGCCATCATTTTAGCAATGACATGATCATGCTTAATTCTGTTTTCCGCGTCTTTAGCAATTAGATCCATGGTTTCTACAGCTTCCACAGGGTACTTTCCATTAGCTGTTTCACCTGAGAGCATGATACAATCTGATCCATCAAAAATAGCATTGGCCACGTCTGAAACTTCCGCTCTAGTCGGTCTTGGGTATCTCACCATGGACTCTAACATCTGAGTAGCCGTAACGACGGGTTTACCCATCAAGTTACAAATTTCAATGATTTTCTTTTGAATTCCAGGGACTTGTTCTAGTGGAATCTCCACACCCATGTCTCCTCTGGCTACCATAACCCCATCAGAGTATTTAATAATCTCTTCGACGTTATCCACACCTTCTTGGTTTTCAATCTTGGACATTACAAAAATATCATCTGCTCCCAAGTTCCTTAAGGCTTTACGAATGGCAAGTACGTCTTCAGATTTACGAATAAAAGATGCCGCTACAATATCCACATCCATCTCCACTCCGAACTTCAAGTCATCCATATCTTTTTCGGTAAGGGCTGGAAGTTGGGTTTTGATTCCAGGAAGATTTATTCCTTTATGGTCAGAAATGGTTCCAGTATTCATGATTTTACAGGTAATTACACCAGTATCTTCGTTAATTACCATAACTTCTAATTCCAATAGACCATCATCAATGAGGATCGTTGACCCGACTGATACATCTTCTGCAAGTTTTTCATAGGTTTGAGAGAATCTCGTTTCATCCCCAAGTACTTCTTCTCTTGAGTGAATATCAATAAGTTTACCTTCATGGAGAAGTACTGGTGCGTCTTTAAAATCATGGGTTCTAATCTCTGGTCCTTTAGTATCGAGTAAAATCGCTACTATTTTCCCCTCTTCTTTAGCTATTCTACGAACTCTTTCCATCTTGATCTTATGATTTTCATGAACATCATGGGAAAAGTTAAATCGAGCTACATTCATGCCTGCACGAATAAGATCTCGAATCACGTCCTCCTGATCTGATGTGGGTCCAATAGTACAAATAATTTTTGTTTTTCGCATTTTCATTCTCCTCATTCTTTCTTAAACCAGATCCATAGCAATTTGGTATAGTTTTTCATTAAAAGGTCTTTCCATGCTTAAGGCTTCATGAATATCGTAATCCACAATATCGCCTTTGACCGTTCCCACCACTCTTGCAGTTGCCCCCTCCATTAGGAGCTCCACTGCTCTGTGTCCCATTTTTGAGGCTAGAATTCTATCATAAGCTGTAGGCGCACCACCTCTTTGGATATGTCCTAGAACAGTCACCCTAGATTCAATGCCTGAAACTTCTTCAATATCCTTAGCAATCTCATCAGAATTTCCAACCCCTTCAGCAATAACCACTAAGTTGTGGTGCTTCTTATGACGTCTTCCATCCATAACAGTTTTAATGATTTCTTCTTTGTTATACTTTCTCTCCGGTACTAATATGGTGGTGGCTCCACCTGCAAGACCTGCATAAAGAGCGAGATCTCCACAATTACGTCCCATAACTTCAACTACAGAAACTCTCTGATGAGAAGACGAGGTATCCCTAATCTTATTAATCGCATCAATTACTGTGTTCTGTGCTGTATCAAATCCAATGGATCGATCCGTGTATGCCATATCATTGTCAATAGTTCCTGGAATTCCTATGGTCTTAATACCAAGTTCTGACAACCCTTTTGCTCCTAAGAATGAACCATCGCCCCCAATGACAACTAAACCCTCAATGCCGTAAATCCGCAGTACCTGAGCTGCTTTTGCTCTAACTTCAGGATCTTTAAATTCAGGGAATCGTGCCGTTTTTAAGATGGTACCACCTCTTTGGATAATATCTGAAACACTTTTTCGATCCAGCGGAAGAATTTCTCCTTCATGAAGACCCAAATAGCCTCTGTATATCCCTGTGACTTCTATATTATTAACCAATGCAGTCCTTACCACAGCTCGAATAGCTGCATTCATTCCTGGCGCATCGCCACCACTGGTTAATATTCCTATTTTTTTCATTTAATTAGTCCTCCTAAAAGAGGCAGAAGAAGTTATTTTCTTCCGTCTTCAAAATTTTCGCCGATTCTATTATATCCTTAAAGCCCAATGATTTCAAGATGCTGTTTTTTTAGTGTTCCTTTTGATTGGGATTAAGCTTCAACGAGTTTCACATTTTCTTCCCCTAATTTTTCTCTTAACATCTTAACTATAGGGGTTTCCTCATCCACCCAAAGTTCTCGGGTAAGTTGCATAACTTCTCTCTTATCTGCCGCCACTACAATGACAGGAGTGCTTCCTGAAAAAGTCCTCAGCACAGGTTTTAATACTTTTACCATGGCTTTGGCTTCTCCCATATCCTTAAATCGCAGATATAATTTATTTTTATTTATGGTCTCCAAGTTTTCGATTTCTTCAATAATTAGCTTAGGATTCTCTTCTTCTTTAATGGATAACCTTCCTCTGGCTAGAATTATGGCATCTTCTTTAAGAAACTCAACTACTTTGTCATAAGTTTTTGGAAAAACAATAGCTTCTAAGGTTCCTGTTAGGTCCTCAATCTGAATGAATGCCATCATGGCTCCATTTTTAGTAATCTTCCTTGTGACATTTTGGAGCATGCCTCCTAAGATTACCCGATCATTATCCTTTAGAGTCTTCTTTGACATAATGGCTTCTGCGTACATGGCAGCATCATCTCTCGTGTCATCAAGGATGGCTCCTTCTTCTTCTAAAATATCAAAAACACTATGACTTGTAGCTTTTCTAAGCCTTTCTTCATATTCATCTAGAGGATGACCTGTCATGTACATGCCCGTCATTTCTTTTTCCATAAAGAGTAAGTCTTTTTGAGCAAATTCTTTAAGTTTAGGGAACTCAACTTTCAGAGTATCATCCTCTTCCATAATGTCTCCAAATAACGAAACCTGGCCAGAGATGAGTTTTTTGTTTTGCTGCGTAAATCCATCTAAGATTTTATCATAAACTCCCAGCATCTGAGCTCGATTACCTAAAAGACCATCAAAGGCTCCAGCCTTGATTAGAGCCTCTAGGGCTCGTTTATTCACAGCCTTAGAGTTACGGTCAGAGAAGTCCATTAGGGACTTAAAAGGACCTCTAATGGTTCTCTCCTCCACCATGGCGTCCACCATCTGTCTTCCTACTCCTTTAACCGCTCCCAGGCCAAAAATTATAGCACCGTCTTTCACCTTATAGGTAAAGTCCGCTAAATTGATTTCAGGAGCCACCACTTTAATTCCTCGACTTTTAGCAAAGCGAAGATAGGAGTTGCACTTTTCCGCATTCCCGATGAAAGAATTTAGCATGGCTGCAGTAAATTCACTGGGATAATAATACATTAGATATCCTGTCTGGTATCCAATAACCGCATAAGCTGCGGCATGAGCTTTATTGAAAGCGTAGCTGGCAAAATCCGTCATCTGATCAAAGATGATATTGGCTACCTTCTCACTGATGCCATTACGAATACAGCCTGGTACCACCACTTGACCCTTGTCATCTTCTAATCCAAAAATAAAATTCTTTCTCTCTTGTTCCATCACGTCATGCTTCTTCTTACTCATGGCTCTACGAACCAAGTCTGCTCGTCCTAGAGAGTATCCTGCCAAGTCTTGAACAATTTGCATAACTTGTTCCTGGTAGATAATAACTCCATAGGTAACGGCTAAAATAGGTTCAAGTTCAGGACAAAGATAAGTGATTTTCCCTGGATTATTTTTGTTTTCAATGTACTTAGGGATCTCTCCCATGGGACCTGGTCTATAGAGTGAAATCCCGGCTATTATGTCTTCTAGGGAATCTGGTTTAAGTTCCTTCATGAAACTAGTCATCCCTGGAGATTCTAACTGGAACACTCCCACAGTTTTTCCTTCACCAATCATGGTATAAACATTAGGGTCTTTAAGATCCAGGCCGTCAATGTCCACATCGATGCCTCTGTGTTCTTTCACCATGTCCACCGTATCTCGCATAACAGTCAACGTTCTAAGGCCTAAAAAGTCCATTTTCAAAAGTCCCAGTTCCTCTAAAGTATTCATAGTGAACTGAGTGACAATAGATTCATCATTTTTTTGAAGTGGCACATAGTTTACTAAAGGTTTTTCTGAAATCACCACTCCCGCCGCATGGGTTGAGGCATGACGAGATAATCCTTCTAGCCTTTTTGAGACATCAATGAGCTCCATAACCCGGCCATCGTCTTCGTAAACTCTCGCTAATTCCTTATTAATCTCTAGAGCCTTCTCAATGGTAATCCCCAACATACCAGGAATCATCTTAGCAATCTGATCCACTTCTCCATAAGGATAGTTCATGGCCCGACCCACATCTCTAATAGCTCCTCTAGCCGCCATGGTTCCAAAGGTAATAATCTGAGCTACATTTGGTGCACCATATTTATCCACCACGTAGTCGATGACTTCTCCTCGTCTTTCATAACAGAAATCCGAATCGATATCCGGCATAGAAATCCTCTCTGGATTCAAAAACCGCTCAAACAGAAGTTGATACTTAATGGGATCAATCTTCGTGATGTTTAGGCAATAGGATACACAAGAACCTGCAGCACTTCCTCGTCCAGCCCCAGTAGCAATTTTTTGCTCATTGGCAAATCGAATAAAATCCCACACGATTAAAAAGTAATCCACATAGCCCATCTGATTCATGATGCCTAGTTCGTAATCTAGCCTTTTTGTAATTTCTTGTTCTTCTTCACCAGGAAGAGCTCTAAGTTCTTCCACATTTAAGGGCTTACCTCGATAAGCCTTAAACTGAGGATATTTAGCTACCATACCTTCATAGCTTCTTTCCACTAGAAAAGTATAGGGGTCAGTATCTTCAGGTAGCGGAAACTTAGGCAACTTTGACACATGGAATTCATAATCAAAATTACACTTTTCTGCCACCTTTATGGTGTTTTCTAAAGCTTCCTCTACGTATTCAAAGATATCTCTCATTTCTTCAGGAGATTTTAGATAAAATTGATCTGAAGGGTAGCGCATGCGATTTTCTTCATCCACGGTTTTACCCGTCTGGATACAAAGAAGAATATCATGGGCTCTAGAGTCTTCTTTTTTGAGATAATGAACATCATTAGTGGCCACGAGCGGAATATCAAGTTCTTTTGCTAATGCAATATTCTTCTCGTTCACTTTTTTCTGTTCTTCAAGACCATGGTCTTGAAGTTCTAGATAATAGTCTTCTTTAAAAAGATTCTTAAAAAATAGAGCAGCTTCCTTAGCTTTTTCATCTTGACCTTGGTTAAAATATTGTTGGACCTCTCCCCCTAAACAAGCGGAGAGACAAATTAATCCTTCACTGTGTTCTTCCAAAAAAGCATGGTCTACTCTAGGCTTATAATAAAATCCCTCTAGGGATGCTTCTGAAACAATTTTCATTAAATTCTCGTAACCTACTTGGTTTTTAACTAATAGAACCAAGTGATGAGTCACGTTGTCTGGATCTTGATATTTAATGTGGCGATCTTTACTGGCCACGTAAATTTCACAACCAATGATGGGATGAATCCCTGCTTTTTTAGCTTCCTTATAAAAGTCCACCACACCATACATGGAGCCGTGATCTGTAATGGCTAAATGGTCCATGCCCAATTCTTTGGCACGAGAAACAAGCTCCTTGATCTTATTGGAGCCATCTAAAAGGCTAAATTCTGTGTGAACATGGAGATGGGCAAATGATGGCTTCATGAACTCCTCTTCCTTCCTCTAGTCAAAACGAGTCTTCCTTCTAAGTCAAATAATCACAAGTCTTTGAGTCTTCTAATAAAGGCTTTAGAAAGTATAAGACTCTATCCACATGATAGGGGTCTTCTTGATAAATATGATAATCTTCTTCATTTAAAAAGCTGGCTTTAATGAAGATATCATAGCTTCGATCAGAAGATAGGACATTCACCCCTACTTCCAAGTGTTCTAACACTGAGATATTGCCTTCCATGGATAAAAGAATGGTTCTAACTTTTTGTATATTTTTTTCACTATTGTCTTTAAGTTTAAATAACACCACATGATGAAACATTTAATTTTTCCTCCATTTCTTTTTGATAAAATAACAAACTTTTTGTTTGAAGTACGTTCTAGATTTTATTCCATTAAATTTTACTGGCTTATTATAATCTAATCATCTAGGGTATGAACAATGTTTAATCTAGATGTGGCAATGAGCTTTTCTCTAGACCGAAGATTAACATCCACTTTTGAGTGAAGTTTTGAGGTCTTTATAATCTTAATTTCCATAGTAAAATCAGCTTCAATGCCTAGCACCTCATAAAAATCCGTGGAAATCTGATCTAGGGTACAACTAAAATATTCATTTTGAAGCAGGCTAATGGCCGTTTTGCTCATCAGCATGGACAGTAGTCCTCGGGAGGCATTTCCTAAAGGATCTAAGAATTCAGGAGAGATAACTCCACTATAGAAGTATCGTCCATCTTTTTGCTCCATAACTAAACTTCGAATAATCTTATCCTCAATGGTATCTGTCTCCATGGGTTTCATGTGACGCTCTTGTAGAGCTTTAAGGATATCGGTCCTGGTGATCACCCCCACCAGGATTCCATCTTCTGTAACAGGACAAAGAGGTATATTCTCCCAGTCCATAATATGAGCTCCGTACGACACTGTGGTTTTAGGGGTGATGGTAATGGCAACTTCTCTAAGCACATCCCCCATTCTGTCCCCTTCTTTTTTCCCCAACACTTCTTTTGGAGTGATAATCCCCACCACTCTATTATCACTATCCACCACAGGAAATTTCTCATGACCAGATTTAGCAGATAGGGCAATATAATCCTTAATGGTACTTTCTTTAGACAAGGCTAAAGGCTCTTTTTGAATAATATCCTTAACATAAGGGATGGTTTGTTTAATCAGATTTTCTGATATTCCCTGATTTATCATAGATGCTGTGGTGAAAGTATCATAAGAACAAGAGATAATAGGTAACTTTAGTCGATCTGCTAAAGCTACATTTTTATCACTGGCCTTAAATCCTCCCGTAATTAGAACCCCAACCCCCATATTAAGAGCTAAGGTGTGGACTTCATCCCGGTCTCCCACAATTAAAAGTCCTCCCATGGTTAGATACTTTTTCATGGCATCCATGGTCATGGCCCCGATGTTAAAGCGATAGATGGTCTTTTCAGACCCCTCTTCTCCTCCTAAAAGTTCACCATCCACAATTTTGATAATTTCATTGTAGGTTATAGACTCTATCTTCTTTTCTTTTTCACTCTCAATCCTTATAGTGCCTGTTCGAGGAAGAGTTTCAATGTACCCTTCTTCTTCCATGATTTTAATCGCTTTATATGCCGTAGCGTCACTAACCCCCTGATCTTTAGCTAAGGTTCTTACCGATAGCTTAGTCCCCAAAGCCATCTCTCTTATGTTTTCCATAATCCGATCAATCTTTGCCATTATAATCCCCCCTTACGTAATTCATCTGCTATTTTTTCAATCTTACGAAGCCGATGATTTACTCCGGATTTTCCAACTTTAGGTTCTAATATCTCTCCTAATTCCTTGAGAGATTCATCTGGATACTCCAACCTAATTTCCGCCATCTCTCTAAGCGGCTTGGGTAACCTTTGAAGGCCTAGTTCTCGTTCAATAAGCCGGATGGATTCCACTTGTCTTACCGCAGCATTCACCGTCTTGGATAGATTTGCTGTCTCGCAGTTTACTAGCCGATTTACATTATTACGCATATCTTTAACAATTCGAACATTTTCAAATTCAAATAAACTATTAAACGCTCCAATAATGGAGAGAATGTCGACAATCTGTTCTCCTTCTTTTAGGTAAACAATAAAAGTATTCTTTCGTGCAATGACTTTTGCTGTAAGTCCAAACGTATTAATTAGGTCCCTAAGCTCCTCAGCTAATTCTAAAGAGTTCACCACAAATTCTAAATGGTACGCTTTTTCTGGATTTGACACACTCCCTGATCCTAGAAAAGCCCCTTTAATAAAGGCTTTTTTAAGCCCATCATCGTGAATCAACTCTGGTTGGATACTGTCTCTTATACACATCTCCGAGCCCAC
>LSQX01361507.1_pt1 | contig 11899 bp, 11 predicted proteins | sample 654561 | NCBI WGS metagenome assembly LSQX01 (sample SAMN04489861, study PRJNA283612) | anaerobic digester metagenome | isolation source: 4 biogas reactors fed with cattle manure at either 37C or 55C with and... | place: Denmark: Kongens Lyngby | collected 2014 | reverse complement strand
GCCTGCGGCGCATAATCAATCTTTTTAATCCATCCAGTCAGGCCGGATCTGCCTAAAGCGTCCCATAGAGCTTGTTCAGAGAGTACATCAGCTTCAGCATGCAGGAGGTACCCTTTACTGCTGACTGCTTCGATATGGTGTCCCTCTTCCCGCAGTTGCCGGATGTGTTTCCAGACAGCAGACCGTGAAATATGAAGGATCGAGCTGATCTCTTCACCAGAACGATAATGTTTGCTTGCGCGAAGCATTTCCAGAATTTTTTCTTTCATCACCCAACGCCTTTCCCTGGGACACCTTCTTCTGAAAAATAGTTTGATAGGCAAAAAACTAGTGCCAACGTCTTGCTTATCCATTATACTGTATTTATACTTCAGGCTTAAAGCCATCTGTTGCCTTGCTGATCGTTTCATGTTTGTCAGCGCTTGATCAATGACCAGCATGATCAAATAGCGTAGCAGGAAGAGAGGATCACAACTGATATGATCAAGCGCCGTTATCAATTCGTTTTTGCTTTATTGCGCCCGTTCTTTCGTTTGCTCACAGCGATCATGTATCGATATCATTCTATACCCGCACCTGACCTGCCCAAAGGCCAGCCAGCTTTGATTTTGTCCAACCACAATGGAGCGATGGATCCGTTCTTTTTAGCTGTGAGCTTTAAAAGGCCGATATTCTTTGTTGCCAGTGACCATATTTTCCGGCTTGGCCTGGTGAGTAAGCTGATCCGTGCTCTGGTCGCGCCGATTCCCATCGTCAAGTCCCAAATGGATCTACGCACGCTGCGCCAGATAAGAGAAAGGATACAAGAGGGGGCGCTGATTGGACTTTTCCCTGAAGGAAACCGATCTTTTTCCGGACGCACCATGTACATCCCCCCTTCAACCGGTAAGCTTGTCAAACAATTAAAGTGTTCATTGATCCTTTATCGCATCGATGGTGGATACCTTACAACACCCCGCTGGGCGGTTTCCCGCCGCAAGGGTTTTATGCAGGGATCCGTTGTGCGCTGTATCGAGCCGGATGAACTGGCTGGTATGTCCGCCGAAAAGATATACCAGATCATCACAGAAACACTTCAGGTTGATGCTTTTTCGGTTCAACGGAAAAAAATGGTTGCCTACCGTGGCAAAAAACTGGCAGAAACACTGGAATTGACCCTGTTTGTTTGCCCACGCTGTAAAGGCCTGGCAACTTTGTCCAGCCGGAACGACCAGTTTTCCTGCTCATGCGGCCTCACCGTGCGCTATACGGAATACGGTTTTTTTGAACCACTGGATGAATGGTCTGTCGATCAGCAGCTATCCGGGCGGTTTATGGATAATGTGTCCGATTGGGATCAATGGCAACGATCTGTTCTGGCTGATTTGCTGTTCAGCAGCAACATATTGGACACGAGCGGCCAAACGCCGCTTTTTAAGGATCAGGCGCAACAGCTTGTCTTAACGGAGCGGGCTGAGCAGTCGCATGTGATAGCCAGCGGCTGCCTCGAGCTTTACGCTGACCGGCTGGTGTTTTACGCTGGTACCAAGCCAGAGCAGACGAAATCTTTTCCCCTTACTGAAATCAGCCGCATGATTGTGCATGGTCCACAAACGCTTCAGTTCACGACAACAATGGCGCAGGTTTGGGAAGTCCGATCCAATTTACGCCGGTCTGCCTATAAATATGTGTTAACGACCCAGCTGCTGCGACAGCATCTGAAAGGAGAAACATATGAACTTCACGGCATCTAATACAGCCCTGTGGCATATCATCATCCAATTGGGGCTCTTAGGTCTCGTCATGCTGCTGGGCAACCTGCTGCGACGCAAGATCAAGCCGCTGCGCCTGTCACTTCTGCCAACCGCTGTCATTGGTGGTTTTGTTGCCCTTTTCCTGAGGCATATGGGCTGGTTCCCTTTTGATAAAATCTTTCTCGAAAGCATGACCTATCATATGACGGCGATTGGCTTTATCGCCCTCGGTTTGCGTGCGCCCGCGCGCAGTGAGCGGATCCACACCAAAGAAGCTGCCAGAGACGGTGTCAACAGCGGCGCATTCATTGTCAGCAATTATCTGATCCAGGGCATCATTGGTATTTCTGTCATGCTGCTGTTGAGCGCGACCTTCATGCCGAATCTGTTTACCGCGGCCGGCCTGATCCTGCCTATGGGCTTTGGTCAAGGACCTGGCCAGGCATATAATGTGGGCAACACTTACGAGACTGCTTATGGTTTTGCGGGAGGAGCCTCTTTTGGTCTGGCCATCGCTACCATGGGCATGTTGTGGGCGAGTGTCGGCGGGTTTATTTACCTTAATATCATCCTGCGGAAAAAGAAAACGGCTGTCAACAATGATGAATTGCTGCGGATCGACCGTGTCCAGGAACCGGTGGCGGACCAGGGAGAAATTCCATTGACAGAAGCTGTTGATAAATTTACCATTCAAATCGCTTTGGTGCTTTTGGTTTACTTGGCTACCTATGCCGTTGCATTGGGAATTACCCGTTTGTTTGATGTTGTCCCGGCCTTGGCCGGCTTGCGGCAGTCTATTGTTCCTCTGATCTGGGGCTTCAATTTTCTGATCGGCTCTTCCCTGGCACTTGGTTTCCGTGGTGCTTTGGCCGGCTTGCGCCGGGTGAAGCTGATGAAACGCAAATACACCAACAATTATATGTTGAACAGAATATCGGGCAGTGCCTTCGATATCATGATCTTTGCCAGTATCTGTGCGATTGAGGTGGATGATCTGCGCAACCTGTGGATCCCGTTTTTGTTGGTCACAACCGTGGGCGGTATCATCACCCTGTTGTATATTAAGTCCATGTCCAGGATTCTGTACCCGCATTACTATCTGGAAGGTATGCTGGCCATGTATGGTATGATGACCGGTACAGTCAGCACGGGGATCTTGTTGCTGCGGGAAGTGGATCCCGCTTTCAGAACACCAGCTTCCAACAATCTGGTTGTCGGCAGTTCCATGGCGATTGTCCTCGGCTTCCCTATGTTATTGATGGTTGGCCTCGCGCCACAATCGCCAGGTATGCTGGTGACTACTTTAGTGATCTGCGCAGTATATGCTGCAATGCTTAACCTGTTTTTATTGCGCAGCCGTTTGAGCCCTCTTTTCCGCAAGAAAAGGGATACACCGGACACTTGAAAGGGAATTATCCGCACGCAACAGCGTATTTTTTACTCAGTCTGACAAAGTTTCCAGTTGCAGGCTCAGATTGTAATGCCGCTCACCGAAAGGCGGTACAAGATAACTGAAACCGTTTTTCAATTCTTCTGCGCGGCCAAGGAGCGAACTGGTGCTGGGTTCGATGCCCAGCGCATAGTCACCAGACTTCATGGATTTCCACTGGATCAACCAGGGCAGTTCCGAGCGCGACCAGCTTAAGGATGCCGCCATACGCAAATCCGCCCGTACCAGACGCACCTGCTGCTGTCCCGGGTTTTCTTGCTGGTCCTGCAGCGGCAGGTGGAAAAAGACTTCTTCAGGTTTTCCGTCTATTGGTGCGCTGATCTGATCAAAGGAGGCCAGCCCTTTTACTGCTTCTTCTTTTCTGGCGATTACCTGACTGGGCGGGAAATGCAGCTGCAAGGCTTTGTCGAGAAAGGGATAGCCGAAGTTAAAATGATAGAGGAGAAATAGCGGTTCTGGTTCAGCAGACTGATTCTGAACGGTATCCTGCCACTTTATGGCCGATCCCGATAAATCAATCAGAATTCGTCGTCGCAGCAGTAGATTGTGTCCGAAAAGAGCAGATTCCCTTACCTGTCCCATGATCTCCAAAACACCTTTATCCCAGTCTGTTCTAAGTGCAACCTGTTCTGCCGGGATGCTGCCGATCAGTCCATGAGGCGGATGCACCTCGCTTTCTGTTTCACAGCCTGGGCCTGCATTTCTGAGGCCGCAGGTGGCCAGCATGCCGCCTTGCCAGGTTGAAGGAAACATCCCGCTTTGTGGCCGGGTGCGGTCATTGATCAGACCGTTTTTGCTGAGAAAGCCAATGTTAAGGCCTTTATAGCGCAGTGAGTAAAGATCCAACGCCTTGTTCTCACAGAATACTGCATTCAAGCCGGCAGCGGTTGTCACTTCGATCAAGCGTATGCCGGCCGAGCTGCCTTCAGTCAGTTGTGTTCGGCGTACATCATAAAGCTGTGCTGTTGATCCGCAATGGCGCAGATGGGCTTTCAAATCAAAAGGTTCTTGCTCCTTCATCATGATCTCCTTCTGGGCTATCGCCCGGTTGAACAGCTGGCAGCCGTTTATTCCGGTTCTCTTCCGGACCGCGGGGCAAAGCGTTTCAGCATGTCAAACAACAGCGCTTGAAAAGACAACCTGCTGCTCAGGGGTGGTAAAGTTGTGTCGTTGTCTCAATCTGCCAAAATGATGGTGTCGATCTTTTGATCTGCCAGGGGACGGTCCTGTCGTCCGGTTTGAACAGAGGCTATTTTGTCGACAACTTCAATGCCTTCTGTAACCTGCCCGAAGGCAGCATATTGCCCGTCAAGATGAGGTGCGTCCGCATGCATGATAAAGAACTGTGATCCAGCAGAATCCGGATGCATGGAACGGGCCATGGAGATAACACCGCGTTTGTGTTTCAGCGGGTTGGCGACACCATTGCCGCTAAACTCCCCTTTGATCTGGTAGCCGGGCCCACCCATGCCAGTTCCATCCGGACAGCCGCCTTGTATCATAAATCCAGGGATGACCCTGTGGAAAATCAGACCATTATAAAAGCCCTGGTTGACCAGTTTTACAAAATTGGCGCATGTCTGCGGGGCACTTTCCGGATCAAGCTGGATGACGATGCGACCCCCGTCCTGCATGGTCAGGATGGCTTGTTTTGTCTTTTTTTCATTGGCTGTGTTATTTTGCTGATTCATTTCCTGTTCCTTTCATGTTGCTCATATTGCCATTCTTCTCTGTCCTTGAGATCAGGCGGCCTTGTTCAGATCAGCTGCTTGTTGGCATGGAGCAGCTGGTCTTTGATATCCCAGAGTTTTTGCGATAAATCCACATAATAGGTCTGCGGGTTCTCAAACCGCTTGAGCGAATCCCACAAGCGATCCATTTCCGTGGCACAATGCTGGCGGTTCTGCTCGATTGAAACACGTTCATAAATCAGTTTGCCCTGAACGAATATAGGTTGCAGGAGACGACTTGCCTGGAAATTGGTCACTGTTTTCCGTTTCCAGGTGTGCAGCGGATCAAATAGCTCATAGGGTTGTGTGGTGTCAATCTCTTCATCAGCCAGCGTGATCAGGTCAGCAATGGCTTTACCGGTAGACAGGTCATAAAAACGCCAGACTTCTTTGTTGCATGGATTGGTGATTTTTGTAGCATTTTCGGAAAATTTCATGCGCGGCAGGATCTCGCCGTTCTGTTCAATCGCAGCCAGTTTATAAACACCGCCAAAAACGGGTTCGGCACGCGAAGTAATCAGGCGCTCACCGACGCCAAAGGTGTCGATTGCCGCGCCCTGCTGAATCAAGTCACGGATGATGTATTCGTCAAGGGCATTGCTGGCAGTGATACGGCAATCTTGCAGACCCGCCCTGTCCAGCATTTCACGGGCTTTGTTTGTCAGGTAAGTCAAGTCACCACTGTCGATGCGAATACCCTTCAGGCGGTGTCCTGATGGCTCGAGAACATCCTTGGCTGTGCGGATGGCATTGGGCAGACCTGATTTCAGCACGTTATAGGTATCGACAAGCAGCACGGTGTTCTCGGGGAAAGAGCGTGCGTAGGCGCAAAAGGCGTCATATTCTGTATCGAATGCCTGAATCCAGCTGTGGGCCATGGTGCCGACCAAAGGGATGCCAAAATGCTCGCCGCAGATTGTGCAGGATGTGCCGTTGGCCCCGGCGATATAAGCGGCTCTGGCACCCAGTACGGCGGCATCGTAGCCCTGTGCCCTTCTGGCGCCGAACTCAAAAACCGGCCGCCCCTGGGCAGCACGTACAATACGCGATGTTTTGGTCGCGATCAGGCTCTGGTGGTTGATCGTGACCAGCAGCATGGTTTCTATCATCTGTGCCTGAATGATTGGTCCACGCACTTTGACGATCGGTTCATTGGGAAATATGGGCGTCCCTTCCGGGATTGCCCATACATCGCAAACGAATTTAAAGTCACGCAGATAATTGAGGAAGCGCTCGTTGAACTGGCCGCTGTCCCGGAGAAAAGACAGGTCTTCCTCGGTAAATTGTAAAGTTTTCAGATAATCGATCATCTGCTCGACGCCGGCCATAATGGCATAACCGCCATCTTCGGGGATCGAGCGGAAAAATAAATCAAACCAGGCGATTGTATCCGCCATTTCATGATCCAGGTAACCCCGGGACATGGTCAGTTCATAATAATCGGTCAACATGCTCATGTTGGTCCGGTCATTCCAGCGCATACTGGACATCGATTTCACCTTCCCTTGCTGCCGGCTCTTGACAGGTGTCGAATATAGCCGGTTCATATAGGACATTTTCGAGACAAAGGCCCTGCGGCGGCATTGTCTTGCCCGCCAGTCGCCGGTCTCCTGCTAGAATGATATCACCGATCGAGGCTGCTGTCAGCTTATTCTGAGCGACGGCCAGCAAAGTTCCGACCATGATACGCACCATATGATAAAGAAAGCCATCGCCTTGTATGAAAAAACTGATTTCCGGACCACTGACCAGAAGACGGACGCGCTGGATGGTCCTGACCGTTGTTTTTGCTTCGCTTCCGGCATCTTGAAAAGCCCTGTAATCCCGCTTGCCCAGCATATATGGCAGAGCGGCGGCCATTGCCCTGATGTCGAGTGCACCTGGCACATGGCTGCAACGATGGCGTTTGAGTGCCGGTCGGACACGATGGTTCCAGATGCTGTAACTGTATCGCTTGCTGCAGGTTCCGAAACGGGCATGAAAGCAATCAGGAACCGTCCTTGCCTGGTGGACACTGATATCTTCTGGAAGAATTCTATTTAATGCCAGCGGCCAGCGGTCATCTGGAATAGGTGAAGAAGTCAGAAAATGGCTGACATGCCCGCGGGCATGAACGCCGGTGTCGGTCCGGCTGCAACCAATAAGGCTGAGCTCAGTATCCCCTGTTAACTGCATCAGTGCTTCAGTCAGTGTTTTTTGCACGGTTCGCTCTCGCGGCTGATACTGCCAGCCAGAAAACGCAGATCCATCATACTCGACCAGGATGGCGATTTTGCGTCGATCCTGGCTATGTTCAGCCGGGCAGTCCATCTTCCAGGCAATTAGCAGCCATCATAGCCGCTCCTACAATTCCTGCCTGATTGCCCATGCGGGCCAGCACAATGCGCGGTTTGGCAACGCCTTCTCCCAGGTATGACCGGGCAATAGCTTTTTCCCGAACCGGTTCCAGCAAAGCATCTCCTTCGTTGCTGATACCCCCGCCAATCGCAATGACTTCCGGCATATAACCATTGATGACATTGGCCAGTCCTTCAGCCAGCATCTCAATGTAGAAAGCGACAACATCTGCCGCGACAGGATCGCCTTGCCGCATGCCTATAAAAGCGGTCTGTCCATCAGCTTTACCTTCGTTTTGCTTGATCAGTATGTTGAGCAGAGAATCAGGATGACTGAGGGCGGCTTTTTCTGTTTCACGGATCAAGCCTGTCGCTGAAGCATATACCTCGAAACAGCCGCAGCGTCCGCAGGTACAGGACTCACCGCCGGATTTAATCACAATGTGCCCGATCTCGCAGCCGGCATTGTTGAAACCGCTGTAAATGCGGCGGTTGATCACGACACCGCCACCCACGCCTGTCCCCAGGGTAATGGTCACTGAGTGGCTGGTTCCCTGGGCAGCACCTGCCACACTTTCGGCAAGTGCTGCTACATTGGCATCGTTGTCCACATAGACAGGCTTGTCAAAAATCTGCCTGATGCCGCTGCGGATAGGAACGTGTAAAAAAGGCAGGTTGTTGGCATAGATCAGGGTTCCAGTGATGTTATCCGGCGTACCGGGTGAGCCAACGCCGATTGCGCAGATATCTGACTGTTTCAGACCGGCTTCCTCTGTGACTTGACTGGCCAGGCGGCCCATGTCCAGCACAATATCCATCTGACCGCCGCTGGTCCTGGTTTTGATGCTTGCCCGTGAGATGATCTCACCAGCTTCATTGATGACGCCTGCTTTTATGTTCGTGCCACCGAGGTCGATGCCGACGTAATGTTTCATCGTTGCTCCTCCCGGATTTCCCGGCTGTTCACTGATGCTTTCGCCAGGTTATTATTGGGTATCATTATAGCTCAGGCAACAGCGCCAGATCAAGCGATACGGAAGCGGAACAGTTTATGGGCGTCTAGCGGTCAGTCGGTTTTGGACAGATACTTACAAAAGGTACTGGGTCAATAGAATGGTCAGGAAAACACTGCTCATACTGACGACGAACAGGGCGTCCTTTCGTTCACAACGCATGATTTTTAGTCTGGTGCGCCCTTCGCCACCGCGGTAACAACGTGCTTCCATGGCGACAGCCAGTTCTTCAGCCCGCTTAAATGCACTAACAAATAAAGGGATCAGGACGGATACCAGCCCTCTGGCTTTGGCGATCAGGCCACCAGTATCATAATCAGCCCCTCTGGAAGACTGTGCTTTCATAATTTTTTCAGTTTCTTCCAGAAGCGTGGGTACAAAACGAAGGGCAATGGACATCATCATGGCCATCTCATGAGCGGGAAAGCCGATACGGCTCAATGGTTTTAACAATTGCTCGATGGCATCGGAAACCAGAATGGGCGTTGTGGTCAGGGTTAGGAAGAGCGTTGTGCTGATAATCAGAAAGGCAAGGCGCAAAGCCATGCGAATAGCTGTATAAAGCCCCTGTTCTGAAATGATGACCGGACCGATCTTCAGCAGTTGATCGCCCTGAATCGTGAGCAGGTTGATCACAAAAGCAAAAATCAGGATAAAGAGTATCGGCTTTAAACTGTTCATGATGTGGCGCAGCGGCACCCGGGATAGCAGGATCAGCACAACAGTGGTCAAGGCGACCAGCAGCATGGGGATAAGGGACTGGGCCAGAAAGATAATGACCATGTAAAGAAAAGAGAGGATAATTTTCACACGGGGATCCAGCCTGTGCAGAACGGATGTACCAGGATAATAACGGCCGAGAGAGACCTGCTTAAGCATTCCTTACACCAGCCTTTCATCGGTGAAGCCATCTTGCAGACCAGCCCGTACAATCCTGGCGGCTGCCTCTACAGGCTGGAAACATTGATCATCCAGGTCCGGTAGATAACTGCGCATTTCCCGCAGGAATGCGGTTGTTCTCGGCAACGACAGGCCGGCTTGTCGCAAGTGCTCTTCACTGCGGAAGACGGCCGCTGTCGGGCCAAACGCATGAACCTTTCCCTGACGCAACACCAGAACCCGATCAGCGAGGCGTGCGATGTCCTCCATGCTATGCGACACAAGGATGATCGTGACCCCCATATGGCGCAAACGCGCGGCATAGTCCAGAATCTCATCGCGGCCTGCCGGGTCAAGACCAGCTGCCGGCTCATCAAGGATCAAGATCTCGGGTTCCATAGCCAGGATACCGGCAATTGCGGCCCGGCGCTTTTGGCCGCCGGACAACTCGAAAGGAGAACGTTCAAGTTCTACATTGGTGAGGCCGACAATTTTGGCAGCTTTCAGAACACGGGGTTCAATCTGGTTCATGTCCAGACCCATGCGCCGCGGGCCGAAAGCTATATCTTGAAAAACAGTTTCCTCAAAAAGCTGATGTTCAGGGTACTGGAAGAGCAATCCAACATGCTGGCGGATCTTTTTGATATCCGTACTGGTCGCGGCATCCATGCCCAATACAGTGATCTGACCTTTACGGCCACGAATCAGGCCATTCAAGTGCTGGATCAATGTTGATTTGCCTGAACCGCTGTGCCCGATAATACCAAGCAGTTCACCTTTACGCACATCAAAACTGACTGCAGACAATGCCTGGGTCGCCATGCTCGTTCCAGGGGCATAGGTGTAGGACAAGTTTTCTACGGAGATGACGTTTGGTGCTGCCGATGTGTCCGGCTTGTTTGGATGCTGTGGCATAGTCGGCCGCCAAGAGCTGTTCGCTATCCGTTTTCCGGCCTCACCAAGCATGCGCATAATCGCTTGTTGGGCATCTTGCCAGCTTGATGCTTCCAGCTTATTAAGCGGTTGTTCAAGCAGCCTGGAGACTTCAAAGGCGATTTCGTTGTGTGTGGGGACATCGAGCCCCTCCCGACGGACCAGTTCAACCTGGTCGAACACTTCAGCAGGTGTACCCTGGGACACGATCTTTCCGCCGGACATGACATAAGCTTCATCGGCCAGCAGAACCTCTTCCATATGATGGGTGATGTTGATCACAGTGATCTTCTGGTCGTGGGCGAGTGCTTGAACAAGTTGCATGAAATCAGCACGGCTTATCGGGTCCAGCATTGATGTTGCTTCATCAAGGATCAGGCAGGAAGGTCTCATGGATAGGATTCCGGCAATGGCTAATTTCTGTTTTTGACCGCCGGATAGCAGATGGGGCGGTTTTTCCGCTTCAGTCAACAATCCGACATAAGTCAAAGCCTGGTCGACGGCTTTACGGATCTCAGGCTGTGCAAAACCAAGATTTTCCGGACCAAAGGCAACATCTTCCTCTACCGTTGTGCCAATGATCTGGTTGTCAGGGTTTTGAAAAACCATGCCGCACAGTCGTCTGATCTCCCATACCTTATCTTCATCGGCGGTATTCATTCCGGATATCAGCACAATGCCCCGCGCCGGCTGTTCCAGCGCGTTGATCAATCGTGCCAGAGTGGATTTCCCCGAACCATTGCGGCCGAGAATAGCCACATGCCTGCCGGAAGCGATCTTCAGGGACACATCATCAACCGCCAGCAGAGGATCATGGTTGCTGTGCCGGTAACTGAAATATGCGTTTTTTATGTCAACAAAGTCTTCCATGGTTCCTCTCTTCATGATGTCTGTCTGGGTATCTATTCTGGGTGCCTATCGGTGTATCTCTTCTGGACGTTTTGTGGCCGTGTCTGACCGTTGTGTCTTGCAGCGTTACCTTGTCGGCCTGTCTCAATGGAGCGGCATGCCTGCTGCCGTTTAAAGAAAAACAGGGACCGGCCTAAACCCGTCCCTGCTGGTCTTTGTTTGTTCTGGCCGGCACGGCCGGTTACGCGGCACCATTGGTATACGTAACTGTGCCCGTGATTTATACCCGGCTCGTCAAATCAGTTCGAGAACAGCCATTTCGGCTGCGTCACCCTGACGCGGGCCGATTTTGACAATACGGGTGTAGCCACCCTGACGATCCTCATACTTGGCTGCGACGGTATCAAACAGCAAGTTGACCGGATTGATCACTTTGCCTTCTTCATCGTGGCTTTTCATAAGCCATTTTGCGGCAAGGCGACGTGCGGCAAGACGGGACGGCTCGTCGACAGTCGACATGTCAGTCTTCGTTTCACGGCTGACAACATCGTATTTGTTGCCATTCTTCGACGTCACGGATTTCAGCATTTTCTTGCCTTTGCCATCCAACTTCGCGGTCGACACAACTTGTCCGCGAGTCGTGAAATTATCTTTTTCGTGAACCGCGAGCGTAATCAGTTTTTCAGCGATTCGCTTGACTTCTTTGGCGCGGGCCTCGGTTGTTTCGATCCTGCCTTTGACAATGAGGGTGGTAACCATCCCCTTGAGCATGGACAGGCGCACATCCGTGGCACGTCCAAGTTTTCTCTGTGCAGGCATGTGAGATTCCTCCTATCTGGTCAGGTCAATCAGCTGCGCCATCTTCACGGTCAGCCAGCGAAAGACCCAATTCTTCTAGTTTCTGTATCACTTCTTCAAGTGATTTTTTACCAAGGTTGCGCACCTTCATCATGTCCTCTTCTGTCCGCGCGACCAG
>LSQX01121944.1_pt1 | contig 11899 bp, 8 predicted proteins | sample 654561 | NCBI WGS metagenome assembly LSQX01 (sample SAMN04489861, study PRJNA283612) | anaerobic digester metagenome | isolation source: 4 biogas reactors fed with cattle manure at either 37C or 55C with and... | place: Denmark: Kongens Lyngby | collected 2014 | reverse complement strand
GTGTTGCACCAGCATCCGTGATCGACACATTGCTCAGCGTCACGTCACCCGTGTTGGTCGCCACCAGCGAGTACTCGATCACATAGCCGGCCGAGTACGGGCCAGTAGACGTCACCGTCTTCACAAGATCCAGCGCCGGGGCCTGCACGATCGGCGTTGTCACCGTGTCGGTGTCGCTTACCGGCGTGTCATCCGGCGCGTTGCCGCTGGCGGTGGCGATATTGGTCACCTGCCCAGCATTGGCGTCCTCCAATCCGACGGTGTAGTTCACCGGGCCACAGGACGCCACTTCGGTCGGGGCAAGGGTTGAGGGCGTGCAGCTGATGGCACCACCGAGCAGCGGATCGTTGACCGAGACGCCGGTCAGGCTGACGTTGCCGGTGTTGGTCACGCTGAAGCCGTAGCTGATCTGGTCACCGTACGAATACGGTCCGCTGGAGGTGACGCTCTTGACCAGTTCCAGCGCAGGCGTCTGGATCGGATGCGATGTCGCACACACGCCCGGTGCAGAACACGCCGGATCGACGCCCGGCTGCGCACCGCCGGAGGCCGTCACCACGTGACGCACAACGCCGGTGGCCCCGGCATCAACCTGCGCCTGGTACTGGAATACATACGGACTGCCGGCCGGTGTTGCGCCGCCCGCCAGGGTGCAACGCACACCACCGGCGCTGGCGACACAGCCTGTCGGCAGGGAGGCCGGCAAAAGCATCAGGCCGGGGCCGAACGCATCGTCCAGCAGCACATCGCCCAGGGTCGCGGCATTGGCCACCTGTACGGTCAACGTATAGATGATGACCTGCCCGGGCGCCACGAATTCGCCACTGGCCGGATTGGCACTCTTGGAGAAGGTGACCAGCGGTGCCGGCAGCACAGTGAGGTCGGCCTGCGCCGGATCCGGATTGTTGCCCAGATCGGTCGCCAGACCACCAGCAGGAATGGTGTTGGTCACGGTGCCCGACGTGGTGCTGGTGACGTTGGCGCTGATGGTGCAACCGCCAACCGGGATTTCACTGCCGCTGGCCAGGATGATGGTGCTGCCACCTATGCTGCCGGCAACGGTGCCGGTGCAGCTGCTGGTCGGCACCGAGGCCAGGGTGACGCCGGCCGGCAGGTTGTCGACCAGATCGGCGGTGAGCACGGCGGCCACGGTGTTGGCGTTGCCCAGGGTGATGGTCAGGGTGCTGATGCCGCCGTTGCCGATGGTGTCCGGCGCGAACATCTTGGTCACCGTAGGCGGCGTCGCGGTCACGGTCAGGTCGTCTTCGGCCGGCAGCGGGTTGCTGTCCAGGTCGGTGACCAGGCCACCGGCCGGGATGGTGTTGGTGAACGTGCCCGGCGTATCGCCGGTGACCGGCGCGGTGATCGTGCACGAGCCCGGCGTGCCGCCCGGAATCTGGGCGCCGGTCTGCAGCGAGATGGCCGAGCCACCGGCCGTGCCGGCAACGGTGCCGACGCAGGTGGTGACCGGCGTGCCGGTAAGGGTGACGCCGGCAGGCAAGGTATCGACCAGGTCGCTGGTCAGGGTCGCCGGGCCGGCATTGGCATTGGTCAGGGTGATGGTCAGCGTGCTGCTGCCGCCAACATCAATGCTGTCGGGGTCGAACTGCTTGGCCACGGCCGGCGCTGTGCTCGAAGGCACGGTCACCGTGGCCGGGCACGGCGTGGTGCAGGTTTCAGTGGCACTGGCGCTGGCCGTGTTCTCCACCGGATTGGGTGGCGTGTCCAGGACCTGGGCGGTGATCGCCCACGTCACCTGGCCGCCGACCGGCAGGCTGGCGAGGGTCTGGTTCAACGCGCCGGTGCCGCTGGCCGCCGGGCAGGTGGCACCGCTGCTGGCGGTACAGGCCCAAGTGAAGCCGGTCAGGCCGGCCGGTATCGGGTCGGTCACGATCACATTGCTGAGCGGAATGTTGCCGGTGTTGGAGACGGTAACCGCATAGCTGGCACTGCCGCCTGGAATCAGCAGGGTGTCAGGGCTGGTCTTGGTGATTTCCAGCGCCGGCACCATGGCAACGATGTCGGTTTCGGTGCTGGAGCTGTTGTTGCCCGGATCGGTGTCGTTCACGCCCGGCGGCACGGCCACCGTGGCGGTATTGGTGATGCCCACACCCAGGGTGCTGGCCGTGCCTTCCACGACCAGGGTGCAACTGCCGCCCGGGGCGGTGGTGGTGACCGTGCCGGACAGCGTATTGCCGCTCAATCCGTAGCTGCCCAGGGTGCACTCCGGCGAGGTGCTGCCGCCGGCGCTGACAATCGATGGCGTCGAGAACTGGGCCGGAATGATGTCGGTGAAGGTGGCGCCGGTCACAGTGGCCGGGCCGTTGTTGCCGATGACGATGCTGAACTGGACGGTATCGCCATGGAACACGGTCAGCGGTCCGGACTGGAAGGCGCCACTGGTGCCCGGCCGCTGGCTCTTGCCGATCTGCAGATCGGCATTGAGCGGCACCGGGTCGATGGCGCAACCCAGGTACGGCGCCATGTGCGCCGAGCATTCCTGCGCGGTGGCCGGTGTGATGCCGGTCGCGCCCGGCAGACCCGGATCACCGCCGCCACCCACCTGGGCGCGGTTGACCAGCGGGTTGCTGGCATCGGCCTCCACCTGCGCGATGTAGGTGATGGTGGTGCTGGCACCGGCGGCCAGCGCCGTGCCGCTATTGCAGGTCAGGAAACCCGGCGCCGGCGTGGCCGTGAAATCGCAGCTGAAACCGCCGCTGGTGAAACTGCTGCTGCCGACATAGGTCATGCCCGGCGGAATCACGTCGACGACACGGATCTGGCCGCTGCTGGCATTGCCACCGCTGTTGCTGACGACCAGATTGAAGCTGATCGTGTCGCCCGGGCCCGCCGCCTGCGGATCCGGATGCGATTTGGCCAGGCGGATCTGCGGCTGCGCCACCGGCACGTTGATATCCAGCGCACAGCCCGGGCCGACGTTGATGCCGGTGCAGTCGGTACCGACCTGGCCCGGCGTGGGCATGCCCGGCAGCAGATCCGGATCACCGCCACCGCCGATGCGGCCCTTGTTGATGTACTGCAGGCTCGGGTTGGCGCCGTTGACGTTGGCCACCAGCGAGAAGGTGCTGCTGCCGCCAACCGGAATCACGGCAGTACTCTGGCAGGTGGCCGAATCATTGTCCTCGCGCACGCAGGTCCAGTCGGCGCCATCGGCGCCGCCCTTGACCAGCGGATTGGACCAGGTCATCGGCGCCGGCAGTTCGTCGCGGAAGTGGATCGTGCCGACCGAATCGGCATCACCACTGTTGCGCACGGTGAAGTGGCAGGTGGTCTGGCCGTTCACCGGCATCGAGTTCTGATGGTCGGTCTTCTCCAGCGTCAACTGCACGCGGCGCACCGGATCGGTGACCGAGGCGCAGCCGGTGAGCGTACTGCTGGCGTTGTCGGCCGGCGCAACCGGTGCCGGGCAGGCCTGGGCATCACCGGCATCGGGCAGGCCCGGCTTGGCCGGATCGCCGCCGCCGCCGGCGATGGCACGGTTGGTGACCGAAGTCGGCGCATCGGCGTCGACAGTGATGGTGAAGCTGATCGTGGCGCTGGCGCCCACGGCCAGCACCGCGCTGCTGTTGCACTCGACCACGCCGGCGGCATGGTTGCAGCTGAAGCCGCCGGTGGTGATGAAGCCACTGTCGAAGCTGACGCCATCGGGCAGCACATCGACGATGCGGATCGGGCCGCTGGTCGACGCCGAGCCCAGGTTGGTCAGGGTCAGCGTGTACTGGCCGCTGCCACCGGCCAGCAGGGTGCCGGCATTGGCCTTTTTCAGACTGAGGAACGGCGCTTCGACAATATCGATGTCGATCGCACAGCCCGGCGCGACATGGTTGTCGACGCATGCGCCGGTGTTGCCCGGCGTCGGTATCGGCTTGTTCGGGTCGCCACCGCCGCCGACGCGGCCGCGGTTGATGATCGCCGTGCCGGAGGGTGCATCGACGATCGCGGTGAAATTGAACACGCTGTTGCCGCCGGCCGGAATCACGGTGTTGCTGGTGCAGGTGAGCACGTCGCTGGCGGCCAGGCAGCTCCAGTCGCCGGCCTGCGGACCGGCCAGCGGCACCGGGCCGTCGGCCACGGTCAGCTACGGCGGCAGCACATCCACCACGGTGATCGGGCCGGTGGTCGGCACCACCGAGGTGTTGCTGACGCTCAGGGTGTAGGTGGTGCTGCCCGAGGTCAGCAGCACATCGATACCGTTGTCCTTGCTCAGACGAAGATCCGGCTCACAAACCGCGCCCGGTGGCACGCCCGGCACATCCGGTGGCATGAAGGTGGCAATGCCACCGTTGTGGCCGAACGAACCATAGGTATCGGTGGCACCGTTGGTGGAGCGGCCGGGCTGGCCGCCATCGAGATTGGCGTTGACGATCATCGAGTTCGGCGAAAACACCACGAAGCCGCCGCCGCCACCGCCGCCGGGGCCATGACGCTCAACCGGTCCGGCGTTGCTGCCGGCCCAGGCGTTGCCGCCATCACCGCCGCGAGCATCAACGGTGGCATGGCCGCCTTCCTGGGTGTAGAGCACCACCGAACCACCGGCACCGCCACCACCGGCGGCATCGTTGCGCACGTTGTAGCCGTGGCCGCCGCGCACGTCGATGACGCCCGTGCCTTCGATGCTGCGCGCACGCAGGATGACGATGCCGCCACCGCTGGCGCCGGAGGAGCAGATGCCAGCCCCGAAAGTGGAACCACTGGCGCCACCGCCGGAGCTTGTGCCACAGGCGATGCCGTTATTCTCGTGCCAGGCTGCGTCATCGGTGCCGTCGTTGTTGCCGCCGGAACCGCCGCCACCGCCCATCAGCACGCGGCTGAAGCTGATCTGGCTGGCGTAACCGGCACCGCCGCGGCCATTGGTGTCATTGAGCGGCGCATCCCAGGGCCGGCCGCCAAGCCCGCCCGGCGCGTGGTTGCCACCACCGCCGCCGCCGGCATTGCGAGTGTTGTCCGCCGTACCGGGCGAATAGGTGCCTTCGGTACCGCCGCCACCGGCATTGCCGGGTGCACCGCGGGCGCGGTCGCCCTGCGGATAGCCCTGCACGCCATTGTCCACCCGCACCAGGTGGCCGGTGGTGGTCACGGCCAGGCCGAAGTTGTTGGTCTTGCTGGCCAGGTAGCGCGGCGTGCCGGCGATGCCCTCGCCCTTGCCGCCATGCGCGGTCGTGGCGGCAGTGGTACCGCCGACCTGGCGCCAGGGCAGATCGTTGCTGGCCTGGCTGCCCTGGAAGCCGGCGCCGCCACGGAAGCCGCGCCCGGCCAGGAACACAGCCCGGTTGAATGTCCTCGACAGTGGCCGAGCCCAGGGTGATGGTGCCGCTGGCATCGACAGCAACGACGCCACCGCTGTTGCCATCCCACGGCGGCGCCTCGACACCAGCCATGGTCACCGAGCTGTACTGCGGCACCCGGATCACCTGGTAGCTGCGGCGCCCGCGCGAAGTGGTCGCATTGGCCTGCGTGTAGGTGTGGGTGAGCGCCGGCTGGAAGCTGATGGTGGCACCGGCGGCGCCGCCATTGCTGGCGCGCACGAACTCGTGCCGGCCGGCGTTATCCATTGTTGTCGTGCCCGAGCCGGTGCCCGTGCCGCTGCCGTAGTTGGCATTGTTGGCAGAGTTGATCTGGCCATCCTGCATCTGGATCACCAGCAGCAGGTCGCCGGCCTGGATGTTGCCGGCGGCACTGCCGGTGTTGCGCGCGCCCAGGGTCAGTTGGGTGGCGCCGGCCGGCAGCGTGTCCGAACCCGCGTAATAGGTGTTGACGACACCGCCGACGTTGCCATTCCCATCATTGCCGGGAATACCGCACATCACCTGGGCGGAAGCAATTGCTGGCAGACCGAGCAACGCAAGTGTCACCAGGAAGATCAGAGCGATACGACTTGACCAGCCGGTGGCGCAGCGCGGCGATTCCACCAGTGCGGTGGAAACAGTGAAGTAAGACATGGGAGACCCTGTAGCGATAAGCGGGAGGCGGCGCACGCAAAAAGCGTGAACTACATCTCCATATTGTATCGCCCAGGATCTGGGACAGAAAGACAACAATTGTCGCAAGTTATTGTAAATAAAGAAAAATTCTCACATTTTTTTGTAAGTTTCTTGTGAGTAAGTGAAAGGATTTGTCAGCAGGTGCCCGACCCGCAGTCACGGGCCTACAATGAAGTCCTTACCCCGCCACCCATGTGGACCGCCATGCCCGCTCCGTTCCGCCACCAGATCGCCATCCTTTCCACTTTGGTGCTGGTGATGATCCTCACCCGCACGCACCATTTCGCGGCGATCACCGATGCCTCGTGGGCGGTGTTCTTCGTCGCCGGCTTCTACCTGCGGGCGCATTGGCGCTGGGCGTTCCCGCTGCTGATCGCAGTCGCGGTGGCGGTGGACTGGTATGTGATCCAGCGCAGCGGCATCACGCTGTGGAGCCACTACTGCATGTCGCCGGCCTACTGGTGCCTGTTGCCGGCCTATGCGGCGCTGTGGCTGGGCGGCGTCTGGCTGGCGCGACACGATGCCGGGCTGCGCTGGAAAACGCTGGCTGCGTTGGCGGTCATCCTGCCGCTGTCCGTCAGCCTGTGCTTCCTGATCTCCAACGCCAGCTTCTACTGGCTCAGCGATGTTGTCGCGGCGCCCAGCATGGACGGATGGCTGGCCAATTTCGGGCACTGGTACCTGCCCTTCCTGAAGGTCACGACGATGTACGTCGGCATCGCGGCACTGCTGCACGCCGCGGCGCTGGCCGTCGGGCTCGCGCGGCCGCAGGCGGATCGCATCGGCAGCGTCCACTGACCTTTTCCGGAGCCATTCCATGGGCCATCGTCTGTCGAAGATCTACACCCGCACCGGCGATGCCGGCAGCACCGGCCTGGGCGATGGGCAGCGCGTGCCCAAGGACAGCGCCCGCATCCGTCTGCTGGGCGCGCTGGATGAAACCAACGCCTGGCTCGGCCTGCTGCTGACCCATAGCCTGCCCGACGCCGTGCGGCAGGAACTGGTCGCGGTGCAGCACATGCTGTTCGATCTGGGCGCGGAGATGTGCATACCGGGCCATGCCGCGATCGTGGATGCCGACATCACCTGGCTGGAAGAACGTCTGGACCAGCACAACGCCACGCTGCCGCCGCTGAAGGAGTTCATCCTGCCCGGCGGCAATCCGGCTGCCGCGCATTGCCATCTGGCGCGCACCACCTGCCGGCGTGCCGAGTGCCTGCTGGTAGCGCTGTCGCGTGAGGCGGCGGTGCGGCCGCAGGCGCTGGCTTTCGTCAACCGCCTGTCCGATCTGCTGTTCGTGCTGGCGCGGCTGCTGAGCCGGGCCGATGGCGGGCAGGAAGTGCTCTGGCAGCCAGCACTGCGTACGAGGTGACGGCCATCCACCAGTCGCTTGAAACCCTGCGCATCTACACCCACGAGGTCTGCCTCAAGCACGAGAATGGCGAGCACCATCCCGAATCGCCGATGCGCTTGGCGGCGGTGATCGAAGGTCTGCGTGGTGCCGGCCTGCGTGGCGTGGAATGGTGCGACGCGCCGGCCGCCACCCGTGCGCAACTGCGCCTGGTGCACACCCAGGCGCATATCGAAAACATCCTGGACACGCCGGTGCAGGGTCGCCGCACGCTGGACCAGGACACTGCGATGAACGAATTCTCCGCCGAGGCCGCGTTGCGTGCGGTCGGCGCCACCTGCGCCGCAGTGGACGCGGTGATGATGCGCGAATGCGAACGCGCCTTCTGCGCGGTCCGCCCGCCCGGCCACCATGCTTCGCCGGATGCGGCGATGGGCTTCTGCCTGTTCAACGCCACTGCGGTGGCGGCGCGCTATGCGATCGAACGGCATTTTCTGGAGCGCGTGGCGATCGTCGATTTCGATGTGCACCACGGCAACGGCACCCAGGCCTGTTTCGAGGACGACCCGGCCGTGATGTACCTGTCCACGCACGAGCGCGGCATCTATCCGTACAGCGGCCTGGCGTGGGAGCGCGGCGCCGGCAATATCCACAACCTGCCGCTGCCCAGGGGTTCGGGCTCGGAAGCCTTCCGCACCGCCTGGTACACGAAACTGCTGCCGGAGCTGGAGGATTTCCGCCCGCAACTGCTGCTGATTTCGGCCGGCTTCGACGCGCACCGCGCCGACCCGCTGGCCGATATGTGCCTGGATACCGAAGACTTCGCATGGATCACGCGGCAACTGCTGCAGATCGCCACACGCCATGCCCACGGCCGCGTGGTGTCGGTGCTGGAAGGCGGCTACGACATCGCCGCCTTGCGCGAAAGCTGCGTGGAACACGTACGGGAACTGCTCGGATGACGCCTGACAACGATGCTTCGACCCAGCGCGCCGCGTTGCGCATGGCCTTCGTCCGCGAGCATCTGGGCGCCGCTGCCACGGTGCCGCTCGCGGCCTCGTCCGATGCCGGCTTCCGCAGCTACTGGCGCAGTGGCGACGGCCACGGACACAGCGCCATCGTCATGGATTCCCCACCACTTCTGGAAGACGTACGACCCTGGCTTCGCCTGCACCAGCTGCTCGATGACGGCGGCGTGCGGGTTCCGCAGATCCTGGCGCGCGATGTCGAATCCGGCCTGCTGCTGCTGGAAGACCTCGGCGGTCCGACACTGTTGCAAACGCTCGACCACGACAACGCCGCGCACTGGTTCGCACAGGCGCTCGAACAGCTGCTGCGCATCCAGCGCATCCCCCCGCCGGACTGGCTGCCGCGCTACGACGCGGCGCTGGTGCGGCGCGAGTTCGGACTGTTCGAGGAATGGTTCCTGCGCCGTCATCTGGGTGTTGAACTGAGTGCCACGGAGCAGGCCGAAATGGCACAGCTGGCCGATGCTCTCGTGGATGCCTTCCTCGGCCAGCCGCAGATCCTGGTGCACCGCGATTTCATGCCACGCAATCTGATGCCGTTGCCCGATGGTGTGGCAGTGCTGGATTTCCAGGACGCGGTGAGCGGGCCGATGGCCTATGACGTGCTGTGCATGGTCAAGGATGCCTTCACCAGCTGGCCGGCAGCACAGGTCGACGCCTGGATCAGCGCCTATCTGGAAGCCGCAGCCGCTGCCGGCCTTCCGCTGCCTGACGCCGCACATTTCCGGCGCGATTTCGACCTGATCAGCGTGCAGCGGCATCTGAAGGTGCTGGGCATCTTCGCCCGCCTGCACCACCGCGATGGCAAATCGCGCTACGTCGCCGACGCAGCGCGCTTCATCACCTATCTGATGCAGGTAGTGCCCACTTATCCGGAGCTGGCGCCGTTACAGGCATTGCTGCAACGCCATCTGCTGCCCCGGGTGCCGGCGATGGCACTGCCAGCATGAAGGCCATCATTCTGGCCGCCGGGCGCGGCCAGCGCCTGCGCCCGCTGACCGACACCTGCCCCAAACCCCTGCTGCCGATCGGCGGCAAGCCGCTGATCGTGCATCACATCGAAGCGCTCGCCGCCGCCGGTGTGCGAGAACTGGTGATCAACACCGCCTGGCTGGCGGAGCAGTTCCCCGCCACGCTCGGTGACGGCGCGGATTTCGGCGTATCGATCACCTATTCGTTCGAAGGTGCCAGCGCGCTGGAAACCGGCGGCGGCCTGCTGAACGCGCTGCCGCTGCTCGGCGATGCCCCGTTCCTTGTGGTGAATGGGGATATCCACGCCGACGTCGACTTCGCCGACCTGGCGCTTCCTTCGGCCGATCTTGCGCATCTGGTGATGGTCGATCCACCCGCAGGCAACGCCGGCGATTTCCATCTGGATGACGACGGCCGGCTGACACCCGATGGCGACGGCCCGCGCCTGACCTACTCGGGCATCGCGCTGATCGACCCCGCCCTGTTCGCGGGCTGGCACGCGGCATTTTCCCGCGACGACATCCACGGCCATCCGCCCGCATTCCGGCTGGCGCCACTGCTGCGTCATGCCATGCATCGCGACCGCATCGGCGGCCGGCATCATCGCGGGCACTGGACCGATGCCGGTACGCCGCAGGCACTGGCGGCGCTGGAACAAAAGCTGGGCAACTGAAGCACGCCCGGCGCTGAAGAGCGGTGCGCGCGGCCAGCCGCGATTGATCGCAGTCAACACCGGCAACGCGCTTCTGCGATGTCATGGTCACAGGAATCCGGCATCATCCCCCTACCCGCCAGCCAAGGAGCCCGCCATGAGACATTTCCGCCCGATTACCCTGGCCCTTGCCGCCGCACTGGCCACCACGGTCAGTGCGTTGGCCATCGCCAATGAAAACACCGCCGCCCCTGCCGCCGCTGAGCTGCGCTCGATGGCCAGCGCCATCTTCCAGCCGATTCCCGACCCGCCCACGGAAATCCGTGGCGAAAAGATCACGCCGGAAAAGATCGAGCTGGGCCGCATGCTGTTCTTCGAACCCCGCCTGTCGCGCAGCCACATCATCAGCTGCAACACCTGCCACAGCATCGGCACCGGCGGCGCCGACAACGTGCCGGTGTCGATCGGCCACGGCTGGCAGAAGGGCCCGCGCAACTCGCCCACGGTGTTCAACGCCGTGTTCAACGCTGCGCAGTTCTGGGACGGCCGCGCCGATGACCTGATGGAACAGGCCAAGGGCCCGGTGCAGGCCAGCGTGGAAATGAACAACACGCCCGAGCAGGTGGAAATCACTTTGCGCAGCATGCCCGAGTATGTCGAAGCCTTCCGCACCGCGTTCCCGGGCGAAGAATCACCGGTCACCTTCGACAACATGGCGCGCGTGCTCGAAGCCTTCCAGTCCACGCTGGTGACACCGGATTCGCGCTTCGACCTGTTCCTGAAGGGCTCCGATGATGCGCTCGACGCGGAAGAGCGTCAGGGCCTGTCGCTGTTCATCAACAAGGCCTGCATCGCCTGCCATTCCGGCGTGAACCTGGGCGGCCAGGCCTACTTCCCGTTCGGCGTGATCCAGCGCCCCGGCGCGGACATCCTGCCGGCCGAGGACAAGGGCCGCTTCTCGGTCACCAACACCGCCACCGATGAATACGTGTTCCGCGCCTCNNTCCAGCCAGCTCGGCCACACCCTGACCGATGACGAGGCCGGCTCGATCGCGCGCTTCCTGGAAACCCTGACCGGCATCCAGCCCAAGGTCGAATACCCGACCCTGCCGCGCAGCACCGCAACCACGCCAAAGCCGGAATAAGCAGCGCCTCCATTGCCGCCACACCGGCATCGGCCACAGCAAAAAGGGCACCAGAAGGTGCCCTTTTCATTCCCAGCCGACAGGAACCCCGGGAATCGGCCGCCGAACCGCGAACCGCCACATAGATTGGAGTGAGCTTGCGACCCCAACAAGGAGACGCTCCGCACTCCACGATGTCGGGGGTCGCAAGCTTACCCCGACCTATGTCTCCGGCATGGATATGCCTCCAGCACGGGCCGGATCACGCCGCGCCGCAGAGGATCCGGCAACGCGCCTTCAAGCCCAGCCGAGCGAACGCAGCGTGTTGATCATCAGATAGGCGATGCCGCCAGCGGCCGGGATCGTCAGGATCCAGGCCCAGACCATGCGCTCCACCACGCCCCACTTGATCGCGTTCAGGCGCTTGGCCGTGCCCACGCCCATGATCGCGGCGGAAATATTGTGCGTGGTCGAGACCGGGATGCCGAGGCTGGAGGCCAGCGTGATCACCGACGCGGCACTGGCCTCGGCGGCAAAGCCGTGGATCGGGTGCAGCTTGACCAGTTTGTGCCCCAGGGTCTTGATGATGCGCCAGCCACCCGCTGCGGTGCCGGCCGCCATCACCACCGCACAGGTGATCTTGATCCAGGTGTCGATATCGCCTTCGTTCAGCGCGGCATCGGACGGATGCAGGAAGGCCAGCCACGGCGGCAGGTCGCTAAGCGTGCCAACGGCTTCGGCGCTGACCAGCGCCAGCGCGATGATGCCCA
>LSQX01382163.1_pt2 | contig 11900 bp, 10 predicted proteins | sample 654561 | NCBI WGS metagenome assembly LSQX01 (sample SAMN04489861, study PRJNA283612) | anaerobic digester metagenome | isolation source: 4 biogas reactors fed with cattle manure at either 37C or 55C with and... | place: Denmark: Kongens Lyngby | collected 2014 | reverse complement strand
TATTGCGCGTGATCAGATTGTCATATCTTTGCATGAGCATCCGACCTGTCTACCTAAAGACTTATTGCAGATTGTGGATTACACCAGAGAAGGACGCGATGTTTGCGCTTATGAACGGCTCAGTCAGAGCTGTTATGACGTTGTCTTCGACAATATGCTGGATGGCACTACGCTGATTAGATCAAAGAACGGCTGGAAATGGGAAGATATCCTTTACGATATTGGCATGCGGCTGTGTGATCTGGAACATCAAAGTATGTTAATGCGCTGCAGGAGCATTGCTGATTTCGAGCTGGCGCGTGCTAGTGGTCGTATTTGTTTGATCCCGGCAGTCGAAGGTGCGGCTTTGATTGAGAATGAGTTAGACCGCATAGACGTACTTTTTGGTTTCGGTGTCCGTATGATGGGCATCGCTTACAGCGAGAGCAACGGTCTGGCAAGCGGGATCAAGGAAGAACGTGACGGTGGGCTGACAGCTTTTGGTCGCGAGGCGGTGCGGCGGATGAACCAGGTCGGGATGGCGATAGATTGCTCGCATACTGCTTATCAGAGCACGCTGGATGTGATAGCAGCAAGTGAAAAGCCGATCTTTTTGACGCATGTCGGTTCGCGTTCGCTTAGTGAAAGTAAGAGGATGTTCCCTGATGAAGTGCTCAAAGCTTGTGCGGATAGGGGCGGTGTGATCGGAGTTGAAGCTGCGCCTCATACGACGATTTCGGCGCAACATCCTAGACATAGTATAGAGTCAGTTTTCGATCACTTCGATCACCTTGTTTCTGTTTGTGGCATTGATCATCTTGCCTTTGGTCCGGATACATTATATGGAGATCATGTTGGGCTGCATGATGTTTTTGCGAAACATTTCTCTAAAAGTGATACGCAAACTTCGGAGCATGAGACTGTTCCTTACGTGGAGGGAATGGAGAATCCTACTGAGACCTCTCACAATCTGATCCGCATGCTGATACGTCGCGGCTATAGCGATGATGACATCGAAAAGGTCCTGAGTGGCAACATTATTCGTGTGTTGAGCGAGGTATGGCCACAATCGATTGTAAGTTAATTCTTGGTGCCATAAGTCAACTATCGTGCCAGGCACGAAAGTTGAGCGAGCCAGTCAATTTCTGTCAAACAAGTTCAGTTCTGTGCCAGGCACGAAAGTTGCGTTATGATTAGTAATGAGGTGTCCTGATGAGTAAGAGAATTCTGAGAATCGTTGTAGTTGTAATTTTGGTCGCGTTCATCTTTCCGTTTTTGTTTTCGATGATCGTTTACGAGAGGAATTTTAACCAGCGTTATGAAGTCTATGAGCCTCTAAGTCGTAAAATTGCTGAATTTCCAACTTTGTCGAGAGAAGAGCACAGTTTCTTTTCCAACAAAGGACAGCAGTTGCAGGGCTATCTTTATTCCGATTCCGAAACATCAAGAAGTGAAGCTCTTGGACTCGTCATCATTGCTCACGGTCTAGGATCTGGAGGGCAAAACGCCTACATGGGTTTAGCAGATTATTTTGCCAGCCATGATTACCTGGTTTTTGCTTACGATGCGACAGGGAATGGTGAGAGTGAAGGAAAGACAGCGAAGGGCATGCCTCAGGGCCTGATAGATCTAGATTATGCCATACGCTACATCAAAGAAAACATGGAATTGGCTGACTTGCCTCTAGTCCTTTTCGGCCACAGCTGGGGTGCATATTCTTCAGCTGGAGTGCTAAACCTACATCCTGATATTAAAGCAGTCGTAATGGCGGCTGGTTTTAATCGAACCAAAGATTTGTTCGAAGAAGCCGGCAAAGATATGTTTGGTATCTCGATCAAGCTCTTCCTGCCTTTTGTCAGCCTCTATGAACGTCTTAAATTTGGAAAATACGCCGGATACAACGCTTTTGATGGCTTAGACAATTCCTTAGCCTCAGCTTTAATAATTCACAGCAGCGACGATGCTCAAATATCTAGCGAAAATTCATACGACATTTTTCATAAGCATTATGGAAGCAATCCGCGCTTCGACTTCATACAGTTTAAGGATCGTGGCCACGATATGCTCTGGTACTCGGATGACGCCCGGAGCTACAGAGACAAGTTTAACGAAGATTTCGCAGAGTATGTCGAACAGCTTGAAGTGGAGTTTACTCCCGAAATAAGAGCAGAATATATTAACCAAATTCTCGACAAAGGCCGCTTATATGAGATTGATTCTGAGCTCATGTTGGAGATCGTGGGTTTTTACAATTCAGCAATTCATTAAATAGAATATATAAAAACAAGCTCAACATCTGAGCCAGTCAATTTCTGTCAAACAAGTTCAGTTCTGTGCCAGGCACGAAAGTTGAAACCCATATTGTTACTATGCCAAGCGGGGCCGATATAACAACATTTTGTTTGTGATCTTTCCCCTTTTTCAAAATTCAATGCAATAAAACAGCCTGCTCACCCGTTATTAGGGTAGATGGGTTTTGAAAGCTCCTACTTAGAAGCAGATCCTTTCTGAATCTAGAAGGAACTACACACCCATCCTGAATGTACTCATATAGGAGAGAAGGAAGTGAAACAAGAGATCAATGCTTGAAGTAGCTGTCCTTAATGTTTTACCTAATCTCCTGCTGAATATTGAAAGAAAGAGGCTTTGAAAATGGATAGTAATTTTAGAAATGAAGAAGTCACACACAAAGAAACGAAAACCCCCCGACGTTGGTTCAAGATAGTAGCGCCTATCGCGCTAGCTTTTGTCTTGGTATTTGGTGTCTGGTTTGGCAGCAGCAACTACTCAACTGCAGCAGTAGTAGCATTTGACGTCAATCCCAGCATCGAACTTTCAGTCAACCGTTCTGAAAAAATCATCAAGGTGAATAGCAGAAACATGGAAGCACATGAAGTCGTCGGCGATATGCGCTTAAAGGGCGTAAATCTTGACGTAGCCGTCAATGCCTTGGTCGGTTCCATGGTGCAAAAAGGCTACATCACAGATATGGACAACGCCATCCTAATTACGGTCAACAGTAATGATTCCGAGATGGGCGAACAACTGCAGGAGCGTCTGACCAGCGAAGTCTCCACCCTGCTAAAGGGCCTTTCAGTTGACGGAGCCATCCTAGCCCAGAGTGCAGATGACGATTTTGCCGAGGATTTGGCAGAGAAGTACGGCATCTCTCGCAGCAAGGCAAGCCTGATTGAAAAACTGATCGCTCAAGACCCGACCCTCACCTATGAAGACGTGGTTGACTTGTCGATAAATGACATCAGTCTTTTGATTGAGTCTCGACAGACGGATATCGAGCAGGTCAAAACATCCGGCCACGCCAGCGATAAGAAGTATATAGGTTATGACAGAGCTACAAGCATAGCCTTTAGCCACGCCGAAGTGAACGCTGAAGAAGTCAGAGAACTGGAAGTCGAATTGGATACAGATGACGGATATCTAATCTACGAAGTCGAGTTCAAACACAACAATACAGAATATGAGTATGATATCGACGCTATCAGCGGGAAAATCCTCAAGTTCGAGACCGACGGTAGAGGAGTAAGCAGACCTTCCGACCCTCAGGGAACGGACAAGGACTCAAGCAGTGAAATCATCAGCCAAGACGCGGCCCTAGATATCGCTCTGAAGCACGCCGGTGTCACTCGCAATCAACTTCATGATCTCGAAATCGAACTGGATCGTGACGATGGTCGCAGGCTTTATGAGATAGAGTTCGAAGTCGGCAATACTGAATATGAATATGACATCGACGCAGTCAGCGGCAGAATACTCAAATCCGAAGTCGATGGCAGGCAGGGAAGCAAGACTTCCGATTCGCAGCAAGGTAGCACGAAGCCCTCTACATCTAGCGGCCTTCTCAGCCAAGACGCAGCGCTGGATATAGCCCTGAAGCATGCGGGCGTCACACGCAATCAGCTGCGTGAGCTCGAGATCGAACTGGACCGTGACGATGGTCGCAGATACTACGAGATAGAGTTCGAAGTCGGAAATACGGAATATGAGTATGATATCGATGCGGTCAGCGGCAGAATACTTGATTTTGAAATAGATCACGATGACGATGACGATCAGACCCGCAGCACGACTAGAACGACAAAAGCCACAACAAAAGCTACAACAAAAGCTACAACTAAAGCTACAACGAAGGCCACAACAAAAGCCACGACAAAGGCAACAACACAGGCCACAACAACTACAACTACTCAAGCACCGGCCAGCACTCGTCTCTCAGCCGCAGGAGCACGCTCCATGGTTCTGAACAGGTTCGGCGGTATGATTGAGAAAATCGAATACAATTATGATGGTTCAAATCCTCTCTATAAAGGCGAAGCTGTAAAGCCGGGCTCACGAGTAGTATTTGAAATCAATGCTCGCACAAGCAGCTTTACAAAATGGGATGTGGGCAACGACAACGACTGGGACAAATGGGCACATGCAGTACCCAATATGATCACCATGAATCAAGCAGCCAATAGTGTAATCTCCAGATCAGGACAAAATTACACCTTTGTGCAGAAAATTGAATTCAACTGGGATGACGAAGAACCACTCTATCAGGGTGAAGCCTTCTACCGCGGACACAAGATCAGTTTTGAAATCAGAGCCTATGGCGGCGGTTTCTACAAGTGGGATCTAGACGGCGGAGATGAGACTTGGGCGGAGAAGTACTACAATGTTCGCTAAAGACCTTGCAGCTTCAGCAGGAAACTACGAGCTGAAGCCACTTTGTATAGAATCCCGAGATTGCAAACAAGAACAGCAGCGCAGGGCCCTGCGCTGCTTGTCTGCACAGTCGGGGTGGAGATCAGATATGCAGACAATTGAAAAACATATAAGTAAACTAGCACTTGGCGACACAGCGGCTATGACTCCTCTTTATGAACGAACAAAGGGGGCTGTCTACGGCTTAGCCTTATCTATAGTGAAAAATTCTCATGATGCAGAAGATGTCATGCAAGACACCTATATTCGCATTTTTGAATCTTCGTCCAGCTATAGCTCGCAAGGCAAACCTCTGGCCTGGATTTTGCGCATAGCTCGCAATCTCGCCTTGGATATAGTTCGGTCCAATCCGGCTAAGGAGCTGCCATTAGAGGCAGACTGGATTCCTGATGCGGGCAGTGATTTTTCGGAATCTTCTCTCGACAAGCTAGTCTTAAAGATGCTTCTATCGCAACTAGATGAAGACGAACGTCAAATAGTAGTTTTACATAGCGTTGAAAGACTGAAACATCGAGAAATCGCAGAGATTCTAGACATTCCGCTCGGAACTGAGTTATCAAAATATCATAGATCCTTAGCAAAACTCCGAGGACTACTGGAGGAAAAAACACAATGAGAGAAAACAATCAAATGATCGAGAATAGACTTAAGCGCGCAGTGGAAAATTCTGTTCCTGATGTTTTAGCTAATGTTCTCGAGCGAATTGAAGAAAAACAAGCAGAAGTTAATTCTGGAGCAGCAGAAGTGAATTCTGAATTTATTAGTCAGGAAACAGACCATCAAGAGAAGATTAAGGCTTTCCCGACTTGGAAACGCTGGCCTAAAGCTCTGGCCTCAGTCGCAGCAGCCTTGGTGATTGTATTCGGGCTGTGGCTCAATTTGACCTATTCCACTGAGACCATGGTGGCGTTTGACGTCAACCCCAGTATCGAGCTCTCGGTCAACCGTGGAGAAAGAATTATTAAGATAAACCCACGCAACGGTGAAGCCTGGGAAGTGATCGGAGATATGGATCTCAAAGGCATAGACCTTGAAGTCGGCGTTAACGCCCTGATCGGCTCCATGGTTCAGAAAGGCTACATCTCTGAACTCAACAATTCAATCTTGATCACCGTTGACAGTAAAGATGATGGAAAAGGCGAAGAACTCCAGCATCGGCTCTCATCTGAAGTAGGCAGTTTGTTGCGTAGCTTCTCCGTTGATGGTTCCGTGTTGAGCCAGACTTCCTCGCGCGACAGGCATTTTGAGGAATTGGCAGAAAAATACGGCATTTCACCCAGCAAGGCTGCTCTGATTGAACAGCTGGTGGAAGCTGATCCCACTATCAGATATGAGGATGTGGCAAACTTGTCGATCAATGATCTGAATCTATTGATCGAGGCACGCCAGCCTGATTTGGTCAAAGTAGATATTTCCGGGCATGCCAGTCGCAAAGCCTATATCGACTTAGATGAAGCAAAGCGTATCGCTTTTGCGCATGCAGGGGTAACGGAGTCTTCTGTTCACGATTTGGATATCGACTTCGATTACTACGGCGGCCGTCTGATCTACGAGATTGAGTTCGAAGTCAGAGGCAATGAATACGAGTTTGACATTGATGCCAGAAACGGCACGATCCTCAAATATGAAACGGATGACGAGGACGACGTTACTAGACCCAGTTCCGGGCCGAATACGACGAAACCTTCGACAAAACCGACGACAACCGCGAATTCCTTGATCGGTAAAAGCCGAGCTGAGGAGATCGCTTTCCAACACGCCGGTGTCAGCCGGAATCAGGTGCGAGATCTGGAGACAGAGCTAGACAGGGATGACGGTCGCAGCTATTACGAAATTGAGTTCGAGGTCGGCAACACCGAATACGAATATGATATCGAGGCTTATACGGGGAGGATTTTAGATTACGAGATTGACTCAGATGATGACGATCAACCTCGTTCCACGACGAAAGCTCCAACGACGACTAAAGCCCCGACGACGACCAAAGCTCCAACAACGGCGAAATCCTTAATCGGCAAAACCCGAGCAGAGAATATCGCATTCCAGCACGCCGGCGTCAGCCGGAATCAGGTGAGAGATCTGGAAACAGAGCTCGACGACGATGACGGACGCAGGTATTACGAAGTAGAGTTCGAGGTCGGCGATACCGAATACGAGTACGATATCGAAGCGTACACCGGGAAGATTTTGGATTACGAAATCGATTATGATGACTAATAAATAATAATGTTCGAGATTTAGAAAAAGGTTGCTCCGAGATGGGCAACCTTTTTTATGGGGAGGGGTTGTCGGGCATACTGCGCCGCACCATTAGCGGTACGTCAAACTCGTCTTTACCGTCATCCTCAAAACCCTGGCGTAGCCAAAACTGCCTGCAGGCTTCAGTCATGACGTTGACCGTGTAATATTGCGCACCGTCCGCTTTGGTGTGCTCAAGTAATTTCTCGAAACAACGACTGCCTGTTCCTTGATTGCGGAATTCCGGGAAGATCCAAAAATCGAGGATATAGCATTTCCCGAATGCGCCTCGGTAGATGGTGAAGTGACTTGCCCCGACCTTTGTCCCGTTTTCGAAAAGATAAACTAAGTGGTGTTCATCTTTTTCCAGCAGCATTTCTTCCCGAATCGCCCCACGATACACAGGGCCACGGTAGTACTCGCGATCACCGACGCCTCTGACCACGCCGAAAACGTCATTGGTCAAGTGCTCCCAATGCAATTTCCAGAAATCGTCAATTTCTTCAACGGAGATTTTTTTGATTTCGATCATCTTTATTGTCCTGTCTGTTTCTTGTAATTACGGCGCATCATGGCGGAAGCTTGGGTGAGGCCGTGTTTTTCATAAAAACCTACGATTTTTTCATCGCAGAGCAAATCAATCATATAGAAATCGTTCAGCTTTTGGATTGCGAGTCTCATGAGTTCGCTGCCGATGCCTTGCTCGCGGTAAGCCGGGATCACCTCGAGCAGGGGGATATAGGCTGAAAGCACGCCATCGCTGATGATGTTGACGAAAGCGACAATTTGCGAGGTTTCGTCGTCTATAGCCACGATAGATTTAAAACTGTTCTTAAGGATCTTTCTGTGCGTCGTCTTATCCGGATGCTGCGGCCAGCCTTCGAAAAAACCATCTGCCAGCTCGAGCTCATCCAGCGCCGGATAATATTCTCGGTAGTGAATCATAATCCGCCCTCCGCTTTATTCTCCGATTATTTTGACTAAGACACGCTTGGGTCTTTTGCCGTCAAATTCTCCGTAAAAAACCTGCTCCCAGGTGCCCAGATCGAGCCTGCCGTTTGTGATCGCTACGACTACTTCGCGACCCATAATCGTTCGTTTGAGGTGAGCGTCCGCGTTGTCCTCGTAGCCGTTGTGGTCGTATTGCTCGTAAGGTAACTCCGGGGCCAATTTCTCTAGGAAGACTTCAAAATCTCTGTGCAAGCCTGCTTCATCGTCGTTGATGAAAACGCTCGCTGTTATATGCATGGGGTTGCAAAGCAGCAAACCCTCCTTGATACCGCTGTCGTACAAACAGTCTTCAATTTGCGGTGTGATATTGATGAAGGCTCGTCGAGTTCTTGTGTTAAAGGTTAATTCCCTTCGAAACGATTTCATAATCTCCTCCTAGCTTGCTTCGTCGGCTTATGGTCGGTGATAGGGTGTGATGTACTTGCTGTGGCTTAAGTTTATTTACTCTCTTAAATCTAGTATATAGTCAATTTAGTTGATTTTCGTGCCTGGCACGAAAATCAACTTGCGAGGCAAAAATTAGTAAGAGAAAATTTTACCTTTACCAATAAAATGCACTCCGGATTCGTCATAGTTAGTGAAAGGGGTAATTACATGGATAGTGAGACCTTGCAATTAAAGTTCATGGCTTTACAAAATGGCGATATTGTAGCGTTTGAAGAAATCTACACTCATTTAAAGGTGCCGATGTATACGATCATCTTACGTATTACTAGGGATTGGTCGTTGTCAGAGGACATATTACAAGAGGTTTTTCTCAAACTGTATCAGTCGCCGCCCACATCCCCGATCAGAAACCCTCGCGCATATTTGTTCCAGATGGCGCGCAATCTGGCAATTGATAACGTGAGGAAATTACCGCAGTACGCCGATTTGGAAAGTGTAGAGAACATTGTGTACAGCCCCGCTTACGATTTTTCAACGAAAATGGATATTGAAGATGCAATCAAGACCCTGACTTTGCAAGAAAATCAAATTGTGTCCTTACATATCAATGGTGGGTTTAAGTTCCGCGAAATTGCCGAAATAATGGATATGCCGCTGGGAACAGTTCTCTGGAAAAACCGAAAGGCAATGAAGCATTTACGTTCAATTTTATCTGGAGGTGCAATATGAAAATAATGAAAGTAATGATAAGTATAGTAGTAATTCTTGCGTCCTTTTTGTTCGTCTCGACGGGTGTTTTAGCTGTTGAAACGTTAAATGACTCTATCCTTATCGTAGAAGAGCCATCTACTGACGCTCAAATTGAAGCTTATGATGAAGAAGAAATCATTGACGACGAAAATATACTGCAGGAAAAAGCAGCAGATGGTGATATAGAAGGTGAGGAGCCTAGGCCTCTTTCTGACGGAAAGTTTGAACATATCACTGACTTGTATCTACACTGGGAAATGAACGGATACCCGGATTATGTCGGTTTTGTTTTTAGCACAGATGGTACAGGCAATAATCTTACAGTTCTTCTTGTTGATGAAACAGCTGAAGAACAGATCCGTAGCAGCTTGCTTAGTGAGGCCGGCTTATCTTTTGGAAGAGCAGAATACTCCTACAATGAGTTGCTTGCGGTTTCCAATGAAATTTCGGCAGGCGGACAGTTTTATCATGTCGGAATTGGTTGGGAGGTTTCCGGTTTCGGGCCTAGCGGAAAAGAACCGCGAATTATAGTCGGTGTAGATGAAAGTATTGCTGCTGAACAGACAGAAAAGCTAAAGCAAGCTTATGGCGATATGGTTGTAGTACAAGTTAGCGACGAGCCTGTGCTTGATGCAGAACAAATTAGCAAAAAGCCTTCACTCTTGTGGCTGCTGCCGGCTCTCACAATTGTTCTTGTCGGTCTTCTGTTTTTGTTATATCGCAGACAGTCATCTCTTGCTATGCAAACAAATACAGGTTCTGTTGTTACAGGCTCAAGTTCTGTGAGCAGGAAACAAGTGATAGAGGCAGTCAAAGACAGCGAAGTTGAGCCAAGTGAAGAAGTTCTGAAATCTATCTTGCATAAGCTTGACGAAGATAAGGACTAAGTTGATTTTCGTGCCTGGCACGAAAATCAACTTGTGACGTGAAACACACAAAAAAAGCCGCGCTAAGCGGCTTTTTGCTTTTTAGTGTGTACACTGCCTTAACGCCTCAACCATCCTCAGCACTTCAGCGCCTCAGCAGTTTAGCCTATCGCAGCCTATTCTGCTTCCAAAATCTCCATGAACTCTTCGCCCGTTATGGTCTCTTTCTCAAAGAGATGATCTGCCAGTTCTTCTAGCTTAGTGCGATTCTCGCTAAGAATATTGAAGGCCTTATCATACTGCTCTCTAATGATGTTTACTACAGCCTTATCTATATGCTTCTGGGTTTCAGCAGAGCACGTAGTTGTGCTGCCGCCACCGAGGTATTGACTATCCTGTTTTTCCAAGGCGACCATGCCGAAGTTTTCATCCATGCCATAGCGTGTGACCATAGATCTGGCAATTTCGGTAGCTTTCTCAATGTCGTTGGAGGCGCCAGTAGTAATGGAGCCGAAAATCAATTCCTCCGCAGCGCGACCGCCAGTCAGCGTCGCTATGTGATTCTCCAGCTCCGTTTTACTGAGTAGATAACGATCCTCTTCCTGAACTTGCATCGTGTAACCGAGAGCTCCGGAGGTGCGAGGCACAATCGTGATCTTCTGCACCGGCGCGGTGTGCGTCTGCTCGGCTGCGACCAAAGCATGGCCGATCTCGTGATAAGCAACTATGCGTTTTTCCTTCTCAGTCATGATGGCGTTTTTCTTGATTTGACCTGCGATGACGACCTCTATACTTTCTTCAAGATCCTCTTGAGTGACGATTTTGCGTCCCTCACGCACTGCGCACAAAGCACCTTCGTTAATAATGTTGGCCAGATCGGCACCGGAGGCACCAGAGGCCATGCGAGCTACTTGAGTGTAATTAATGTTAGGATCAGTGTTTACCTTAGAGGCGTGTACTTTGAGGATAGCTTCGCGACCTTGCAGATCCGGCAGTTCGACATTGACACGGCGGTCAAAGCGGCCCGGACGTAAGAGGGCAGGATCCAAAGATTCAGGCCTGTTAGTCGCAGCTAGGATGATCACGCCGGTATTGTCTTCGAAACCGTCCATCTCCGTCAAAAGCTGGTTCAAGGTTTGCTCGCGTTCGTCGTTGGTGCTTAGCCTGCCACTACGACTTTGGCCAATAGCGTCAATCTCGTCAATGAAAACGATACAAGGAGCTTTTTCTTTGGCTTGCTTGAAAAGATCGCGTACCTTATGTGCGCCCATGCCGACGAACATCTGGACAAACTCAGAACCTGAGATGGAAAAGAAGGGAACTTTGGCTTCTCCGGCCAAGGCCTTAGCCAACATTGTTTTTCCTGTACCGGGAGGGCCGACCAAAAGCACGCCCTTCGGCATTTTGGCCCCGACTTCGCGATAGCGTTCCGGATTATGCAAGTAATCTACGATTTCAGCCAAACTCTCTTTGGCCTCGTCGACACCGGCAACATCCGAAAAACGTATACCTTCTTCAGAGGGCACATAAACCCTGGCATTGCTCTCTCCGAAAGATAGGGCGTTCTTGCCGCCACCTGCCTGTTGCGCCACCTTTTTGGAAACAGCTCTACCGATTAGACCAAGGATCACAAAGGGTAAAACCCAAGTCAGTAAAAAGCTTAAGATAGGGGAAGCCTGCTGGATGATTTCACCAGTAAAGGAGACGCCGGCTCCAGTTAAACGTTCAATTAAGTCAGGATCTTGGATCATCCCTGTTCTGTAGACTGCTTCGTCGTGGTCGGAAAATAGAATACTGTTTTCCGTTTCGCTGACCTCAGCTTTATCGACCTTGCCTTCTTCGACCATCTGCATGAAGGTGCTGTAGTCGACTTCTTTGATCTGTCTTTCGGCGATTATGGGCATCAATAAAGCGTTGAAAAGCATGATTGCCAAAAAGACAATC
>LSQX01291987.1_pt2 | contig 11900 bp, 15 predicted proteins | sample 654561 | NCBI WGS metagenome assembly LSQX01 (sample SAMN04489861, study PRJNA283612) | anaerobic digester metagenome | isolation source: 4 biogas reactors fed with cattle manure at either 37C or 55C with and... | place: Denmark: Kongens Lyngby | collected 2014 | reverse complement strand
CCTTTTCCCCTGATACCGTCAACAATGGTATAGTCGGAAGTCACATTGGGATTAAGCCTGCGATACTGGGCATGGAAATAGGCAGCATCCGAAGGGACATCGGTAAGGGTATAATCAATCTGATAATACAGTGTCATCGGATCAGTATCCCCTGTATTTTCCATTGTTATCCTGCATTTTTTCCTGAATGGCATCATCCAGTAACAGTTGAATGCGCTGCCGGGATTCACGCATATTGCCAGCGAAGTCAGTTGTGCGTAATTGCCCCATCCCATTCCAAAAAAATCACCGACGGGACATTCCACTGAAGGTTCCTTCTCATTGTCCCAATAGATACGGAGAATGGAAAAACGCCAGTTGCCGGCAGGGGTCATCCAGATATGCTGAATTGCACCCGGACCGTCAATTTCGGCGAGAGTAAAAGTTTCTCCGGGCTGAATTCTGACATAGGGATTAACTTTCCAGCCCTGCCCGAGATCGCGTGCAGCATTGGCCGCATTGGCAACATTGGGTTTATCCCTGTCTGCAGGATCAGCCATGCCTCCCTTACCCTTTTCACCACTAAAGTTTTCAGGACTGATTGAACGGGATCTGGCATCAGACAGCCTGTAAAGATTCCCCATATTCATATCAAGTCCGTTGAATTTCTCCTGGGATAATCCGCTTAAAGGTATCAGACATAACAGGATTAAAAGTGTCAGATTTGTTTTCATAGTAATTGGTCAGATTGATTTTGGTTAATCAATTTAAAATTACTAATAACAGATGAATTGTAAATGATTTTTTGAATTAATATGAAAATCCTCCGGTTTTTTTAAGGGATCTGTAAAAATAAAAAGAAAATATCCTGACACCTGGCTGCCGGAAATATCTGTCAGAAAATATCTGTCAGAAAATAAACCTTATGGAAAAGGCAGCTCCGTCAGCCACAAACCTTGATCCCAGAATATTGTAGGCCGGCTTCCAGTCAAAACCAAGATTTATCGGTACCTCCCTGAAACTGTATTCAATGCCAAGAATAAGATCTGCACCAAGAACAGGATAGGCTCCCTCATTATCATCCCATCCTGTATGCTTACCGTTATAAACACCAAGGTGCCCTCCGGCACCAAAATAAAATTTCAGCCTGTCAATATTTCCGATATTATGATGGATCTCATACAGTCCGGTTGCTTCAAAACCCTTCCACCTTGATGCCAGAAGCACTTCAACAGCTCTGTTTTGTTTTATGAAGTGTTTAACAGTTAAGCCATTAAAAAGACCACCCCTGAATCCGATACCGGTAGTGTAATCCTGGGCCGCAGCTGTTACTGTCAAAGCCGTAAACAGGCTTAAAATGATCAACAATCTTTGCATAAATGAAAATATTGGTTCAACATGTCATTACAGAAAAACAAACATATAAAATCCCTCAGCCGGAAACCGCCATGATCACCTCCCGGCTCCCGTGCGTTTCATTACCAGGGTAACAGCATCCATTATCCTGTCTTCAACATCTTCGGTGAATGCTCCCGGGAAACCATAATATATCATACTGCTTTCGGCTTCATAGCCCCCTTCGCGGAGAATTCTTCTTGAAGGTATATAACATTGCACCTCAGTACAATATCCGGCTACGAACATATTTTCGCGGGGATATCTCTTCCTTGCGGCAATGGAATAATCCAGTACTACTTCCCCGGTCAGTGCAAGAATGGTAAAATCATTACCAAACCTCACTGCCTGAACGGGATATCTGTATTTCGACATATCCCATCCCTTGTTATAAGCTTCAAGCATCAGCCTGGCACGTCTTTGCATGTAAATATCCCCTTCTGTCATTTCCCGGCGGTATATTCCGGGATCAAAAAGCCCGAATTGCAGTTCCGTCACGGTATGACTTGTACGAAGCGGAGACCTGACAGGTTTCATTTCCCCTTCCATGGCACTTTTCACTGCTTCAGCAAGGCTAAGCCCGTGTTCAGCTGCCAGCTCAAGCGTACCCCTCGGACCGGGGTTCTGATCAGCACCACAGCCTGCCATATACATAGCAACTGCCCCCGGATACATCTTTTCCACCTCAATCTGTGCAAAACCTGAATAGTCGCCGTTGATGAGAAATGAAGCCGAAGTGGTATTGTGGCATGCATAGCCGAAAAGAATTGCTCTTGTATTGCCGTTCATATCCGATGCTTTCAGAACAGGCACGTCATGATCAACGGGTCCGTCAGGATTCAGTCCGATCACCACCCCTTCGGAGGTGACCTGACGCCGGTTTACTGCAAAATCTGCATTTCCCCTGCCATATGACAACATCACCGGCTCCATGCAGGAAAATGCCATATTGACTGCCTCCACAATATCACCGGTAAGTTTTTCAGCATATCTCACCGCGGCTCTCTGATCTTCCTGGTCAAAATCGAAAATAATACTCAGGGCCGGCCATATCACAGGACCGGAATGGGTATGGGACGAACTGAGGATAAGCTGTGAACGGTCAATTCCATGTTCCAGGGAAAGCCTGCGGAAAACCTCTTCCGATATATCCCGTGATAAGCCGAGAATATCTGTTGTCACGATAACTATCCTGCTTTTGCTGTTTTCCTCTATTACCAGGACCTTGACCCACAGATCATGCAATACTTCCGTGGATGGTCTGTCACGGCTTGCATAGCCTGTCAGCCAGACTGGTGTCCCGGGAGTAATTGATTTCCGGGCAACCCCTGCCTTCATCTGCGCCCGGGCAATAATGCCGGCTGCAATAAGGAGGATCAGAATTATCACTCTTTTCATGGTTTCTGCATTAAAATTTCAGGATACAATTTACTAAAATTAATTCATCCGGATCACCCTGTGCCCCGTGGGATCTGTTACCGTATTCAATCAGCATATCCCCGGCAGCCCTGCTCAGCTAAAAACATTTCTATTGTGCCGCTCCTGTTCGCTTCTGCAATAAACAGCAAACCTGTTCTTCTGCCTTTCATCTGATGTATATTTCGCCCTCATCAGCCGTAATAAAATTTGTTAAAGAAACCGTCCTGTAAAAAAAGTTAACGCGTGTTTCAGCCTGCGGATCATACAGGAAACCTGATCCGTTTTTATGCCCGGATGAGAAATTTGTTGATAAAACGCCGAATTTATTGACTATTGTTCAATAGTATTTGACAAAAATTTTTCCTCTTAACACCATATCAAGTATTTTTGAAACTGATATTGCCATGTTTTCTTCCGCTATAATATTATAAAATGTCACTTAACAACTTCATACTTGAAAAGACTGCAAAAACTCCCCGGGTTGATCTGAGTCAGAATTCCGGTGAGCTTGTGTTTTCCGGAAAGTCGATTCCGGAAAATGCTGCAAAGGTTTATGAGCCTGTCATGAACTGGATAAGTGAATATGCATTGGAAGCCAAACCAATCACCAATCTGAGGCTGAATATTGAATATTTCAATACCGCATCAATGATGTGGCTTTCCAGAATACTGGGAATCCTCAAAAAGATAAACGATCCGGAATACATTCTTTATATTCATCTCTACATGCCCCTGGAAGAGTATGATGACATGAACGATATAGAAGATATCAGGGATGCGCTGATGCCGGTCCAGGACATACTTCAGGATGCCATCCCCTGTGTCGGGATAAAATTGTACGGCACCAACAACAGCAAAATAATCAAGGATGCCCTGGTATTCATTTAAACCAGGAAAAGCATTATCCGCAACCAATCAACCACTTTCGTCTCCGGTCAGCCAATCATCCGTATTCTGATATTACTGAATTCCTGTGAGCCGTTCAGAAGGCCGGGCAGCCGCAACAATCCCGGGACAAAGATTCAACTGCTCTGATTTGAATATGAAAAGTATTTTGGAATATATACTGTTAATGTATCTTTGCGTTCATTCCGGAAATTTTTTCCCGGCCGGAAAAAGATCGTGTATTGATTTCATTCTAACCGGAAAAGGATTCATTAATAAAGAACATTGCATGTTGTAGTGAAAAATTCATTAATATTGAAGCCCTGATCCGGACCGGGAAAGTATCATTCTTTAAAAGGAAGTAAAATGGTGATTTTAGATCAGATAGGGTTTGATAATGATAAATATCTTCAGGAACAGACATCTGCCATTCTTGAGCGGGTGAACCGTTTCCATAAGAAGCTCTATCTGGAATTCGGAGGCAAAATACTTTATGACTATCATGCCGCCAGGGTACTTCCGGGTTTTGATCCGAACGTCAAAATAAGACTTCTCCATATGCTGAGGGACAAGATTGATGTGATTCTTTGTATCCATGCGGGAGCGATTGAAAGGAAGAAGGTCAGGGCGGATTTCGGAATCACTTACGATGTTGATGCTCTTAAGACCATTGATGACTTCAGGGAATGGGGCATTGATATCTCAGCTGTTGTCATCACCAGGTACCAGGATCAGCCTCATGCTAAAATTTTTCGGAACAAGCTGCAAAACAGGGGTGTCAAGGTTTACCTGCACTATCCCACAAAGGGATATCCTACAGATGTTGATCTGATAGTAAGCGACGAGGGATACGGAGCCAATAAACACATAAAAACCTCCCGCCCCATAGTTATTGTCACGGGACCGGGGCCGGGCAGCGGCAAGCTTGCAACATGCCTCTGCAACCTTTATCATGATTACAGGCAGGGTATCAAGGCCGGATATGCAAAATTTGAAACATTTCCGGTATGGGATCTTCCTGCCGATCATCCGGTAAATCTTGCCTATGAGGCAGCAACAGTCGATCAGGAAGACAGGGTACTTCTGGATGATTACCATATGAAGGCCTATAATATAAAGAGTGTGAATTATACCCGTGATCTGGAAGCATTCCACCTTCTCAAGAAAATTATTGAAAAGATCACAGGAGGAGAATCCATGTATCAGTCACCCACCGATATGGGGGTCAACAGGGCAAGTGCCGGAATAATTAAAGACAGCATTATAAGGGAAGCTTCCCGCCAGGAAATAATCAGGAGATATTTCAGATGTTCGGTTGAATATGCTGCCGGTCTGTCAGAAAAAAAATCCATGGACAGGATTGTTCTGATCATGGACAAAGTCGGGGTAGGACAAGAAGACAGGGTAGTTGTCCAGCCTGCAAGAAAAGCAGCCAGGGATGCTGAGAAGAGCGGAAAAGGCAATGATGGAATCTTTTCAGGAGCAGCTATTGAACTGCATGACGGAACCATCATCACCGGCAAAAATTCTCCCCTGATGCAGGCTTCCTCAAGTCTCGTACTGAATGCTGCAAAATATCTTGCCGGCTTACCGGATAAAATGTACCTGCTTCCTGAAAATATAATTGATTCCGTCACTCATCTGAAAAAAAATATTCTTCATGGCAAAATGGTCAGCCTTGATGTTGATGAAACCCTGATCGTACTTGGCATAAGCGCTTTATCAAATCCTGCAGCAAAAATGGCACTTGAAAACCTGAAGCTCCTCCGCAACCGTGAGGTGCATCTCACCCATATTCCCACTCCGGGTGATGAAGCCGGCTGGAGAAAGTTAAGGGTCAATCTGACCTGTGACCCGGTTTATTCAAGCAAAAGTCTCTTCATCAGCGGATAATACGGTATTTTCCCTTTTTTAACTGTCGCTGCCTGATGTTTCCATTATTTCGCGGACCATCTCTGTAACTTTGCGGAAGTCTACCTTTCCGGTTCCCATCATGGGAAGCTCCTCTATAAATACAAACTGCCTGGGCAGTGAAATAATCGGCAGTTCCTTCATCATCCTGCGCAGCATCTCCGTTTTGTTAATCTCTGCCGATACTGCAGCAACAATATAGGATCCCTTTTTTTCATCAGAAATTTCAACCACACAACATTTTACATCTTCCGGAAGCAGCTTTTCAAGAACATCTTCCACTTTTACGAGGGAAACCATTTCTCCGCCAATCTTGGTAAATCTCTTGAAGCGTCCGGAATGCCATAAATAACCCTCTGTATCAAGGAATCCCATATCACCGGTATTGTACCATCCGTCTTTCAGAACCTCTGCAGTCTGTCCGGGATCCTCAAAATATCCTTTCATCACGGAATCGCCCTTCACCATTATTTTCCCTACCTCCCCCGGCTTGCAAAGCTCACCCGTTTCAAAATGTTCAATCCTTACCTGCAGTCCGGGAATAACCTTGCCCGTACTGCCCGGACGGTTAAATTCAGGAGTATTGACAGATATCACAGGCGAGGTTTCAGTCGTTCCGTAACCTTCCAGCAGAGTTACACCATGCTTCTTCATAAACTCCTTCCGTAAGGCATCCGGACATTTATCAGCACCTGAAACCATAAGTCTGAATGATTTATAGTCACCCGGTTCGGATTTCTGAAGATATCCCCAGAAGAAACTTGGAGTACCAACCATCAGTGTCGGTCTTTCCTCACGCGCCATATTGCTGATTGTTTGAAAATCAAGTGGATTAGCATATGTGATCATGGTCATGCCGTGATAAAACGGAACCCATAGGTCCACTGTCAGTCCGAAAACATGATAAAAGACCAAATTTGAAAGGATGATATCGGATGAAGTAATATTAATAAAGTTACTGAAACTCACAATATTTGAAACAATATTCAGATGGCTGAGAGGAACAGCCTTCGGGTCCTTTTCGCTTCCGCTGGTAAAGAGCATTACTGCATAATCATCTTCATTCCCTTTGTGTATGGTCTTCAGCAATAAATTTACAGGAAGCATTGATTTCAGTGCTGCCTTAAGCTTGTCGGCAGCAGTCACGCTCTTCATAAGATCCTCTATCATAACCATTCCGTCAATTACCGGGCAACCAACCTTGTCCAGCAGGGCCTTCGAGGCAATAATTGTTTTAAACCGGCATTTTTTCATGGCATATCTTGCATTGGCCTCCGCTCCTGTTGAATAATTTATCATTACAGGTATTCTCCCGCTCACGAGGGCTGCAACCGATGCCAGGGCACAACCCGCAGACGTCGGGATCATAATACCAATAAATCCCCTTTCATATTTCTGAAATTTCGAGGACAGGATAAGGGCTCCGATCAATGCTTTTGAAAAAGTAAGCGACTGGTTGGTAGTCTTGTCCTTAATAGCAATCCGGGAGGAATATTTCTTTGCCATCCGGACAAACTGCTGATGAAGTAACATAGAGATAAATTTACTGGATAAATGTTAAAGTGAATTTTTAGCAGCCTAAAGTAAAAATAATATTTCAGATTATATCAAAACATTCCTGAATAATAAAAGCACGGTCGAAAAACATTACAGCTGTCGGGCTGGTACTTTTATGTTTTTCAGCTATTTACATGACTGTCAGTTGCGCCGGCCGACGGCCCTCCGAAATATTCGAAAAACCGGTGCAGAACGGTTACTGCCGGAAAAATGTTTAAAATGTGTCTTCAGGGATAATCAAGGAGTTATGAGAGCATCTGTGTTAACTGTTCAGGTTTATGGATTATCCCCGGAGGAACAATAAGGGGAGAACAATCAAAAGAGAGACTTTCGTCTCCGGATGTGGTACCACCTGTACCCGAACTATTGTTTTCCCTATGTTTTCCTTTGTTGAACATAATATTGAAAGAAAATATTAATAGTCTGATTAACAAATTTATAAATTACACTTCTGATGTAACTGTTATAATTGTTAATAAAACATAATAAAAATAGATAAACAAATGCCGTATCAAATGTCGTAACAAATACCTATCTTTGTTATGTGAGAACATTAACACAAAAATATTATGCCCTGGATACTGGTTTGAGTAATCAACTGGGGGCTATTAATGGCCTTCACATATCCGGGGCATTTTAATTTTTATCCTATGGCGTCAGTAAATTATATTGTACGTGGTAAAAAACGGAAATTAGTTCCTATTTATGTCAGGTTCCTCTCGGGCCGGGATACAGATTTTCTTGTTAATTCCGGTCTGAAAGTAAATCCTGCACAATGGAGTAACCGAACACAAAGTTTAAGGCAGAGAATTAAAACCGATGCTGATGAAGATTTTCTAAAAAAATTATCAGGACTGAAGGATCATTTAAATAATGAAATTAAGGTATATGCCGGTGAATATTCAAAAGACTGGCTGACTTCCGTCATTGAATCCTATCACAGCATTTCCGTGGAAACTGCAAGTACATTAAACGGTTTTATAGAGGACTTCATCAGCAGGGCTGAACGGGGGGAAGTAAAAAACAAAAATGCTTTAAACTATGCCGCAGGAACGCTGAAAGGATTAAGGGGGTTCCAGAGGGTGTTCAACATGTACCAGGGTGTTTATACTGCAAAGGACCTTTCAGAACGGAAGGAAAAGAAAAAACCCATAAGACCTAAAAAGATTCTTGATTTTGAAGATATCACAATCACGTTTTACAAAAACTTTGTCCGGTTTCTGACAGATGAAGGATATAAAACCAATACAATCGGAAAGTTTATCAAGCTTCTTAAATTCGTTATGAACAAAGCCCTTGCAGAAGGCAAGCATAAAAACAGGCAGTTCCAGGATAAAGCATTCAGCGGATTCACCGAAGATTCACACGCTGTATATTTAACGACAGAAGAAATTGACAGGATTTACAACTATGACCTGAGTAAATTCCCACGTATGGAGCTGGCCCGGGATGCATTTATTTGTCTATGTGAAACAGCATTAAGGGTAAGTGATTACCGTAAAATTGACCTGAACATCAGGGAACGTGATGGCGAAAAATATATTTTCATCAGCCAGACAAAAACATCAGAAAAGGTTATCATTCCCCTATCTGCCCGTATGGAAGCATTACTAAACAAGTACCAGGGAAGCCTTCCACGTATCCCGGAACAGCATGTGAACAGACACATTAAAACAATTTGTGCCTGGTGTAAGATTGATGAAACTATCACCTGGGAGACACAGAAGTACGGAAAGAAATACGAAAAGTCAGCAAAGAAATATGAGCTTGTTACATGCCACACGGGCAGAAGATCCGCAGCGACAAACATGTACCTGGCTGGGATCCTGGTTCGCGATATTATGAAAATAACAGGTCACCGAACTGAAGAGGTTTTCAATAATTATATCAGGGTTACTGAAGAAGAGACAGCTGAAAGGCTTGCCGGTCATCCTTATTTCAGAAGAAATAAATTAAGTATTGCGAAATGAGAGGGATAATAACGAGGGAGATACTGGAAAAAGAAGCTGATAAAAAGTTTCAGGCAGACAAAAAGCGCATCCAGAAGAGTCTGGAAAATTCACCTGATCCGAATAAGTATCTTGAAATCGAAAAAAGGATATTATTTAATATTCTGCATAAAGAAATTGACATTCTTAATGATTGTGAAGATGTTATTATCAAGGGGTTAACTAAGACAATATATGACCGGACAAGCGGCCTTAAATATGAGACACACTGCATTGATAGATATTACCGGACAGGGCATTTTGATTATGATATAAACTACATTCGTAGTATCCGCAATCTTTACCGTCTTTACCTCTCCGGGATGACTGCAGTAAGGGCCATTGATAAAGAGATTGCAATAGATGCAATACGTTTTTTCTTACTGGAAAAATGGCTGAATGAAGCGGAACAAGGATACCCTACAAATCTTATAAGCGATCAATTTCGTGAGCTTAATGGAAAATACATTCAAACTAACATTGATGTCTTCACTTCTGTTATGATAAACAAACAGCTGCCCAAAGATGCTAATAAAATCATATGGCTAACAACAAAAACCGAGGCTGTTTATTTCCAAATAGAAACCGGATTCACCATGAAACAATTCAATGCCTGTTTCATCCATCAGACAGGCACGGGCTTCAATGCACACAACCGAAGCCCTTCAAGCCCAATCCCGAAAGATCCACTACCTCAAATCACAACAAAACTTATCGATACTTTAAAGGCCTGAAATTCAGGCTTTTTTATTTAATTTCGATAGTTTTCGACACTTTTCGATAGTTTTCTATCGTTTAATAATCTGTAAACCATATAGATAGATTGTTTTGTGTCCTTATCTTGCATAAGGAAAAACACATAAACTTTTGATATGGAAAAAATAATTATTTCGACAGAAAACAAAATCCGGGAAATAATTACGGAAAGCGTAACAGCTGCATTTAACAATTACGAAAAACCGGAAAGATTTATATCCAGGAAAGAAGCCTGCCGGAGGATGGGTATTACCCTGCCAACACTTGACAAGGCTATTAGAAGGGGCGACATTGAGGCGGTTCGTATCGGGGGAAGGGTTTTGATAAAAGAAAATTAAGCATGACCCGAAAACCCAGATACGTCAAACCGGATGCTGTCAAGGAACTTGAAAGGCTTGCTGATTCTGCAGCCAGGAAAAAATATCCCACGATGCCAGTTAAATACATGGCGCCCCGAAAGTTCAGGGATGATACAGCCAATTCATTAACAACTTGCATAACAACGTATTTAAAGCTGAAAGGGGCATTTGTAAGCCGTTTAAACAATACAGGCATCTATGACCGGAAGACCGGGAGATACAGGCCCGGAACCAACCGGAAAGGCCTGCCTGATGTGATGGCGACATACCAAGGGAAAAGCATTTTCATTGAAGTTAAGACCGGAAGGGATCGACTAAGCCAGGCGCAACAGCAGATCCAGCAGGAGCATGAAGGATCCGGGGGCTTGTATTTCATTGCTCGCAATTTCACTGAATTTAAACAATGGTTGGACAGCTATGAAGAAAAAAGGAATAAATGAGGATCCGCTTTTCATAATTCAGGATGATAACGGCAATATCATTTTAGTTGATGATCAAGCAATGTATGCCAGGCTGGACAAAAAAGCGGCAGAAATGGAGACACAAGGATTTGATGAAATGGCAATCAGTACAGCCCTGTTGCGAATAATTAAAAACTCAGGTGATGGCAGATAATTATTTTAATTTCCCAGTTCAGTTAATGAAGATTGCGCCGAACATTCGGCAATTCTGCAATGACGTAATAGATTATTGTATTTACTCCCATTCACGGAAATTAAACGGGAGGGATTCAATTAGTGATGCGGCTGAATACTTCGGCGTATTACTGGGAAGCACTTTCAGCACGGAAGCAAATGGCCGTCGCTTGTACCATAAAATTCCTCTTCCTGCGCCGATGACAGGCATATCCAAAGGCTTATTATTCGACTTTCTTCAGGATTATAAAACAGAACAAGAAATTGCCGTACTTATGGCATTTCTGGCAATCAAAAGCATATTAGGTAAAAAAAAATATTGTCGAATGACAAATGATTTTCTACTCTGTCGTATGGCAGGATATTCCGCAAAAAAAGACATGTCACAATTGCCGGAATGGCTGACACGATATAAGAGCCGGAGGATCATGAACGGTCTGAAGATGGATCTGCAAAAATATTATGGACTAAAGATTTACGCACGTTATACACGTGGTTTTTTCGTCAGCTTCACCCTGAGCCTGGAAGCACTAATTACGGAAGTGGAAAAAAAGCGTAAAAAGTACCAAGAACATCACATGAAAGGACAAGTTAGCGCAGCAGTAACTAAAGTTTTAAATGATTTATATAATGGCAAAAAGTAATTTAAGCCCTGAGGCAAAAGCAGCAAAAGCGGCCTACCAAAGAGCATGGAGGCAGCGCAACCCTGAAAAGGTCAGACAACATATTGAAAATTACTGGGAACGTAAGGCGGCGGAGATGAACACTCCTAAATACAAAGCCCGCGAATTGTCAGCTAATGGCTACACACAGAGACAGATAGCTGAAAAACTGGGGGTCAGTGTAGGAACAGTGAACACATATCTGAACAATGACTGAACAAGAAATACAGCAATGTACACCATCTGTACATCATATGTACACCTATAATGATGACAACATAATGTACAACCAGTGTACACTTAATGGAAACTTAATGTACACCTTAAATAAGGTATTTAACAAAGGTTATTAAT
>LSQX01016172.1_pt1 | contig 11903 bp, 16 predicted proteins | sample 654561 | NCBI WGS metagenome assembly LSQX01 (sample SAMN04489861, study PRJNA283612) | anaerobic digester metagenome | isolation source: 4 biogas reactors fed with cattle manure at either 37C or 55C with and... | place: Denmark: Kongens Lyngby | collected 2014 | reverse complement strand
ACGAGCTTTCTGAAGCAAATATTCCGCCTGCGGAGCCGGCAGTAGGAAGCTGGCTTGAGTATATAGGCTGGGATATTGAACCCTTAGGGCAGGTTGTTTCTGAACCATGCAAATTCACTTTATATTATCATCCAACTGCGATGGTATACTTTATAAACGAATACGCAGAATTAAGCGATATACAGTTTGTAAAGATAGACCATGATGCTGTGCCGCCTGAAGCTCCTAAGGTTGAAGGCTACATATTTAGCGGTTGGGATAAGCCGTTCACAAATATTACCGAACAAGTAGATATATTCGCTGTTTATTACGCTTATGGTGATGTAAATACTAATGGCGCAATAGATACAGGTGATGCAGTAACCATACTTAAATTAATAAACAATTTTTACGGGCTTACGGATATTCAAGAATTGCTTGCTGATGTTAATGAAGATAGTATAATAAACACAGGCGATGCATTAGCATTATTAATACAATTAGTAGAAATCTATGGGTAAATATCAAAAAGCAGAATGCCAGTAAAGGCATTCTGCTTTAATTTATTGAAATTAAAATATATGCCACTTCTTAGTGATTAAGGTATCGTTACAATAGAGATATAAAACCAATCCGCATATCTGCATTTTAAATTCTGCTACGATATTAACATCATTTACTTCGCATTGAAGTTTAAAAGATGAGGTAACAACGCCCTTATAGGTATCGCATACCATTCCATCGACTACTAAATATGTGCGTGAAAATGTAATGACGACCGCTATTTGCAAGCCTTCATAAATTTCTTCAACAAATGGTTTGGGTTTAGCCACGCTAATCCACCTCTCAACATTTAAACTATATTAGATGTATATGCTATCATATGATACTTTTTTTGTCAACTTAGTGATCTGGGTATGGAAATGTGTAAAATAATATATTATTTTAACGCTTGACACAAGGAATTATATGGAATATACTCTATTATATCCAATAGTTTACTTTAAGTTTGATTTCGACAATTTGTTTAATAAGGGGTGAGTCCAGTGGGCTAAAATTGAATCCTATAGGTTAAGGCATTTTAACTTTACTTTATTTGCAATAAGGAGGATTTATGAGAAAACGCGTTTTAGCTATTTTGATATTGCTTTGCTTGTGTTTAACTTTGGCGGCTGGGTGTAACAAGCAAGCGGTAGTTGAAAATCCAACGCCAGAGTTTACAGGCGAGCCTACGCCAACACCTGCGTATTCGATAGAAGGCTTTGTTGATGAAACAAAATATGAGCTTGTTGAACCACAAAAAAGTTCATTGAATAGAGGTAGTTTTTTATGTTATATCGAACTTTTTGAACCCCTCAAAACGGGTGCAGCCATGTAGGTTAGTAACTTGTTAGTAACACCCCCTGCGCCCGAAGGCGCAGGGGTATCGGAGGAGAAAAAATGAAGCCGTCAATACCTATCGCTCAGACTTGGATTGTTTCCGTTTGCATAGATGAGTATTGTGCTCAACCCCACGCCAATAGCGCCAATCCACCACGGCATATTGATGCCTGCGGTTACGCCTGTGTTGACTACAGCCGTGTAGACTGCGCTGATTAAGCCTATCCAAAAGATAGGGCTTTTGTTTCTACTCTGTGTATTCATGTTAATTCACCTCCTTTATCTAAATCCTATTGTCGAATGTGCTTCCGTTGGCAGTGCCATAATCTTGTGGTACAGGTCTGTAATCGTGCCGTTGCCGCCTAAACGATGATATTGGGTGTATAGGCTCTCAATGTTCTCACGTGCGTAAATCGGGCAGAATCCACGCTCTGAGTGACGAGTGTATTCGTTTACAAGCCTATCTCTTAACAGCGCCAGCATACCCCGCTTAAACGCCATGAGCTGTGTCCACAGCCGTATAATAATACCGGCTAAACCGGCAAACGCCAGCCAAAACTGCCATGCGCCGATAATTGCATCTATCATACGCATCACTTCCTTATCAGCGTGCCTGCGTATGTTACACCATCACGTATGACACTTGCTTGCAGCTCTGCAGGACTTGCAGAAAGCTCACTGTGTGCCGCTGTGAACGCTTCAATCGCTTTAATGGTGTTTTGCCCTGCTATTCCGTCTGCCTTGCCACAATCGTAACCTAAGCCGTTTAGAGCGACTTGTAACTGTTTGATGTCCTCGCCACGCATAAGTGGCGTTGTAAGTGTAATTACTTTTTTCATTACTTCACCCCCTTTATATTCAAAAATGTTTTTCATCAGCCCACGGTAAGTCCACTTAAACTGTTGCATTGTGGTTATCACACAACCATAAGCAAGACCTCGTTCATGCACCACTAATGGACTGCCATCGTGCAAAAAGCCGCATACCCAGCCTACATGCGTTTTCTTGGTGTCCGAACCATTGAAAACCGCTTCACCGATTACCCAGGGACGGCTTATATCAGTGATTTTCCCTTTGTCGGTGCAATACTTGATATAGTTGCCGTTGGCATTTGTATCACTTCCGAGATAATGGTCAAGCAGCCCCTGACAATCGCAAGCCACAGCCTTACGTTCTACCCAACCTGCCGTCGCTTTTAGATACGCATCACGCGTCCATTGTGTTTTAGTGGAATAATGATTCTTCCAGCGTTCATCAAGCAGAGATTGCGTTACCTTCTTCCCACTTGTGCCGTATAGGTACTCCCAAGGCTCTGTACCTATTTTTTCTGCTTTAGACGGAAAAACCGCACCAATCGGTACGGTTTCTTTCTTTGCGTGAGTTAAAGCCCACAAGATAAAGTCAATTACATTTTTCATGGTTCGTTACCTCCATCAATTAAAGCGAGGACTGCCTCACGTAGTTGTATTGGCACGTCCTCAATCGTTTTAAGCCCCTTCATTATCAGGTCTGCATACACTCTTGCCATTATTCACCACCCCCTAATTGCAACTGGATTTCGTATAGCTCTACTAATGCAAGTTGAGCATTTGTAACTTGCGTATGTAGGGATGCAATGTACTCATTCTTTTCGTACCTTTGTTGGTTGTACTCGTACATCGTTATTTCGCTTTCGCCTGTGTTTTCAATTACTTCTTGTATATTGCTATTAATATACACCCTATAATCATCTATTATCATTTCAGGCGGTTTTACTTTGCTTTTAACTTTCATAATATCCCCCTATCTATTGTAGTATCATTATATTAGAAGGTGCGTAAACAAGTCTTGCGGATGTTCTCACGGGATTAAACTCACCCATAGAAACTCTGCCTCCCGAAACCGAAAATAGCCCGTGGAAAGCCGGATGAAAACCACCTCTTAATAATTGTGTATTATATTCGTAAATTTCGCACATATCCCCAATTGGCAAGTTGCTATCCCCCTCTAATTCGGCGGGTAAAAAAACCTTATTGCTTTGTATAAATTTTGAAATATGCCCAACACCAGCTGTTTCGTCAAAAGGGGTTGACACGGGTAAATATATGTCCACATTGTCCCCTATATTTTGTCCGGCAACGGTGGTAACACCTTTGTCAATTGATTGTTCGAGATATTGAAAAGTGTTGCCCCATAAGTTTTCTTCCCCTCTGTAAGAAACTGCATAGCCCTCTAACCCCTGTGCAGTTCCGCTTGCGTTTCCGAGAGAACTTGTGCAGCCTGTTTTAGCAGTATTTGCATTATTAACGCCTGCCCCGATTGCCTCACGAGAATTAAAACTCGCATATTCGATTAAGAACAGTAATTGAGTAACAAATAGGTGTTGTATTGTCGATACCTGCCATATATGAGGATTATTAACTATCGCCCCCATACCACCGTCACTATGCCTGCGGTTTAATGCTAATTGACCAAACATCAAACTGCTTTCGAAGTCATCAATTAACCCATCCCTTCCCGCTAACAATACGGGAGCGTTCGCAATGGAACAAAGTTTATCCGACCACGGGTCAACCGTATAATATTCGTTTTGCGGGTCAATCTCATTTTCGGTTTCATATTCGCCACTACCGTATGCAGACGCTATAAAACGGCTTCCTTCATATGCCGCTAAATATATAGGGCTTGCTTTCCCCTGAAAAGCGTCAGGAAGCTTAAAACCCGCAATAGGTTTGTCGGAAATATAAAAACAAGCCTCGATAACCGCCCATTGATTTTTCTTATATGGTATCATTATTAGCGGGATTATTTTGTAATAGAGCGGCTGTTGCTCAACCATAACCTGCACTTGTAAATCCTCGGGAATATCAGGGTTAAAAGTATCCCGAGAATAGCCATCTTCTACGTACCCGCCATCACCAAAGTACGCCGATATATACCCATTATTGGCAATATTACAACGTTTTCTTTGATATGCAATAAAATTATCAAAATCCGCCCCGGGAGTTAGCCCGATTGCCCCGGCAAGCCTTGTAAATTTTTTGTTTACAAAATTAACCTTAACTCCCAATATATCAGGTCTGTTGTAGCCGATATAACCGCGCAAGTCTTCGAGGTTTTCGTTAATCAGGGTAATATCTGATTGCATTGCTACGGCGGCAGGGTTAACTTGAAGCGTTACATTCTCTGAAGTACCGACGCCGATAACCAACTCAAATTTAATTCCTGTGCTGGTTGTACCATTGAATGCAGAGATATAATCCGCCTGACCGTTCACGATGGTTATGCCATAAAGGATTTCCCCCTCGTCGGGGTCATTTGCGTAGATGCCCACGGTTTGACAAAAATACCCTGTCGTAAGGAAAGTGTTATTTATCACCCCTTCAACTTTAATTGTCGCATCATTTTCCCTTGTCACCTTACTGACAAGTGTAGATTGCTTAATGTCAGCCAAACTTATCAGCCCTTCAAGTTGGTCATTAGTATAAACCTTTGAAGAAGTGTTGATTTTGGTGAAATGAATGTTACCGACTCCCGCCATCATTTTAGCCATTAACACCTGCCCTTTCGTGGTGATAATGACGTGTTGAAACTGTGCCATTGTTTATGTCCCCTTTCTAAATTGTTATTCAGTTTTGACCATGTAAACCATCGTCGTAACAACTCCCGAACCAAAATGTATTTGCCCTCTCGCGACACATTCAAGATTATTATTTGAAATCATAACAAGATTTGCAGGGACAACTGATTGTATTAAATACCTCAAGTTGTCAACCCCACCAACTTCCTCTAAATGCGTTATCAATTCCATTTTGTATTCGTTTAGGTTTGTAATCAGTTCAAAATTATTACCGTATAAGCTTATCAGCATGTTTCTAAAAGCCGTTAATGTATACGGTAATTGTCCATTTAACCTAATTAGTACTTGTGTTTTTCGTGCGTCAAGTGAGTCCGTCGCTTTGGGAATAATCCCAAGAATCTTTTCCCAACGTTTCACCCCGTACTCGGTTGACGTTTCAACAAACTGGTTATCGAGGGCAGATTGAATTCCATTGAATAACGTGTAAATCTCAGGCTGTTCGCCGTAGGTCAAGGCTTGATATTGCTTAACCTCTTTCAAAACAGTAGGAATATAGTCAATTAAGGTACGGTCTTGATAATTAGACATTGCTTACCGTCCCCCTAACTGGTATAGAATTTGCGTGAAGTTTTAGGTTTTGAAATTGACTGTTTAACATGGTATTTTCCACATCGAGAATACCCGCCACACCTAAAATACGCGTTTCAATTTGGCTAATTCTCACGGTTAATGTTGCCGTAGGGTCATTACGCCAGTCAACGGCGTCCCACTCTTTCGCAAGGTCAGCAAAATATGTGTCAATCACCTGTTCGACATAAGGTTTGACCGCATCCCAATCCCAGCCATTCTCAAAGGTTAAATGTGTTGCAACGTTTACTATTTCATCAGTTACACCCTGTACGGTAACCATATGACCAATTGGAGCAACGCCCAACCCTAATCCTTGGTTTTGTATCGGGTCAACGGTTGTTTGCACCGCATCAATCAGTGTTTGGGACGGAACTTGATATTCAGTATTCAAAAATACCACCTTAACCGTCCCGCCACCATTCCAAACAGGATAAACTTTTACACCACCTACACCGTCAAGCGCAAGCGTTTTTTCAACATAATCTTGAATATTACCACCGAATGCCTGTGATTTTAGGCTGTTAAAATATCGCGCTCGTAGATGTTCGGTCGTCTCTTCATCTTCACCCGGTATCAAGACGTCAGTCAACGCTGCGGTCACCAACCCGTCAACGTAGTCAATCGGGATTAAATCGCCGCTCTCACGGTTTCCAATCGAACCGGCTGTTTCGCAACGTAATTGGTAAATATGATTATCAATTTGCTCAGTAACGATATAATTTAACATATTCAATGAAAACCTTGTGCCAATAGGAACATTTACATTGAATTCACCCTTACGTATTGCGAATGTTGCAGGTTCAACAATTATTCCGCGTTCTTTGCAACGCCTAACGAGAAAATCATAGGTTTGTGTGTCTACGAACGATTCGTTTAACACTTCATCCAGTGCAATATACATTTGTTGTTTTTCAAATGCTGAGGGTGATAGAGCGATTTTAATCAATGAGCCTTCTCGCGTATCAATAGTAATACCCTGTTCATGCGCCCACTCCTCTACTTTATCCAACATTCGTTGCAAAATCACCTGATAGGTCTGATTATCAAACATTAGATGTTTACCTCCTTTTGAATTGGTATTTCGCCGTAAATTGTTCGCGCTGTAAAATTTACCGTTAGTTTACCTTTACCCGGCTCAAATTCAAAACCGTCAACGGCTGTAATGCGCGTGTCTTGAAGTAGGGCTTCCGAGATTCTACGTTTCACTTCCGGGATGACCCATGACATAGGCATCCCGAAAAGGTCATCAAATTCAACGCCATAATTCCATGATAATATTGGGTATTTATAACGCTCAATGGACAATATTAAATATATTGCCTGTTTCATAGCTTCCTGATTGTCAGTGAAACCCAAAATGACATTGTTTTCAATGTCAAGCCGAAACGTATTACTTGATTGCTCGACAAACTTGATATCGTTACTCATAATAGAGTTTACAGACGGTAACATTACATCCCCCCCAATCTATCTAAAACGATGAAGCGTTGACCGCCCTGTTCACGGAGTAGAATCACTTTATCCCCCACTATTAAGCCGCTATGAACTACATTCTGAGTTAAAATTAGTTGAGCGATTTCGAGGGTCATTTTTTGCTCTATTTTGATTTTTAATGGATTCGTTTTGACCACGTTTCCAAAAAATACATTGACGGGTTTTGATGCTTCGACTGCGTCCAAAGCCGCTTTTTTCATATTATCAATCCACTTGACGAAATCAGCCAACGAACTCACCCCCTCGTAAAGTTAAATCCATCCAATGTTCGTTCTCATTGAACGAGTGAATGCATTTTTCAACCAACATATAATTTTGAATCTTAATATCATCCAAAGCCAGTTTCACAATGACCATGCTTCCCGCACGAATCCGTGTGTCACCAAATGCCTTTGATATTTTTAGCTTACGGGTTTTTGCATTATAGAGGTCAAGTAATGCCGCAGCTTTTTGTGCGCCATTCTCCCCTTCTTTGAGAGTGTCAAAGTATTGCAAAACGCCCCAATTATTTATGTTGTTCCCGTCCTGTACGACATAAATGTCACGTTTTCCGGTTTTCTCGTTCTCAAAAGACAACTTAATCCGATTATAGGTTTGGTCATCAATCGACGATGTGTAATCAAAATTTTCACCCGTTTCTTCATCTATGAGTAAGCCGACTTTCATTCTTTCAAGTGATTTTAGGGTAATTCGCCCAAAATCGTCATACATAACAAACATCTGCTTTCTATTTTTTATTTCTAAGTCAAGCGCATTCCCTATAATATCAAATAGCATTGTATTATCTTCCACCCGGGAAGGAATGACAAAACTGGTTTTGTCAATCTCACCGAGCCGTAACCCAAAGTCGGCAGAAATCATTTTAATGACATCACTTGCGGTTTTCTTTGTGTAAACATAAGTATCCTTGTTCTGTAAGTACCTTAATTGGTCATACGCTGTAACAGATATTTTTTGCTCTTTGTTCCGCTTTTTTGAAAAGATAAAGCCATAGAACATTTTCTTATCATCAACGGTTAATCGTACGGGATTTCCTTCTGTGAAATTAGCAGCTTCATCTTTAATTACTGTAAATGAAAGTTTACCGGGAACACCTTTACGTTCTGTTGCCCAAGTGACGCCACCCAAGACGGGCGGCATCTGAACAACTCCATTATTTTCAATGAGAAGCTCAAAATTCAATATTAAAACCCCTTTCTATGGTAATTTGAACACTTGCCCCGGATAAATCGTGTATTTCGTATTTCCCGTTCCCTTGTTACGCTTATCAATTACTTTTTTATTAAGCTCATAAATTTCAACATACCGTCTACCATTACCAAGATATTTTTTAGCAATCGCCCATAAGCAATCACCCTTCACAACCGTGTACGTTTTCTTTTTTGGCGAATTTTTGGACGGTCTGTCGGATTCTATCGTAGCTTGCGATTCCTTTATTTCAACGATTTTTGTTCCGAATGTTTTGTACTGTTTCAAAGTAATATCAACTGAAACATCAAACATGTTCTTTACATCATCGATGATTTTATAATCTTCCAAAGTAACTTGAATATTAGTATCAAATAGCACTACACCGTTTGGCGTTACACGCGATACGATAAATTGAAACGGAATAAATTTACCGCTTTCGTCAACTTGGTTTTTTAGTCTTTCCAACTCATTTAGGAAAAACGAAGCGTTTTTAAAACCATCATCATACACTGCGAATGGGTATCGCACATTCGGAAATAGGGCAGTCATTGTTACTTCCGTAAGTCCAGCCTTTTTTATAATATTAATTTCTCCATCGTTAATTAAGGTTAAGGTTTCATTTTTACCGTTAATTTTGGTTTGGAGTTTTGCCGGGGGTATCGGTAAGCGAATTCTATCAAAATAAAAATCATATGCCATTACTCATGTACCCCCTCTGCGACTTCATTTAAGGTTTCTTCTACACATTCACCAAGGTAATCAGCTATTCCATCTAAGTCCAAATCAGACGAAACATTGTTATTTACATCACCAAATTGAACGTTCACTTCCGCCGTTGTGAAACGGTTAATGGCGTCACGTTCAGAAATGTCTTTCCACAGCTTTAATTCTTCTTCTGAATAATCAAGCTGTTTTGAGGTATTATCGTCGATGTTACCTGTATAATCTTCGATAGTGGACGGGTCAAATGCACCGCTTTCATAATCTGATGCATCGGGAATATTGGTATTGAATAAAGAGGCAGGGTCAAAATTTGCAATCGCATCGTCAACAGCTTCCCCTGCTTGATAGCCTGTATCCCATGCATCACCGTACTCCCATCTTTTTAGCCCAAGACCATCAACGCTAAGGTTCAGTTCGTCCATTACATTTTGGTAGTTTTCGTTAGGTGCATACTTTTCAACTGCTGCGTCAGCCATATCCTTTAATCCTGCCCGCCAGCCCGCGACAGCACCTGCCATATTTGAACCAAAAACAAAATCAAGTGCCGATGCAATTGATTCTAAGATTGACAGAACTCCATCTGCCAAACCTTGAAACAGATAAATAATCGATGATATAGGGTTGGTAAATATGTTTCCAATGAAATTTGCGAACTTAATGAAAGGGTTAACCAAATAATTGATTATACCCAAAACAAACTCCAACAAACCGAGGAACAAATTCCAAAGGAACGCGCCTAACGTGGTAAACGCGCCAAATATAATACCTGTTGCACTAACTGATGTACCCGCACATTTGTTGATTATACCTATAACAAGGTAAATCGCACCAATAATCGCGATAATGATGAGTAAAATCCATGTTAGAGGACATGCAAGTAGGGCAGCGTTAAACGCCACTTGAGCGGCTGTCATTCCTGTTGTCGCAGTTGCTTCAGCTACTGTAGCTGTGCCGTGTGCTACTGCTTTAATTGCCGCTATTGCTTTTATACCGTTAGAAATCGCCTGTATCGTGTTGTATATCCCTAAAATCATTACATATGCGGTCATCGCTGCAACTACCGTATAAATGATTGGGGCAAGCCATGACCAATTATCGTTTGCAAACTGACCAACTGCGGCTATCATATCAAAAATTCCCATGACAACCCCCGCAACTATAACGACCGCATTTATTACGTTATTCACCAATGTTTGAAATGAGGGACTATTTGCAATTTCGTTTAATCTATTCAAAATAGGTTGAAACGACATTAACGCTTGGTTTTGTATGCTTGTTCCAATCTGCCCAAACGTCATCGGCATTTGTTCAAATTTTGCGTTAATTTCATCTGTCGATGATAACATTGCGTTTTTCACTATATCCGCTGTAATTTGTCCGTCAGAAGCCATTTCGCGAATTTTACCAATTGGAACGTTCAAATAATCTGCGATGGTCTGAATAACGTTAGGCGCGGCTTCAAAGACTGCATTTAGTTCTTCGCCACGCAACACACCCGAACCAAGTGCCTGTGTCAACTGCAAAGATGCCGACGATATTTCCTGCTGTGAAGCACCCGCAATAACGAATTGCTTGTTAAGATTTTCTGCGAACTGAATTGTTTCGGCATTAGAACTGAAAGCATCCCCCGCCCTTTGTCCTAATTTCGCGATAACATCAGCAGTAGTAGAATAAGACGTTCTTGACCGTTCAGCCGAAAGAAAAATCATGTTTTGTAAGTCTTCCGTTGTCTGCAAACCGTCATTCATCAGATTAAGTCGGGCAGTTGTCTGCGTTAATTCATCAGATAAATCCAATACTTTCTTCACACCCTGAATGGAAGCATACGTTGCAACAGCCGCACCTATTTTTTTCACCAATCCATCAACCGAACCTTGACCGTTGCGCACGCTGTTATTGAACCCGTTTTGTCCCTGCTCCATTTGTTGAATCGTATCGTCTACAAGTAAAAATTGCTGATTCAATTGTTCTGTGGCAAAATTCGCCATATCCACTTGTTGTTTCATACCATCAAGGGATGCAGTGTTGATATCGGACGCACTTTCGACGCTGTTGAACTCGGTAATTAAGTTATTTATTGCGTTGTTAATACTCATTATGGGTGCGGTCATTTGGTCAACCAATCTGATTGTCGTTGCTATGCCCTGCATTTTTACACCCCCTTCTATAAAAGCAAAATGGAAACGGTAATTTGAAAAGTTAATTTCAAATTACCGTTTCCGTCCTCGTTTGCCGCTTTTATTTATTTTACTGGCTTCTTCCTTTTCGTGTTTGATTTTTAACTCAGTTGATGCAAAATAGAACGCTTTTACGCCTTGGTTAGCATCAAGCCATTCATGCAATTTGGACGGTGACCAATGAAGCTTTTGGATTGCATAGTGAAGAAAAATTGCTTCTGTATCACCGTCCGCAATTAGTTTTTTGCTTCTTCGACTTGTTCTTGTAATGAAATGAATCCATTGAACTGATTGATAAACTGAATGAATGCGTTCCATTCGCCACTATCGTTCACCATTTCAACAACAAGTTCTTCGGGGGTTTTCACCCCATAGCTGTCTTGCAACTGAGCATCATATAGGTCAGGAAACACCACAGACGCGGCAATCAACTTCGTCATATACTCTGATGACTTGATTTTCTGCCTGTACTGATTGGGTTTTCCGGGAATGGGAATTTCAATCATGCTACTTTCCTGTATACGCTCGTTTTCTTTTGTGGAAATCGGTTTGATTTCCCATTCGAGTGGCTTTCCATTTTCATCAGAAAGACTTTTCGTTGCGGGGTAAAATGCGTTCTTTTTTACAGTTTTATTCTGTTTGAAAAACATTGATATATTGGACATAAATAATCACCTTCCTTTATCACATATCACATTCCGACAAGCTCTTTGAACTTTTCAGGCATTTTGAAATCTTCAAAAGTTCCCTCCTGTCTCTTATACACATCT
>LSQX01397148.1_pt1 | contig 11904 bp, 9 predicted proteins | sample 654561 | NCBI WGS metagenome assembly LSQX01 (sample SAMN04489861, study PRJNA283612) | anaerobic digester metagenome | isolation source: 4 biogas reactors fed with cattle manure at either 37C or 55C with and... | place: Denmark: Kongens Lyngby | collected 2014 | reverse complement strand
CGAATGCGCGCGAATGGATGGTGTTGTTTTGAACCGCGAAAACCGCGAAAATCGCGAAAGATTCTTTGGTTTTGCTGATGCCTGTGATTAGCCCCCTGCCGTCCATACCGGGCGTCCGGCTGGTAGACGCGGCGGGGACGCCGCATCTACGTGCCCTGCCAGTCATACGGCGTTATGGGGGTGCTATGCGGGCGCCAGCCGGCCGGTAGTTCCGGCAGTTTCGGCAGTCTCGGGGATCGAGGACGAGGACGAGAATCCACCCATCAGCTCTCCTGTCGCCCCGTCTTTAGCTTTCGACAAAGCGTAGCCGACAAAGCGTGGAGACAAGGTGTGGAGACAAGGTGTAGGTGCGAAGCACACACTTAAACCCACACTTAAACCCACTCTTAATCGGTACACTTACTCTACCCGCTTACTCCATTTTCACTCGTGTGCATTCGCGTGCATTTGCGTCCATTCGCGGCTCCCCTTTCGCGTTTTTCGCGTTTTTCGCGGTTAAAAATACACCATCCATTCGCGCCCATTCGTCCATTCGCGGTTCCGTTTCCCCACGCCTCTGTGCCTCCGTGAGAGACCGCCATCTGCTTTCGACAAAGGCGACAAAGTTACCGACAAGCTCTCGCGACAAAGATGGTGGTGTGTGGTCGCTTGCACACCTTATGCCTTCCGCGCGCCCTGTCGCTAGCCGATTGCGCCCCATCCTCTTTGTGCTTGTAGTTTTGCCGCAATTCCGACAATCTATAGTCTGTTTTTGCCCGATTTAGCGAGTCATGAGATTACCGATTATTGCCATCGCCGTGATGGCAGCCTGCTGGCATCTGGCCACACCGCCGGTGTATGCGCTTGATGCGGCATGGATTCCCCCCGAAGCCCTTCCGATTCTACAGGCTCTGCGGAGTAACAATCCGCAGTTGGCGGCCGCGCGTGCCCGCGAGGCGGCGGGCCGCGGCCGTGCCGAGGCCGGCGAGGGTTTCTACCAGCCGCGGGCCATGATGGCCGCGGGCGGTTCGCGAGGCCCCGTCGCGGCGCCGGAGTCCACATTGTCACCCCGTCTGGCCGGCGATGCCGCCGGGATGCAGGCCGGCCTGCTGATGCCTTTGCGGGCCGGTGCCATGATCGGCGCCGGCGTCAGCCAGCGCTACCTTTTCGATGCGGACGGTTTCGAGGATCTGGGCCAGACCACGGCGGGAGTGCGGCTGGAAGTGCCGCTGCTCCGCGACCGGGGGTTCCGGCTGCAGCGCTGGCGGCAGGAGTCGCTGGATGCCGAGGCCGGGGCCGCCGCCGCGCGGGCCTTCGCCACAGGCGAGTCGCTGGCGCGCGAGGCGCTGGCGAACTTTGCCGGCTGGCTCTATGCCAATGCCGATGTGCGCGAGACCGGGAACTCCGTGAAGCGGGTCGAGCGCCTGCTGGAGGAGACCGCGGGTCGTGTTGAACTCCAGACCATGGCGGAGTATCAGGTGTATGGCGCCCGGATGGAGGTGGCGTTCCGTCAGGAGGAGCTGCGCCAGGCGCAGGCCGCGCTGGAGAATGCCGGCCATGCGCTGGCCGCCCTGCTGGGTGGCGCTCTGCCGGAGCCGCCGGCCGACGGTCCGGCGATACTGCGCGCATGGGCCGTCCGCTGCGCCACCGGCGACGTGAGCCGCCTGCTGGAGCGCGCCGCGCCGCGCGGCGAGTGGAATGCGGCGGTCAAGGCCGTGCAGGCGGCCGAGGCCCTCGGACGGATGCGCGACGAGGAGACGCGCGGCAGCCTCTCGCTTGTGGCCGGCCTGGGCTACCAGGGCGAGAGCGAGGATGGCGGCATCGGCAGCGACAACCTGCTGGCCGACAGGCAGGCGGGGGCCGAGATCGCCATCGTCTGGAGCCGTCCGTTGCATTTCGATGCCGAACGGGCGGCCGCCCGCGCGCAGGCCGCCGAGATCGCCGCCGCCCGCGATGAGCAACGGCGCATCGGGCTGCAACTGGCGGCGGAGCAGGCGCAGGCGTGCGCCCTGCTGGCCGCGGCGCGGGAGCGTCTGGGGCTGGTTGACCAGGCTGTTGTCTCGGCACGGCGCGCGCTGGAGGCGGAAACCGAGCGCATGCGGCTGGGCGAGGGGCGCAGCCGCAACGTGCTCGACGCCCAGAAGGATCTTACCACGGCCGAACGGCGCGCCAACCTGGCGGCGCTCGATACGGTTCTCGCGTTTCTTGATCTGCTGCACGCCGCCGGCGTGCCACTGCTTCCACCGGAGGTTGACCATGGCGATGTCCGCCCGTCTAATTGAACTGCTCCGCAAACAACTGCCCGGCGGCGGCAGCGAGTCGGCCGCCAGCTCGGCGCAGGATCTGCTCCGTGATGGCGTGCTGCAGGACGAGCAGCGCGAGCGTCTGGAGATCGACCGCCAGATCCTCGAGTCGCCCGACAGCGATGAGGGGGGCGAGATCGAGCGCGAGGCCAAGCACCAGCTCCGCCGGGCGGCGGAGGCCTCGCTCAGGCGGTTGCACGTCATCCAGCACGGACGCTGCCCGCAGTGCGGCGACCACCTGCGCCAGCACCTCTTCGCCTCGGTCTGCGACAGTTGCGGCTGGAACGTCTACGACACGCCGCGCCACGGCGGCGTGCGCGTCCACCTGTCGCGCACCGGCGAGGTCATCGAGGGCGAGCGCTGCTACATCCTCAAGGACGGCACCTATCTGATCCTGCGCAGCGACGCGGTCGTCGCGCGGCTGAACGTCGAGGCCGTCGGCTGGGTCGAGTACCTCTGGAACGAGGAGGAGCTCAAGCAGCGCAACCGCGAGGTGCTGGAGCACCTGACGATCGACTGCGGCTGGTGCAACCAGGTCTGTGATCCCGATGCGGACGGCTTCCACGTGGTGCAGGTGGCCTTCGGCGGGACGCAGGAGCGCTACTGCTTCTGCTGCGACGACTGCTACGAGGCTTTCCGCAAGATGTACCCCGCGCGCGTCCACCGCAACTGCTACGAGCGCTCCTGCACCGACTGCAACCTCTGCGTGAAGCGCTACGAGGACGAGACCGAGGGCATCCGCATGCTGGCCAAGGACTACCTGCGCGACAAGCGCCGCCAGGGGAGCCACGGCGAAGCCAAGTAGACCGGGAGTTTTTGACATGGGAGAATACCGGAGCACCCGCGGCGAGAAGCCGCCCGCCACCAGGAAGGAGCGGCGTCTGCTGCGCAACCGCCTCCTGTTCTGGGTGGTTTTCCTTGCGCTGGCCATCTGGGCGTTCGGCGAGCTCATCATGGTCCCGCGCCATGTGCCGGCCTCGGGCTATGCTACCACCTCCTCGTATGCCGAGGTGCGCGCGCCGGTCATCGGCAGGGTGGTGGACATCGAGCACAAGTCGGGGGATGTCGTCGCCGAGGGCGACGTGCTCCTGCGCCTGGACGATGCCGCCGAGCGCGCCCAGGTCGCGGAGGCCGAGAGCGAGGTCGAGCGCTGCGCCGCCGAGCTGGCCTTCCGCGAGGCGGAGCTGCTCGAGCAGCACCGCGAGCGCACCAACCGCATCGAGGTGGCGGCCATCACGCTCGACTACGCCCGCAAGCGTCTCGAGGTCACCATGCAGCTCATGGAGAAGGGGCTGGCATCGAGCCGCGATGTGATGGAGGATACCCTGAAGGTGCGGCTGGCCGAGGCCGAGTTCAAGCGCCTGGGCGAGACCGACTTCCATCTGGCACAGCGCCAGTTGGCGGTGATCGGCCAGACCCTGCGCACGCGCCAGAAGATCGTCGAGCGGGCACGTGTCGCGCTCGAGGCGCGCACGATCACGGCGCCGGTCGCGGGACGTGTGCTGCGGCACACCTTCTACGTCGGCGAGGTGGTGCATCCCGACATGGTGCTCTACGAGATCTTCGGCGGCGACGAGCATGTGCTGCGGCTGCGGGTGCCGGAACGCTACGCCACGCGCATTGCCGTCGGACAGCCGGTGCGCGCCCAGTTGCGCACCAGCAAGTCCATGCTGCGGCGCCACTGGCTGTACGGAGAGGTGGGCGCGATCCGCGACGCCATCCAGGCGGAGGGCGGACAGACCTACCGCGTGATCTACTGCCCCTACGACCCCGGCCAGGTGCCGGTGCCGCCGGGAGCGAGCGCCGATGCGCAGATACTAGTGGGACGCTCCTCCATCTGGCGGAGCCTTTTCGACATGTAGGCCGCGCGCCGGCGGACGGTCTTGAAGGTCTTGAAGAGGAATTCTTGAGGTGGCCGAAGCGTCAGGGAAATCCGCCCTCCAGAAGATCATGATCTTCGTGCGGCCCTTCCGGCTACAGTTGCTGGTCATGCTGCTCCTGACGGCCCTGCTCGCGGTCAACAGCATGATCCCGCCGCTCCTGACGCGCGCGATCATCAATCAGGTTGTCGGCAACCGGCGCACGGACATGCTGCCGGCCATCGTCTTCCTCTTCATCGTCACCGGCGCGCTGGCCACGCTCATGGGCTACCTGCAGGTCGTCGGCATGGCCTACATCGGGCAGACCTTCGTCATGCGCGTGCGCACGGCGGTCTACAAGCACATGCTCGGCCTGGGCGTGGCGTTCTTCGGGCGCGAGAGCACCGGCAAGCTCGTCAACCGCCTGATGGGCGACAGCTCGGTGCTGCAGCAGATGCTCACCGTCACCTCGCTGCAAATCCTCTCCGATCTCATCTGCGCCATCTTCGCCATCACCGCCACCTTCTTCATCAACTGGCGCCTGGCGATTCCGCTCTACATCCTGGCGTTTCTCTTCGCCCTCAACTACAAGCTGAACATCGGCAGCCTGCGCCGCCTGGCGCGCAGCCAGCGCAGCGCCGAGGATCGCGTGGCCAGCGGCGTGCAGAACCGCCTCGTGGCCAACCTGACCGTCAAGACCTACGGCACCGAGGAGCGCGAGGGCGGCGAGTTCCAGCAGCAGAGCGCGCTGAGCCTCGATCTGGCGCGCGAGGGCCAGGTGGCCTCCTCGACCTTCTGGATCAACACCTGGCTGCTGCGCGATGTGGGCTACGTGGTGATCTTCTTCCTCGGCTGCGCCATGGTGCTCAACGGCACGGCCAACTACGGCGATGTCACGGCCTTCCTCTCCTACGCCATGCTGCTGCTCTGGCCCGCCGTGCGCTTCTCGGTGCTGGCCCAGCAGCTCCAGAACGTGAAGATCTCGGCGGAACGGCTCTTCGAGATCCTCGACGAGCAGCCCGCCATCACCAACCGCCCCGGTGCAAGGGTGGTGAAGAAGATCAGGGGGCAGGTGACCCTCGACCACGTCTCGTTCGAGTACGTCCCCGGCAAGCCCGTGCTGAACGACATCAGCCTCGAGGTCGAGCCCGGCGAGTCGGTAGCGCTTGTCGGGCCTACCGGCTGCGGCAAGTCCACCGTGCTCTCGCTGCTGATGCGCTTCTATGACGTTACCGGGGGCGCCATCCGCATCGACGGCATCGACATCCGCGACTTCGATCTCGCCTCGCTGCGCCGCCACTTCGGCATCGTGCTGCAGGACTCGCTGCTCTTCACCGTGAGCATAGCCGACAACATCCGCTACGCGCGCCCCTCCGCCTCGCGCCGCCAGGTCGAGTTTGCCGCCCGCATCGCCGAGATACACGAGGAGATCCTGGAGCTGCCGAAAGGCTACGACTCCGTCGTCGGCGACCGCGACGTGCAGCTCTCCGTTGGCCAGAAGCAGCGCCTGGCCATCGCGCGCGCGATTCTGGCCGATCCCGCCATCCTGATCATGGACGAGGCTACCAGCTCGCTCGACACCAACTCGGAGCAGGCCATCCAGGTCGCCATGAACCGCTTCCTGCTCAGGCGCACCTCCTTCATTGTGGCGCACCGCCTCAGCACCATCCGCAACGCCTCGAAGATCGTCCTGCTCGACAAGGGCAGGATCGTCGAGTGCGGCAGCCACGATACGCTGATGGAGCTTCCCGGGGGACGCTACCGCAAGCTCTACGAGACCCATGCCGGCGCGGGCATCATCAAGGACGAGGGCTGACATGGCAAGGCGCAAGCGCTACCTCTACCGCCAGATGCCCTACCGGCCCCCGCGCATCGTGCATGATTCGCGGGGCAGCGTCGGCCTGATCCTCCGTTTCGCGCGCACCTACATCTGGCCGCACCGCTGGCCGGTGCTCCTCTGCGTGCTGCTGATGAGCCTCAACACCTGCGCGGTGTACCTGCAGAGCTACTACGTGCGCGTGGTTGTCGACAAGGTGCTGATGGTCGGGGCCGATGCGCCCGAGGAGGGACGGCACACCGAGAATGCCTCCATCGAGCGCGAACGGTCGCAGTCCGCGCCAAGGCGTTCCCGGCAGGGCATGGCCTCGGAGCAGACGCGCTTCAGCAGCGACCGCCGTCCCCCCTGGGCCGGCCGGCGGCTGCTGGTGCTCTTCTTCATCTACCTGGGAACGGTGCTCTTCTTCAACTTCGCCAACCGCGCCGTGCAGCGGCTGCAGTCGCGCGTGGCCCAGCGCATCACCGGGCGCCTGCGCGAGGATATGCACGCCAAGGTCGTCAGCCTCTCGATGGGCTACCACCTCGCCAACTCGCCGGGGCGCCTGATGTCGCGCATCCTGGCCGACGTCGGCGTCGTGCAGTCCACCCTGATGGAGCTTATCGTCAACGCCGGCAGCCAGATCGTCATGCTGCTGGTGGGCCTGGTGATCCTCTTCACGCTCAACACCACCATGGCCTGCGTGGTGCTCCTGGCCATGATTCCCTACGCGCTCCTCGCCGGCACCATGCGCAAGAAGATCCGCGCGGTCAACGTCGAGCTGCGCCACACCAACTCCTGCCTCTGGGGCCTCGTCTCGCAGAAGCTCGACGCCATCCGCGCCATCGTGGCCTACAGCCGGGAACGCATGGAACAGCTCTACTTCCACAGCCTCTCGGCCTGCCTGCTGCGCGACACCGTCCGCCAGCAGCACCTCAGCGCGGCCATGAACCGCGCCGCCGACGTGATCTCGCTCATCGCCACGCGCGGCATCCTGATCTACGGCACCGTGCTGGTGCTGGGCGGCAGCATGACCCTGGGAACCATGCTCTACGTGCATGGCGCGGCCTGCAGCCTCTTCATGCCCGTCGTGGTGCTTACGCAGATGACAGTGCAGGTCTCGGTGCTGCTCGTCGTGCTGCAGCGCCTGGCCTATACGCTCGACATGCGGCAGGAGGTGGCCGAGGATCCGCATGCCGTCGACTTCCCCGCGCCGCTGCAGACGGGCATCTCCCTGCGCAATGTCACCTTCTCGTGGACATCCGAGAAGGCGCCGGTCATAGACAATCTCAATCTCGACATCCCTGCCGGAAGCTGGGTCTGCATCATGGGCGCCAGCGGCTGCGGCAAGACCACCCTGCTGCAACTGATCGCGCGCCTCTACGATCCGCAGGAGGGCGAGCTCAGCGTGGACGGCATCTCGATGGAGCACATCCGCTTCTCCTCGCTGCGGCGCAAGATGGCCTACGTACCGCAGGAGGCGCAGATCCTCAGCGGCACGGTACGCGACAACATCACCTACGGCAAGCCCGATGCCACCCCCTCCGAGATCATGGCCGCCGCCCGCGCCGCCGATGCGCACGACTTTATCATGGAACTGCCCGTCAAGTACGAGACCCTGCTGGGCGAGAAGGGCACCTCGCTCTCCGGCGGCCAGCGGCAGCGCCTCTCCATCGCCCGCGCCCTGCTCACCGATCCCGAGGTGCTGCTCCTCGACGACTGCACCTCGGCGCTGGATGCCAATACCGAACGCCGCCTGCAGGAGACCTTCGCGCAGATCCTCAAGGGCAAGACCGCCGTCATCGTCTCGCAGCGCGTCTCGATGGCCATGCGCTGCGACCGGATCGTGGTGCTCTCCGCCGGACGCATCCTCGAACAAGGCAGCCACGCCCATCTGATGGCTGCCGGCGGCTACTATGCCGACCTTTATGCCAAGCAGATGAGCCAGAAGACACAGACACCGACATGAACTTGGATCCAGGCACCATTTCACGGCAAACCGCCATCCGCATCCTCGTCCGCTGGATCGAGCTGCGCGACTTCCCCGACCGCCTGCTGCCCGACACAGCGCAGGACCGGGGTTTTGTAATGGATCTGGTCTTCGGCACCGTGCGGGGCTGGCGGCGGCTGGAGTGGGTGCTGGCGCAATTCGTCAAGCGCCGCCCGGCGCCGCTGCCGCGGGCGGCCCTGCTGCTGGGCGTCCAGCAGATTCTCTTCATGCCGGACGTCGCGGATCACGCCGCTGTCCACGCCACCGTCGAGGCCGCCAAGCAGAATCCCGCCGGCGAGCCGGGCTTCGTCAACGCCGTGCTGCGCAATGTCCTGCGTTCGCGCGAAACGCTGCTGGCGGAGCTGGCGCGGCAGCCCCTCGCGGTACGCGAATCGCACCCCGACGCGCTGGTGACGCGCTGGATCGAGAGGATGGGGGCCGATACCGTCGAGGCGCTCTGCGTCTGGAACAACGCCCCCGCCGAGACCGTCGTGGCCGTGCTGCCGCATCGCGGTACAACGCCAACAGCCCTGCTGGAACAGTGGGAGGCCGCCGGTGTGCGCGCGCAACTCCATCCGTCACACGAAGCGTGCCTGGTGGTCGGGCACGGCGCGCGGGTCGAGGCGCTGCCCGGCTATGCCGAGGGGCTCTTCGTGCCGCAGGATCCCTCCACACTGGCGGCGGTTGACCTACTGCAACCCCGGCCGGGCGAACGCGTGCTCGACGCCTGCGCCGCCCCCGGCGGCAAGACGGCCCGGATCGCCGCCGTCATGCAGGGGCAGGGCACCCTCGTGGCACTGGAGCGCCACGCCGACCGCCTGTGCCGCCTCAACGAGAATCTCGTGCGCCTCGGGCTGGACACATGGGTTCAGGCGCGGCAGGGCGATGCCGGTGACAGCGCCACCCTCGGCGAGTTCGGCACCTTCGACCGCATTCTGCTGGATGCCCCCTGCACCAACACGGGCGTGCTGCGCCGCCGTCCCGATGCCCGCTGGCGCTTCACCTCGGCCCGCCTGCGCACCATGGTCTCGCGCCAGCACCGGCTGCTCACCGCGCTTCTGCCGCTGCTGGCGCCCCGCGGACGGCTGGTCTATTCCACTTGCAGCCTCGAGCCCGAGGAGAACGGGGAGCAGGCCGCCACGGTCTGCCGCGAGCAACCCGGCTTCGTGATTGTCGCCTCGCGCAGCCACCAGCCGGTGCGCGACGGTACCGACGGCGCCTTTGCTTGCGCCATCGAGCGTAAAGAGGTAGAATCCCCGGCATGTTCACCGGCTTGATACAGCAAGTGGGACGCCTGCAGGGCCTTGTGCGTGCCGGCGGCGGGTGGCGGCTTGCCGTCCGCTGCCAGCCGTGGCCCGAACCGCTTGTCATTGGCGAGAGCATGGCGGTACAGGGCGCCTGCCTCACGCTCGTCGAGGCGACCGGCGATGGCTTCGTGGTCGACCTGCTCGACGAGACCCTCTCCCGCACGGCGCTGCGCCAACTGCAGCCCGGCGCGCGGCTCAACCTCGAGCGGGCCCTGCGCCTCGGCGACCGCCTCGGCGGCCACTTCGTCAGCGGCCACGTCGACGAGGTCGGGCGCGTGACGGAGATCGTGCGCCACGGGCGCGACATCGGGCTCACCGTTTCCTGCAGCCGCCCGCTGGCCCGCATGACCGTCATGAAGGGCTCCATCGCCATTGACGGTGTCAGCCTGACGGTCGCGGGACTCGGGGACGATTCGATTGCGGTGGAGATCATCCCGCACACCTGGGCCGAGACCAGTCTCAACGAGCGCCGCCCCGGCGATCCCGTGAATCTCGAGGCGGATCTGATCGGCAAGCACGTCGCCCGCCTGCTGGAGGGTAGTGCCGCGACGCAGCCGCAGAAGCAACCCATCAGCGAGGAACTGCTGCGCCAGAGTGGATTTATGGAGTGAGACTCTTGCGAAAAACCTTGTTTGCAGGCGCGTGGCACGGGCATCCTGCCCGTGCGCCGTCCATGGGCGGGACGCCCATGCCACGGGTGCATCTGCCAGACACCTTGCTTGCAGTCAGGAGCCGGATTGGAGAGTGAAGGATGAAGACAAAGTCGGTTGTTCTTTTGATCATTGCGGCGGCACTGGGTTTCGCCATCGGTGCGGTGACCGGGCGCGGTAGGCGCGCGCCGCAGCCGCCGGTGCCCGCACAGGCGGCCCCGGCCGTCGTGGCTGAGCAGGCTCCTGCGGAAGACGAGGCGGCCGGCGAGGCCCTGCGCCGTCAGATCGCCGACCTCGAGCGCAGTCTGGCCTACCGCATGGAGCAGGTCAGCGAGTTACAGCACGCCGTGGCGCGGCGCGATGAGCAGTTGGAGCAGATGTCGGCTCCGGTGCCGGCGGCACCCGCCCCTGACAGCACCGTCGAGACCAACCGTCCCCCGCGCCGCCGCGGGGAGTTCAGGCCGCCCTTCGGGCGCCAGCGCGATGATGATCCCGCCGCCGCCGAGGAGCGGCAGCGGCGCCGCGAGGATTTCCAGCAGCGCATGACCCAGTTGCACAACGACCGGCGCGCCTTCCTCGGCGCGGTCGACACCACGCGCATGTCCGCGGAGCAGCGTGAGAACCACACCCGCCTGATCGAGGCCATTGACAAGGCCAACGAATTCCGCGCGCGCATGATGTCCGGCGACCGCGCATCCTTTACCGATGAGGAGCGCCATGCGGCTTTCAATGCCATGCGCGAGGTCGGCGAGCTCTACCAGCAGGAGCGGCGCTTCATCCTCGAGGAGACCGGACGCGCCTACGGCGAGGATGGCGCGCAGTTCGCGGACTATATCGAGAACGTGATCGAGAACACCTCGGTGATACCCGGCATGGGTCGCGGCTTTGGCCGCGGCCCGCGTGGTGGCGGTACACCGCCTCCACCGCCGCCGCCGCCACCACCACGGACGGAGGGTCAGGAGTGAAGTTTGTCGGAGCACATGTCAGCGCCCAGGGCGGCGTGGATCAAGCACCGCTGAATGCGGCGGCCATCGGTGCCACGGCCTTCGGGCTCTTCGTCAAGAACCAGAAGCAGTGGCACGCCAGACCCCTCGAGCCGCGGGTGCGCGAGGCCTTTGCCGCCAACATGGAGCAGGGCGGCTTCAGCGCCGCGCAAGTGCTGCCGCATGCCGGCTACCTGATCAATCTCGCCAACCCCAACCCCGATGCCTGGACGCGCTCGACCGATTCCTTTATCAATGAGATGCGGCGCTGTGCCGATCTGGGGCTCGACCGGCTTAACATCCATCCCGGCAGCCACCTGCGGCAGTGCAGTGTCGAGGAGGCTGTGGCCAATGTCGCGCGCGCCTCCAACCAGGCGCTGGCCGAGGTGGAGGGAGTGACCATCGTCTTCGAGAGCACCGCCGGACAGGGCGGCAGCCTCGGTGCCAACTTCGAGGAGCTGGCCGCCATCATCGGGCTGATCGACGACCAGGCGCGTGTCGGCATCTGCCTCGATACCGCCCATATGTTTGCCGCCGGTTTCGATCTGATCGGCGAGGAGGCCTACCAGGCCACCCTCGCGCGCTTTGATGAGCTGATCGGCTTCGGCTTCCTGCGCGGCATGCACCTAAACGACACCAAAATAGAACTCGGCCGGCGCGTCGACCGCCACGCCCCGCTCGGCGAGGGGCTCCTGGGCTGGGATCTCTTCCGCCGCATCATGAACGATCCGCGGCTCGATGGCATACCGCTGATCCTCGAGACGCCGGACGAGACCCGCTGGGCCGAAGAGATACGTCAGTTATACGCGCTGGCGGCGGGGGACTGAACCGCCAAGGTAATTTTAGACCTTTGTGATTTGTGATTTGAGATTGGCTGGAGCTTCGCGCTGGCACATTCGCGATGCGGGGGCTGCGGGGAAGTCTCTCACGGAGGCACGGAGGCGCAGAGAGGGGTGCTGCGCGCTGGATCGTTCGCGATGCGGAAGCTGCGACTGGTTATTTAGCTACGGATGACGCGGA